>Ga0214923_10001153_pt1 | contig 38168 bp, 23 predicted proteins | sample LL1510_MetaG_FD_177993 | JGI IMG/M metagenome (GOLD analysis project Ga0214923, IMG submission 177993) | Freshwater microbial communities from Lake Lanier, Atlanta, Georgia, United States - LL-1510 | ecosystem: Environmental > Aquatic > Freshwater > Lake | place: USA: Georgia | collected...
TATTAAGGTCAAAAGAAGATGATCCAGATTTTAATTGTATAATGATTGATTTGACTGACGCTGAAACAAGTGATTATTATCATCATTTACTAGAACATCGATTTGAAGTAGATGAAGATGATTTAGCAAAGGATACAGATGATTTTATTGATGAAATGATAGATGAATTAAGAAGATATGAATTAAGAAGAGAAGATGAATATGAGTTAAGAAGAGAAGAGATTGAAGAATGTGAAAGAATGGAACGCAAAAGATTGAATGATATTGCTTGGGAAATATTACAAAAATTACCTGAAGAATTAGAGAAGGATGAGATTAACGATGATAAAACTTCAGATGAAATACAAATGATGTTAAATGTTGATAAAAATAAAAATCCAGCGTTATTTACAAGTTTTGGTAGATTATAAATATAAAATATTTGATTCGTAGAATCATTATCCTTTTTCACAGAAGTAGAGAAAAACGTTTTAATATCTTCAACGTTCATTATACAATTAAAATATAATTAAATGAATCATTCATTTCAATTTTATATTTACCCATTCTATGATTCTTTCTTCAGAACAAGATAAATAATCTTCTTCAAAATGATCCAAACTAATAAATATCGGTTTTTTCATTTTTTCTTTTTTATAATAAATATATTCTCCATATTTACTTTTTCGAATACTTGTTTCCTTATTTATTATTCTTATTATATTATTATTAATTTCTTCTTTTTCTTTTTCCTTTTCCTTTTCTATCGATAAATATTGATATACTTCATCACAAATATTTTTTATCGTATCCTTTCCTTCCATAATTTCATCCAATTTATGTTCCATTTGAGATGTATATTCAAAATCAAATAAAGTAGAGAATTGTGAATAAATATATTCAATTACTTTTATTCCAAGAGGTTGAATGATTATTTTATTTTTCTCTACTTTTTCTACTTTATTCATTGATTTATTTATATTTTCTTCTAATTCATAAATTATTTGTTCTTCTTCAAAAATAATATCTTTTAATAAAACATATTTTCTTTCTTTTATTTTCTCTACTAGAGAAGAATAAGTAGATGGTCTTCCAAATCCCAATTGTTCTATTTTTTTAATTAATAATGTTTCTGTATAAAATGTTTCATTTCCAATAATAGAAGAAATACAATATATTTTTTTATAAGGAATTATTATATTATTTTTTAAATGAAGTAAATAATCATATTCTTTATCATCTAATTTTATTTCTTTTGTTTTTTCCCATCCATCAAATATTATTTTTTTTACATTTTTTTTATAAATCAAATCATTTGGAGCATTTAACGAAATATCCATACTATCATAAATAGATTCACTCATACAACTTTGTAGAGAAGTTTCCCAAATAATATTATATATTTTTATTTCTTTTGGATTGTATGTACTAGGTAATTTATTTATGGATAATTTAGTCGGTCGTATAGGTTCATGGGCAGATTGTCTAGATAAATTTAATAATCTTTTTCCAATATATTTTTCATTATAATTTTCCATAATATATTTCTCTACTAATGTAATAAATTCATTACTATAATGATAAGAGTCTGTTCTAATATAAGTAATGAATCCATCTTCATATAATGTTTGTAAAATAGTCATTGTTTCTTTTGGTGGATAAGGAGATATTTGTAACATTTTTGAAGTAGTTAATGGTTTAGGTGGTTCTTGAACATGTTTAGATATTACAAATCCCAAACATTTATGTTGAAACTCTTTACTTGATTCTAAAAAGTTCTCTACTTCTTCTTCTTTTTCAAACTGTTTTGATAATTCAAATGAAATAAATAAATTAGTAAAATAACCAGTTGTATTAAAAACTTGTTTTAAACATTTATTTATATTTTCTCTATATTTATCGTAAATAATTTTTAAGGTAGGGGTTTGACATCTTCCTGCAGATAATTTTGTTTTATTATCATGTTTAATATTTTTCCATAATAATGGAGTCATGTTAAAACCAACAATTAAATCAATCATTTGTCTAGTAATTTGTGAATTGACATAATTTATATTAATTACATCTGGATTTTTAATGGCATTTAAAATTCCTTCTTCTGTAATTTCACTATATTTTATTCTTTTTGTAGAGAAAAAAGGCAACGAAAAAATCACACAAATATGCCAAGCTATTCCTTCTCCTTCACGGTCATTATCTGTTGCCAATATCACTTCTTCTGATATTTTAATTTCTTTTCTTATATTTTCTACAATTTTTTTTTTATTTTGTATAATGGTATATTTTGGATTATAATTGGGTTGTATATCATCTAACGATGTGATTTCTCTTAAATGACCACAACATGCAATTACTTTATATCCTGGACCCAATATTTTCTCTATTTTTTTACATTTAGATGGCGATTCAACTATGATTAATGTATTGGATAATTTCATTTTTCCATAAGGAACCACATTTGGAAATTTCTTGTTCATTACTAAGTAATAATATAAATAATATTTAATATATATTATAATGGACAATTATGCCGTATTTGAGAATCCAGAATATTTTATATATACAAAAAGTACATGTAAATATTGTATTGAATTAAAAGAATATTTAAGTAACAAAAATAAAACATTTAAAACAGTTGTATGTGATGGATATGATAGAGAACCATTTTTAAAAAAAATAAAAGAAATGATTGGAAAAGATTGGACAACATTTCCAATGGTTTTTAAGAATAATGTATTTATTGGAGGATATACAGAAACAATTCAATTAATTGAAAAAGAAGAAGCATTTCGTTTTCTATGATTTGGTTTGTTTCCATTGTTTCCAATTTATTTCAATAGGTTTATCATATATAATTTGGTCTGTTGAATGTTCCTTGTCTAATTTATCTGCTTTTTTTAATGCACTATCAACATATATTTCTTTTAGTAATTTACCAATTAAATAAGAACCATCATGTTGGTCTATTAATCCTTCTTCAATTTGAGACAATACATCTATAAAATGAAATAATAAACGTACATCTATTTCATCTTTTTTAATACGATTATATATATCAGTATAATTATTGTAGAGAAAATTACATTTTAAAATAGATTCGTTTAATAATTCATCACAATTTTCTCTATATTTTTCTTTTAATAAAAGCAACTCTGTTATTTCTTGTTTTAGAATACCACTATGCTTTAATTTTCTTATCTGTTCTGTTTGATCTTCAACATTATTTATTTTAATCATTTTGTTTAATTGAAGTCGTTCATTTTTATTCATAGAATAATTATTATTAATAATTATTTTATTAAACTAATATATGGTTCTAAATATAAAAGGATATGAAGTATCTCCAAAATTATTAAATGGAAGTCCACACGACCAAGCAGTTGCAAATGGAAATGCAAGTATTGAAGCAGCAACTCAAAGAAATGCCGCTGGTGGAAGCCGAAAGAGAAAAAGGAAAACAAAAAAACATTTTTATAGAGGTGGAGCAGGTGTATTAGAAGTAAGTACAGTTGATAATCCTACAAAAAATTTCCCTACATTATATTCTCCAGATAATACACAACATAAATTATTATCGGCAGTTGTAGCCAATGATGTAAATTCACAAGGAGATAAAGGTTTATTAAAAGGTGGTAAAAGAAAAAGAAAAACAAAAAAAAGAAAAACAAATAAAAGAAAATATAAATTAAGACGTTAATAAAAGAATATATATTTATTATATGTTGTTTTCAAATATATTATTAATAGTATTTGTAACTGTATGGAAAACATCCATGTTGTTTGTACCACAATATTTTGGATTATTGGATGATATTAAAAAGAATTGGCCCAAATATAGATGTAGTCCTATGGTACTTCCTATTGCAGGTCATCTCAATAAACAAGATGACCAAACACCAGGTGAGGCAACATCTGAAAACTTTACTTTTTGTACTCACGATATTATGACTAATTTTATGGGTTCTTTATTAGGACCCATAAATTATCTTCTAAGTGGATTGTCTGATTTTGCAATAGATTTAACATTTAATTTAGATTTTATAAGAGGAGTTATAGATAATATTAGAACATTTGTTTCAAGTATTACAGATGGAATTTATGGAATGGTTGTAAATATTGTTGTTCAATTTATTAAAATTTTCGTTCAATTAAGAGATATAGTTACACGAATGATGGGAACATTAATGACAGTTTATTATATTATTACTGGAACTGTAAAAACAGTTACTTCTGGTGGTAAAGCAGTTGATACGTTTTTAAAGAAACCTACCGATGCACTTTTTTGTTTTCATCCTGATACAACATTGAAGAAAAAAAATGGTGAATTATGTAAAATATCAGAAATTTCTTTAGGAGATGTTTTAGATGGAAATAGCGAAGTAATTATTATCCTGAAAATAAAAAATACCACAAATAACCAATTATATAAACTACCCAATACAAATGATAATAGTGATATTATAGTTTCAGGAAGTCATTTAATTAAAACTACAAATGGATATATTGAAGTTAAAAATCACCCTAAAGCAATAAAAACTGATATTTATCACAAAGAATTATATTGTTTGATTACAAGTAATCAAAAAATAAAAATAGGAAAATATTATTTTCATGATTGGGAAGATGATGTAGAGAGAGAAAAACTTTATTTTACATCAAAAATAAATACAAATGATAATCAATCAACCATTCCATAAATCATATTTTTTTTATATTTTTAGTTTAGAATAACTCGTAATATTATAATCATTTAGTATAAGAACTCGTAATTGAATATCTCATATATATATGAGCAAAAAACTATCAATTCTTTTTATTGATACAATATATGAAAAATTAACATATAGTAATGTTTATGCTCCTTTTATTTTGTTAAATATCATATTAATTATTGGATTAATACAATATATAATATATCTAAATGTGATGAAAAAAGTAAAATATTATAAAAATAATTGGGATAGTCATCGTTGTAAACCAATGTTACTACCTTTTGCAGGATTTATCAATAAACCTGAAAATCAAACCAATTTTCAATTTACTACTAATAATTTTCAATACTGCATGCAAAGTATCATACAAATGTTTGCAGGAGCATCCATTAACCCTTTTTATTATATTACTTCTGTATTAACTGATTTATTTTCTGTTGTAGGTGAAATTATAAATACAATAAGAGGCGTGATTGATTATATAAGAAATTGTTTGACTGATATATTTGATACTATATTTGGAAGAATTATTAACACAACTTCTGCTCTTCAACGTGTATTGACAAATTTAAGAGATATCATGTCTAAAAGTCTTGGAATGGTCGTTTTATTATATTATTTCGTACAATCACTATTTTTAACTGCATTTTCTCTTATAGGTACATTTATTGGAGCAATGATTATAGTATTAATTGTGATAACTGTATTAGTGGTAATTTTTATTTTACAAATGAATCCTCTTGGTGCAGTAGTATTAATAATAATATATGCATTAATTGCAATACCATTGATATATATCATTTTTTTATTTTCTAATTTACCACAATTTGGAAAAACGGCAGGCATTCCTAGTTTGAAAACATGTTTTGATAAAAATACTATATTTAAATTATCTAACGGAAAAGAAAGTACAATTTCTCAATTAAAAGTGGGTGATGTATTAGAAGATGGAACAATGATTCAATGTCATTTTATGTTAGACTCTTCTAGAGAAACCATGTATAATTTACACGAAGTTATTGTAAGTGGTTCTCATCCTGTTTTACATAATAATCAATGGATTTCTGTTGAAAACCACCCAAATGCAAAGAAAATTATAAATTATTATGAAAAATATATATATTGCATAAATACTAGCAATAAAAAAATTATTATAAATAACGTTATATTTTCAGATTGGGACGATGTATTGAATGAAAATAAAGGTCTTGTTTTGTTAAACAAATTTAATGATACAAATTTGAATAATATACATAAATATTATGATAAAGGATTTTCTGAAACAACATTAATTAAAATGTATAATGGATCATTTAAACCCATTTCTAAAATAAAAGTAGGTGATATTTTAGATAATTTTATAAAAGTTTATGGAATCGTTCATATTAAATCTGACGATTTAATTGATGGAAATTTATTAAATGTATCAAATAATAAAGATTTAGGAACATTATATAATTTATTAACGAATACAAATTACTTTTATATAAATAATTTAAAATATAACGATTTTAATTCTTGTATTGATAAATATTTATAATTTTTTTTAATTATTATCTATTAATTATGTATAATGATTTTGAAATTAAACTTTAGAGTAGAAATAATATTATTATTAATAATATTAATTCTTATGGTGGTTGCACCCATGTTATTATCTTGCACTAATCATTCTCCTTATAAATTATTAGAAGGATTCGTTGAAGGATTTGTAGAAGGAGTTGCAAATACATTAAAAGAAGACGAAGATAAAACACTGAATATAAATACAGGTGGAATGTCTACATCATCATCATCTAATAATAATAAACCTACTAAAGCGAAAAAAGAAGGATTTTCTAATTTTAAAAAGAAACCAGATATTCCATTGATATTTAATGATAACATGTTTAAACCAGAATGTTGTCCAAATACCTATTCAAATAGTATGGGATGTGCATGTATGACACAATCTCAATATACATATTTAATTGAGCGTGGAGGAAATAATATTCCATATAGCGAATATTAAAATGTCAACATACATTTTTTACAATAACATATTTTTTCATATCGTTCTAGATTTAATTCAATATAATCATATTCTAATTCATGAATACAATTTTTTCTTAATTTATCTTCCAATATTTCAATCAACTCATTTATTTTTTTATGAATTATATAATTTTGTGAAATTAATATTTCACTGTTAATAATCTCATGTTTTTTTTTATTCAATACATTATATAATTCCAACCAATTTTCAACATTTAGTTGTTGATTCAACTTCACTACATTTTCTTCTTGCTCCATTTAAATAATTAATATATTAATATATTAATTATTTAAATTCTATAGATATTTAAATTACAATTAAATATACATGTTTTTATAAATACTTGTATTTTCATCTCTTTTTATTAATTTATCTATAATATCTATTGTAACTGTAAATGGAAATGTAACTTTCAACGATAAATCTTTGCCAAATAAATTACTTTCTGGTTTCATTAATCTAAATAAATTTAATTTTGTATGAATTATTTCCATACATCTTTTTAAATTTCTCACACCTTGTTCATTCATACAATAATTTTCAATAATGTATTTAATAGTATTATCTGGTATAATTACCATTCCATCATCAAATACAACTTGTTTTCTAATATTAGGAAGAATATATTGATTACATATAATTGTTTTTTGATTCATATCATATCCTTTTGTACTAATTCTATACATTCTATCTTTTAAAATTGGATTTACTTTACTCTCATCATTATAACTAAATATAAATATACATTTACTCAAATCAAAATCAATCTCTGAAAAATATTTATCATGAAATTGAGAATTCTGCGAGGTATCTGTTAAATGTGTCAATATACTTGCAATTTCTTCTCCTTTTGGGGTTTCACTTATTTTATCCAATTCATCAAAATATATTACTGGATTCATACTTTTACAATCAATCAATATTTGAACAATTTTTCCCCACGTACTACCTTCATAAGTATAGGAATGACCTTCCAAAAAACTACTGTCAGTTGCCCCACCCAATGCAATAAAGGCAAATGGACGATTTAAAATTTTACTAATTCCTTCTTTGACAAGAGACGTTTTTCCACTTCCAGGTGGTCCATGAATTGCAATTGCAGTACCAATTGAAGAAGGATTCATTATCAATTGACCTAGAATTTGCATAATTTGCATCTTTGCATCATTTAATCCATACACTGCTTTATCTAACGTATTTTGAGCATTTTCCATAAAATCGTGACATTTATCTATTCCATCATTTACACAAATAGGTAATTTATCTATTTTTCCAAATGGAATTCTCATAAAAGTATCAACCCAATTTTTTATTTTACAATATTCACCTGTTCCTGGTTCCATACTATTTAATAATGCCATCTTTTTTATTGCAGTCACTTTAAAAATAGCAGGTATGCTTGATTCAATCAATGAAAGTCTATAAGGTTTATCTATTTTTGTAATATTATTTATTTCTTTTATTTTTTTAATTATACATTTTTGTTCTTCTGATTCCAATTTAACGAAATAATTATAATCATTTAACATGTTTTTATTTTTAATGATTTTTCTAAAAATTCTCTCATTTCTCTCTTTTTCTTTTTCTAATCTTCTTTCTTTTTTTGCAATTTGATTTTTTATTTCTTCTTTACATTCTTGAATACATTTTACAATAAATGGATTATTATATTTCTTTTTAATACTATTTAATTGCTTCAAAATTTGTTTATCTGTTATGTCTTTGTCATCAATCTCATTTTTTTCCAATAAATCTACCTTTTTTATTATATCTTTTACTATTATTTTATTTTCTTCTCTACATTTTTGTTTCTTTATTTCTTTTTTATCCTCTTCTTCTTCTTCATAATCTTCATCATCATCATCTGTTGAAGAATCACTTATTTCATCATCTTCGTTTTCTGTATCATATTCTTCATCTTCACTATCAAATGAATCATAATCATCATCAGTTGAACTTTTATCATTTACAGTAAAAATAATATTGAATTTTTTCATTTCTTCTAATTTATTCTTTTTAGATTCTTCTTCGTTTTTTTTAACCTTTTCTTCCATATATTTTGACGGAAATAATTTACTCAAAAATTTAGTGTATTCTCTACTATCATACTTTTCTTCATCATCTGTAGAACTATCATCATTATTTGGAGGATTATTTTTTTTATTTATTTTTTTATTATCTTTTTTAGACATGATTATTTTATATTATTACATATTTTTAAATCTATTTGATGTAGAAATCTTATATAAATACAGTTAAAATAGAATACATTATAATAATACATTAATTAAGTGTTATAAAAGATATAAATATAATTCTTTATAATTATTTTTGAAGAATTATAAAATTGAATCAAAACAATCTAAAAATTATCTTTACACTATAACAAGAGAGAATGTCTTTGAACAAACAAAATCCAAGCAAAATTATTGGTATTCAGTTCAGTATTCTTTCTCCTGAAGAAATACGAAATGGTTCTGTTGCAGAGATAACTTCACGTGATACATATATTAATAATAAACCTGTCATTGGAGGATTATTTGATCCAAGAATGGGTGTATTAGAACCTGGAATTATTTGTCCTACTGATGGTTTAGACTATATGAATACACCTGGTTATTTTGGCCATATTGAATTGGCAAGACCTGTATTTTATATTCAGTATTTAAATACTATAATAAAAATTCTAAGATGTGTTTGTTTCAAGTGTAGTAAATTGTTGATAAATAAAGAAAAATATAAACAAGCTCTTAATTTAATTGGAGAACATCGTTGGAAATATGTATTTAATATAGCAAGTAAAAAACATTATTGTGGTGAAGATAATGAAGATGGTTGTGGATGTTTACAACCTAAAAAAATTGCCAAAGAAGGATTGGCAACTATTTTAGCAGAATGGAAACAAACTTCTAATTCTGAAACCATTGGAATAAAACTCACTGCAGAAATGATTCTTAAAATATTTAAACGTATATCAGACGAAGATGTGAATTTTATGGGGTTTAATCCTATTTGGAGTAGACCTGACTGGATGATTTGTCAAGTTATGGCAGTTCCACCACCTGCTGTAAGACCATCTGTTAAACATGATTCTTCACAAAGAAGTGAAGATGATTTGAGTCATATCTTGGTGAGTATTATTAAGACAAATAATTCTCTTCAAGAAAAAATACAAAGTAATTCTGCCGAATCTGTCATTGAAGATTGGACGACTCTTTTACAATATTATGTTGCCACACAAGTGGATAATAAACTTCCTGGTGTTGCAGCTGTTGCCCAACGTTCTGGACGACCTCTCAAATCAATCAAAGATAGATTGAGTGGAAAAGGTGGAAGAATGAGAGGAAATTTAATGGCAAAAAGAGTTGATTTCAGTGCACGTTCAGTTATTACGGCAGATCCCAATATTTCTATTCGTGAATTGGGTGTTCCTATGAAAATAGCCAAAAATATGACCAAACCAGTCATTGTTAATAACAGAAATAAAGCATTTCTAATTAAACTCGTAAAAAATGGTCCAGATGTTTATCCTGGTGCAAAAATTCTAGAGAAGAAAAATGGCGATTCCATTACTCTTCGTTATTTAGACAGAAATTCAATCGTCTTGGAAGAAGGTGACATTATTCATAGACACATGATGGATGGTGACGTTGTCTTATTTAATCGTCAACCTACTCTTCATAGAATGTCTATGATGGCTCATATTGCACGAATTATGAAGCAAGGCGACACATTTCGTATGAATGTTGCAGACACAAAACCATACAACGCGGATAGATTTACGACAACCTATTTCCAAATGGAATAGGTTGTCAAGCCATCAATGTCCGCAACAGGAGGCGTGAAAAGCGTGTTACCTCCTAGTAAATAAATGAATAATATACTTGAGGCAAATCATAATATAAAATTGATTATAAAATTATATATAATTTATAAATTAAATTATCTCCAATGACAACCAAAACATGTTCCAAATGTTCCGAAAATAAAAGTATAGACTATTTTATTAAGAATCGTAATATATGTAAAGATTGTAATAATTTATTTCGTAGACAAAAATATCTAACAGATGAGGCATTTAGAAAAAAAGTAATTAAAGAAAGAAGTGAATACAAACACAAAAAAGTTGTATTAAGAGCAATTCAAATAAAAGAACAACAACTTATTATTGGTATTGACAATATAGTTTGTAGATATTGTAATGTTATTAAACATAAAGATAGATTTCGTCATAATCGTTTAAAATGTAGAGATTGTGAACGTGATGATCCAAATGAAAAATTTAAACGTTACATTAGAACACGAATATATAATTGTTTGAAAAACCATAATAAGACAAAACATTCTATTGATTATTTAGGTTGTACTACATTAGAATATTCAAATTATATATTTAATTACAACCCAAATTATAACTTGGATAATTATGGAAATACGTGGCACATTGACCACGTAATACCCATTTCCAAGTTTGATTTGAATAATCATGAAGAACAACTAGTTGCTTTTAATTGGAGAAATACTATGCCTTTATCTAGTAGAGAAAATTTGTCTAAGAATAATAAAATTATTAAGGAACAAGTATTGGAACATGTTATAAAATTATTAAATTATAATACTAATAACAAACTTGATTTGCCTCAAGTATATATTCATTTATTTGCAAAACATCTTGATGCTGGAAACCCCTTAGAGCTTTTACTACCACTCACATCTGGAAACATTTGCGAGGAACTCGTTTAATTGACGAACCCAATGGTAATAACGTAAAAGATTGGGCAATCAGCAGTGTCACTTTCTAAGTCCGTTATGATAAGGATACGAAAGGCACTCAGAGACTGAACGGATGTTGGTTCATAATGACGGATTAATCAACCTGAATGAGCTTAAGATACAGTCCGACCGTTTGGGAAACCTTACGGAGTTATCGTTTGATGGCGATGAAATGAATTTACATATGCCTCAGGATGTAGAGGCAGAAACAGAATTGAGGAATTTGGCGGCAGTTCCTTATCAAATTATTAGTCCTGCAAACAATTCACCTATTATTGGTATTTATCAAGATTCAATGTTGGGTTGTAATCGTTTTACTAGAGAAGGAATTCATTTTACTGCAAGAGAAGCAATGAATTTAATTGTAATGTTTCCTAGAATTAATGAACATAAACTTCATGAAGAACTCTCACAAAAAGGTTCAATTAGTAATTTTCATTTATTATCTCAAATTCTTCCTCCTCTATCCCTGAAATATCCAACTAAATTGTTTAAAGAAAAAGACGAAAATAAAAGCACATCTAATAATATTTTGGAAATAAAAAATGGTGATTATATTCGTGGACAATTAGAAAAGGGTGTATTGGGGGGTGGTTCAAAGAGTATCATTCAAAGAGTGTGTAATGATTTTGGTAATTTGGCTGCATCTAATTTCATTGATGATTTACAGAATATTATTACTGAATATATGAAATCAAGTTCGTATAGTGTTGGAATTGATGATTTGATTTCTAACTCAGTTACACAACATAATATTATTGATGTCATCACTAAGAAAAAAATAGAAGTTAAAAATTTAATAGATCAAATACAAATTGGCATTTTTGAAAATAAAACAGGTAAATCAAATGAAGAAGAATTTGAAACACAAGTAAATAATATATTAAATACTGCTGCTAAAGATGCAGGAAATATTGGATTAAAGAGTTTGAATAAAAATAATAGATTTGTTATTATGGTAAATGCAGGATCAAAAGGTAGTGATTTGAATATATCACAAATGATTTCTTGTTTGGGACAACAAAATGTAGATGGTAAGCGTATCCCTTATGGATTTGACAGAAGAACATTACCTCATTTCACTAAATTTGACGATAGTCCAGTTGCTCGTGGGTTTGTAGAGAGTTCATATATTAACGGATTGTCTCCACACGAATTGTTCTTTCATGCTATGGGCGGTCGTGTTGGTTTGATTGATACTGCCGTGAAAACTTCTACCACTGGATATATTCAAAGAAGACTCATCAAGGGATTGGAAGATTTAATGGTTTCTTATGATATGACAATTCGTAGTAGTAAAAATAAAATAGTTCAATTTGCATATGGTGAAGATGGTATTGATACAGTAAGAGTAGAGAAACAATCCATTCCATTGGTAAAAATGAGTATTCAAGATATTTATTCACATTTTAATATTCCAAATGATACAACTAGTACAAAATCATTAAAGAAAATAATGAAAACAGATGTATATAATAGATATAAAAAAGAATATGCAGAAACAAATAAAAAATGTAAATTCTATACTGATTTAATGATTCAAAATAGAAACGAAATAATTAAATCCATCTTTAAATATAAAGATGACAGTGATGTTTATTGTCCTGTTGCCTTTAATTATATCATTGGAAACATACAGAATCAAATGTTTATTAATTCTAATTCTCTAATAGATTTGACATTTCTTGATGCATTTAATATGATTAATGAAACATTACTCAATCTAGAAAAAATATATTATGTAAAACCAACCGACCTATTTAAAACATTATATTATTATTATCTGTCACCAAAAGAATTATTATTTATCAAGAGATTCAATAAAAATGCTCTAACCGTTCTATTGGAAACCATATCTCTAGTATATAAACAATCAATTGTTGCTCCAGGTGAAATGGTTGGAATTATTGCTGCTCAAAGTATCGGTGAACCTACTACACAACTGACACTCAATTCAGTTACTTATGAAACTGAAATATTAGTGAGAAACCGCGAAGGAAATATTTCTAAAATACAAATTGGTGATTATATAGAAGAAAAAATAAATATTGCAACCAAAAAAGAATATTATAAGGATAAGGATACAACTTATGCCGAATTAGATGATTACTATGAAATCCCTTCATGTGATGAAGATGGAAATGTTATGTGGAAAAGAATTGAAGCAGTAACAAGACATCCAGTTATTAATGAAGATGGTACAAATACAATGTTGAAAATCACAACTGAAGAAGAGAGAGAAGTATATGTTACAAAAGCAAAAGGAATACTCAAGTTGATTGATGGAAAAATCGTTCCAATTAATGGAGATCAATTAAAAGTAGGTGATTATTTACCTGTTTCTAAAAAACAAATAGAATTTGATGAAAAAATTAATTTGAAACTCAAAGAAATATTATCACCAAAAGAATACATTTATACAAGCGAATTAAATAAAGCAATAGAAGTAATGAATGAGAAACATTGGTGGTCAACTCATAATGATAAAACATTCGTTTTGCCTTATAAAAGGAGTGATAGTTTTGTTTGTAAAATGAGCAATAAATTGAGAAATGGATGTAAAACAAAAACTACTCTAAATCATGGTTGTGTTTATACGAAACAAACAAATATGAATAATTATAACATTCCAGAAGAAATTCCTCTTGATTATAATTTTGGTTATTTAATTGGTGCATATTCTGCTGAAGGATGTATGACTAAAACACAACTATCCATTGCAAATAATGACATTGAATATTTTAAACCCATATTAGAATTGTGTGAAAAATGGAATATTACTACAAAAATTTATAAAACTGAAGATAAAATACAAAAAGGATGGGTGAGTCAAGATTTAAGGATTTACAATACTTTATTATGTAGATTGTTAGAAATATTATGTGGAAAACTAAGTCATAACAAATTTGTATCTGATAAAATTATATTTTCAAATAAAGATTGTTTGATGGGATTTTTGGATGGTTATATTGGTGGTGATGGACGTATAGATACAAAATCAAAAATAATTACAATGCATTCTGTATCAAAAAAGTTATTAATAGATGTTCAGCAAATTTGTAATATTGTTGGAGTATATTCCTACATCAAGAAACCACGTAAAGTATTAACAAATAATAGAGGATCATTAGATATAAAACAAGGTTATAATTTATCTATAACTGGTTCACAATTACACGAATTTGTAAGTAAATTAAATATTAAAATTAAACATAAACAAGATAATTTGAAATTATTATTGGAACATAATCACCAATATAAAATTCATAAGAAAGATACAATTATTCCTAATGAAATAAATAATGTATTGATATTTCAAAAGAGAATTGATGATAAATACACAGATTTATTATTTGATAAAGTGAAAAGCATTGAAATGGTACCCAATACAACAAATTATGCATATGATTTAACAATTCAAGATACAAGAATTTTCAACCTTTATAATGGTCTTCCAGTTTTCGATACATTTCATTTTGCTGGTGTTTCTAGTAAATCTAATGTGACGAGAGGTGTTCCAAGAATTGAAGAAATATTGTCTTTATCATCTGAACCTAAAAATCCTTCACTCACTATTTATTTAAAACCCAATGATGAAGAAGACCGACAAAAAGCGCAAACAATCATGTATTCATTAGAATATACCAAGTTGGTTGATATTGTGGATTCAATTGAAATTTGTTTTGAACCCAGAGATGAGGTTGGAACATCTTCTATATTTGATGATAATGATTTATTAAAACAATTTCATTTATTTGAAGAAATGATTGATGAATGTTCTGGTAATTCAACGGCAAGTAAAGAATATTCTAAATGGTTATTGAGAATGGAATTGAATGCCGAAACAATGTTGGAGAAAAATATTACAATGGATGATATAAACTTTACACTAAAAAATGGATATGGAAATGATATTTATTGTATATTCTCAGATTATAATTCAGATAATTTGGTATTTAGAATAAGAATGGCAAATATAACATCCCCTCAATCCAAGTTTAAAACAAACATTGACCCATTAGACCAATATGACCAAATTTATAAATTAAAAAATTTCCAAGAACAATTATTGAATAATACCATCATTCGTGGAATTAAAAAAATCAATAAAGTCATTTTAAGAAAATTAAAAGATAATGTGTTTGAACAATCTGGTACTTTCAAGAAAAAAGATATTTGGGTTGTGGATACAATCGGTACAAATCTTCTTGATGTATTGGCGTTGGATTATATTGATAATGTTAGAACATTTAGTAATGATATTATGGAAATATATAATGTTCTTGGTATTGAAGCTGCCAGACAAACTATTTATAATGAATTGGCAGAAGTATTAGAGTTTGATGGAAATTATATTAATTATCATCACATGGCATTATTATGTGATAGAATGACTTATTCAAGCAAATTAATTAGTATATTTAGACACGGAATTAATAATGATAATATTGGTCCTATTGCAAAAGCATCATTTGAAGAAACACCAGAAATGTTTTTAAAAGCTGCCAAACATGGAGAATTAGATATTATGAGAGGTATATCGGCAAATCTTATGGTGGGCCAAGAAGGTATATTTGGTACCAATTCATTTCAAGTGTTGTTGAATATGGAAGAAATGAAAAAACTTACTGGAACTGAATACAAAAAAGATGATTTTGAAGAAGATATTATGAATAAATACTTGAATAATATTGAGAATCCAAATCAAGAATGTAGTATTAGTCAAATTAAAATAGATAATAATTATGAAAATTTAAATCATCTTGATGAAGAATCAGATGACGATTATATGCCTGATGGGTTTTAAAAGGAGAAAAATAATTCATAATAATTAATAATTTTTATGAATTCAATTAAATTTCATTTACAATAATTACATCATCTTCTAATTTATTCTTTTTTGTTCTTGGTTTTCTTGGTTTTCTTGGTTTTTTTGGATTCACAATAATTACATCATCTTCTAATTTATTCTTTTTTGTTCTTGGTTTTCTTGGTGGGTTTAAAACTTTAATTTCTTCTTCTTCTTCATCACCTCTTAATTCAATTTGTTCAGTTATTTTTTTTATATATTTAGTTTTATTTCTAGGCGTATACACTTCTAAATATTCAGTAATAGATTGTATATTTTCAATTGTAAATAACAATTCACTTTTTTTATTAGGACAAGAAATAATATCTAATGGTAATTTTATATCATTGGATTCACGATATAGTATTTGAAAATTTATTACATGATCATTTCTACTTGGCGATGTAATTAAAAAGATAAATGAATCTGTTTCATTTCCATATAACGTAACAACATGTTTTTTATTAAATAATAATTTTTGAGATAATACAATGATTGGAATTTTATATTTCTCTACTAATAACCAAATATCAAACAATGTTATAAAATAATGTTCAGAAAATATTGCTTCATATATACTCATATTTCCAATTTTTATTTCATCAGAAAAGTATTTTTTTCCTTCTTCTTCTAAAATATATAATATTTTTTTTGAATTAATAGAATAATATTTATCATATAACCCAACTAATATCATTTTAATATCATAATTTGATAAATCATTATCATTTATAATTTTTTTAATTATTTCGTAACCACATAAAATGCTATTTGGATATTTATATACATTTATATTTGGCATAAAACAATCCTTCCAATAACTAATATTTATTTTTCCATTGGAAATTACATGGCATTGAATAATGGGGTCTTTATATTCAGATAATTTAATTACATCCCCATTCTCTACTATATTTGATACAACTGTATCATATGTATTATACTTTACATATTTATTTGATTCAACTGCAATTAAATTATTAAAATAATCTTTTAATCCAGAATCTGTTATTATCATTTCGTTTTCTTTCAAGTTATAATTTAATGTTCCAAATGATAAATATGCATTAGGTTTAAATATATAAGAATTGATTCTACTGTATCTAATTAATTCGTCTGCCATTTTTCCATAAAATAATTTTTCATTATCGTTAGAAACTGCCCCACTATTTGGTAATATTAATTGACACGTATTTTTGGTATATGAACATAATGGATTATTGGATACACACGATTTTTCATCCATATTTTCACAACTTGAGTAATTATCTAAAAATTTTACATATTCTTTTGGATCTATTTCTGTAAATGTTATTTTATCTTTTCCTAACTGTTTTAATATTTGAACTATTACATTATACTTATCTTTGTAAATAATAAACATGTCTTTTGTTATTTTCTCTACTTGTTCTCTCACTTTTATATTTTCATATTTATTTAATAATATACGAATTGTATTACGAAATACATTGTAAAATAAAGTTTCTAATTTTATCATTTTAACACTATCTTCTCTTTCTTTATCTTTTGTATTATTCATTAATATTTTTGAATCAGTCAATAACAAGTTACCTTCTCTAATCGTATCAAGATCATTTTCTACAAAATTTGCTTCATGAATCACCATAACAAATTGATTTGTATCTGTTATAATACCAACAATCGTTTCATCTTCAACTACTTTAAATACTGGATTACATTTTATTTCTTTTATTTCTTTATGTACAGTTCTTAAAAAAAATTTTGTATTTTCATAGGATTGATATACAGATTCATCGTCCATAAAAGTATAATCATATGTATTGATTAATGAAGAAGGAAAACAAGGAATTACACCACTTATTTCTTTTTTTGATTTTAATTTGGTTAATGTTTTCTTTACTTGAATCAAAATGACTTGACTCATATAGTTTAATACTTGACGAACAATTTGGTAGTCGTTTTTTACTAATAACATGACCATTTCATTCAACTTTAACGCTTGTTTAAATTTGTATTCTTTCATATTATCAATTGGTTTGCATTGAGTTGACATTAATGGAGAAATAACTTTTGTCAATATTCTTTTTATACTTGGCGATAAAGATGGATTTCTTATAAAGAAAAAAGGGGTGATTTTTATATTTTTTGATTCGTTATTTTTAATCGTATAAATGGGTTCGTAATAATTATATATGTTATCTTTTATACTTTGAGTATAAATAATCATGGTTGGTTTATTTGAATTATATAAACTTTTAGAATAATGATTTGTAGGACAAATAATCTCTACATTACTTGTTGTATCATCAAATGGAACTTTTAAAATAACTAAATTTGCTCCTTTAAATAAACCATTATTATCACAAATAATATCCCATAAATAAGTGTAATCAATTTCTACTTCTGGATCTCTTAAATAAGTTTGAAAATTTTCAAATGCATTTACCAAATTAATAAAATAATTCATATTTTTTTCATTTATTTTAGAATATATATTAGATTTCTTGTATTTTTCAATTGAAATTTGTTCATTTATATCAATTGGTTTAAATAATGTAGTTAAATCACCATTTTGAAAAGTAATAAAATTATCAATTGTTAAAAAATGATTAATTATTATTTCTTTGAATTCTTGAATGGATAATTCTTTTTCTAATTTATTGATATAACTATAATTTTTTGCCATACATGCAACAAAAGATTGTGTATTACTTTTCTCTACTCCAACTCTTAATATACATTCTTTATTTATCTCAATCTTATTCAAATTTGTTGTGTAATATTCATTACAACCACTTTCTTTATGCTGTAAAAATTTTTTTAATACAACTGGTAAATGTCCATACTCACCATTATACAAAGGAAAAAAGGTTGGATTTTTTATTCCATTTAAATTATATTTTTTGTCTTCTTCTTTTTCTTTTTCTTCATCCAATTGAAATATTTCACTTTCATTTTTTCCTGTTACCAATTTATTGACTTTATCTAAACACATTTTTTTTACACTTTTATGCTTTTCTCCTATTTTTGAAAAACAACATGGAACACATAATTCATCTTCATTATCTTTATTATTAATAAATCCTGGAAATGGATATAATTTTCCTTTATTATTAAATTCAACTATAAATTTTCCTTTTGGAACAACTCTATCTTTTTCACCAATAACATTATTTGGATTACTTGGATCACCACATTCTTTTTTTTGCATTTCTGTAATAATAGGTGACCACGTTTTCAAACACCAATATCTAGGACATATATAATAATTTGTTTTTTCAGGATTAGAACCATATTCCAATATAGTCCCATCTTCTAATCCTTTTTCCAAATAATCAGGTATTTCTTTTAAAATATTTTTCATTTCCGTTTTTGTAACTAATACTGGTTGTCTCTTTTGATTTGAAGGACACGATTTTGAATATGCTTTATACCCTTTTTTAATATCCTTTGAAAAAATAATTGGATCATTCTTTTCCATTTTCTCTTGAAATGGATTAGGATGCGTTAAACTTTTTCCTTCCCAATTTATAATTTCTTGTATATCTTCTTCCTCTTCTTCTTCTTCTTCTTCTTCTTCTTCTTCTTCTTGTTCTTCTTCTAATAATTTTAATGAAAGTTTATCGTTTAATGTATGTAACTCATTTATTTTTTCTTTTGTATTAAACATATCATCATCTATTTGAGATATTTGTTTTTCAACATTTATAGAAGGATTATTTATTGTTTCAAGTTCCTTCTTTTTGTCTTTTTGAATATCCATTAATTCTTCCATGTTTGTTATTAATTTCTCTGTTTCGTCCTGTAATGATGATATTTCTGTTTTATTTGTACTTAAGGATTCGTTTGCACTTAAGGATTCGTTTGCACTTAATAAAGACAATTGTTTGTCTTTGTATTTTTCTTTTAAATCTTCATCTAAATCTTCATAATCACTAGTATAAGGCACCAAATCAGGTGGAGGTGTATCAGGTGTAAGTGGTCCTCTATAATTAAGATCATCTAATGGAATTGTAGGATTTCTATCTATAATGGATTGTTTGAATTTTTGTGAATAATTACTGTTATCTGAGCTTATTTTTGACGAATCATCTGTAGCATTCGGTGTATTTTCATTTGAATCAACAGGTAGAGAACTAGGAGTTATAGATAAACTACTTAATTCTTGACTAGGTGTATTACTATTTGTTTCTCCACCTTCAAACATTCCTTCAATATCTTCATCCAAATCAAAATCTTCCATTTCTTCATTTTCTTCTTCAATTGATTCTTTTATCAATTCTTGTTCTTTTATTAATTCTTGTTCTTTTATTAATTCCTGTTCTTTTATCAATTCTTGAACAGATGTATCTCTCTCATCTACAATATTTAAATCTCTTGGAATTGTAATGGGTAAATCTACTCGTAAATATAATTTTATTAATCCTTCAATATAGATGGGAATTATATTCAAGTAGAGAATATTGTCTATATTTTCCATGTTGAAATTAATTTTATTTAAATCAAATAAAGTCATTTGAACTTTAAATCCAGGATTTATATTTTTTCGTATTCCTCTTTTTATTATTTTTTGATTTTGTAAAGTTTCTAATTTTCTTGTATAATTTATTTCCAATTGGGTTGCTTGTTCAATTGTTAAATTATAATTAGACATTAATAATTGAATCAATTCTTCTTTTGCATATTGAAAATCTCCTTCATAAAAATTATAAAAATCCAAAATAAATGCTTCTTGACTTGTTACATTATTAAAATTATTTACTCTTTTAAATCTCATATGAATCGTACTTCCTTGAGGATTATCTACAATAAAAATAGGAGTAATATAATTGATAATGGAAGAAATATTAATATTTTGTAATGTTTTTTTCACAATAGAATTACATTCAAAATTTATACCATCAATTACAATATTATCATCTGTTACTTGATTAAATAATTGAATATTATATCCATTTTGTTCCATGTATATTTTGGCTTCATCCAACACTGGATTAATTACAGTTCTTATATAATTTTCAATAAATTCTATATTTGTAATTGTTTTAAATTCACAATAAATTTGAATATTTCCATTCTCAAAAAATTCACAACTACTAAATAAACTATCTTCATTATTAATAAATATAGAGACAGATTGTCTTTTTCCTAACACATTTTTTAATGTATTAATATTTGCTTTTGTATTTGTATCTTTTTCACCAATTGGAACAAATGGAATTTTTCTTCCATCTTTTGAAAGTTTATTACAAAAAATTCTATAAATATTTTCTCTGTTTTTTTCTGGATTAAACTTTATAAATGGGTTATCTAATGTTGCATGAATTATTTTAAAAATCACTTCTAAAGGTAATTTTACAACACTTTTTGGCAATATACTTAATTTAATGGATTTAATACCATAACTAAAATTTAATAATTCTTTTTTCTTTACATTTTTATATTTTTCAATATCATAAAATAAATCTATTTTCTTATATTTATTTTCAAAAATAGAAAACATTTCCAATGATTTTTCTACCCATTCTCTATTATTTATTTGATTTACAAATAAAATATCCTTTTTGTATAATTCATTAAAATATATTTTTGAAGTATATGGATTTCCATCTAATACATCATTTGCACAACACAAATATATTCTATTATCAATTATTTCACCACTATTTAATAATAATTCCGAATTAGAATGATTTACAATTCGTTTTTCTTCCAATTCATCATATATCTTTTCAGAAAAAGGATTTACTGTAAAAAAATAATCTATATTAGAAATAGTTGTATTCACACCTAATGAAGTATTTACATAAAAATATTGATTGTCTACATTTAAGGCAATAATATCATCATAATCATAAAATTCATTTTCTGGTTTTATTGGAATATCAAAACTAATTGGTTCTCTACTATCATTTAATATTATATTGCTTAAAAACTGTGTTAATTTAGATTTAGTAATGAATTTTTTTCTGTTTAATGTTAAAGTATCATAAATATGAATTGCAGATAATTTTTTCTTTATTTCACCAAATAAATATATTTCTTCTTCTGAAAAAGAAATATCTAATTCATTATATGCTTTTACTATCTTTAATTTTACATCCAACATGGTATCATCCAAATGGATTTGTAAACCAGAAAAATATACAGGAATTTCTTTTTCCATGATTACATTCCATTCTATTTCACTAAAGAATTCTTGTATTTTTGTAGATTTTTTATTTTTTTTATATATCTCATTAAAATCATATTGTGAATCATCATATATATTTCCAAAAAATACAATGACTGATTCTATTTCTGAATTATTTTTTAATTTAAATATTTTATAAATCATTGTTATTATCTATAGACATTATTTTATTTTTCTTATGGAAACCAACAGTTTTATTATCTAAATATCATAATAAGGATTATCAGTTATAGTCATTCCACAATAACTTTGATTTTCTTTTTTATAATCAACTGGTTTATATATTCCTATTTTAACTGCATTTTCTAAGAGAAATTTAAAATTCTTCCAAAATTCTTGTTTGTGACCAATTGACTTTGTCATTGTATGTGCTAATTCATGTATTGCAACAAATGTCAATGTATTAATATCAATTAATGTTCCTGTATTTTTCGTTTTATTTAAACAAAATGCCATTTTTTCTCCTTTATTTTCACTATAAGCAGTCAATTCACTCGTAGGTAATGTTTCTGTTATTTTATCTGGATTGAAATTATTTTTTAAACGAATTACATCTTCATCATTTGGATATTCTTTGGATACATAATTAACCAACCTTTTCATTCTCTCTACTGCTTCAGCTAATAAATTTACTGCATCTTTTAACATTACACGATCTCTCACACAATATTTTTTACCATCTACTGATGAAATAACACATTTTAATTGAAAATTTTCAGAAAAATAATACATTTTTAAACAATAAAACAATACAATTCCACCAATAATATAAAATAATATATTACTTTTCATAGATATATTATTTTATTATTTAATTATTCCCATAAGAAACATACTACAAATACAATTATGAAGATAAGGTAGCAGTAGTGCTGCCAATTTCTAAAGGAGGTCTCATAAAATCAGGAGTAATTGTACTCTGATTCCATGGTCCAACATATATTTGTGGGTTAGGAGGTTCTGAACGTATTTGTAAGTTCGCGTTTCTTAATGATTCACCAATTGTATCTATACCAATATGATACCCTGCTCTTAATAAATTAATATTTGCTAATTCACCTTTTCCTGAAGGATTCAATTGTGCCCATTGTGAATTAGTATCTTTGGGTAACAAATCAGCAGGATTTTGAATATTAGGTTGGGTACAAGAGGTTGGAACACCAATAGATGGAGTTCCTATACCACTTACCGAAGAATACGTTTCATTAAACCCCAACGGTTCAGATGGTTTCACACCTGTTGAATTAGAGTTCGTTTTAGTATTCTTGTATACATTTCCTTTAGAGTTTTGAGACATGAATTCTGGACCCATGCTTGATTTATTACTTATATATTTTCCAAATGAACCTATTCCAAAAGCAATGATTAATAATATAATAATTGCACCAACTCCTGTATCATTCCAAAGTTTTTTCAAGTAACTAGAACTCATTATATAAAATTAGAATAAAATATTTTTGAGATATACATTTAAATATCCATATTATAATTCAAGGTTTCTTCTATACTTTTAAAATCCAAATCGCTAATTACACTATCTTCATCTTCTAAATCTTCTAATTTATATGTTTTCTTAATATTCTTTGCTTCTAAAAATGCTAAAAGTGCATGATGCTTTAATATTCTTGCTTTTTTTCTTGCTTGACGATATATATTATAATACAACTCTTCAGGTCTTTTTAAAATCATACTATCATTATCATCTTCTAAATGTATATCTGTCAATTCAATCATATCATTTTCTATATCTTCTAAAACATTATTTTCTTCTAAACTTTCTTTGTCTAAAGATTCTTCTATATCCTTTTTTTGTAATTCGTCTAAATTATTTATTTTTTTTGAATCATTTTCATTTAAAACATTATTTTTACTTATTATTTCATCTTCATCATCCGAATTGACTATTAACTCCTCTTCCTTTTTTACTTCTTTTATATGAATATTTGTTTTTGGTTGTATTACACATTTTTCAAAAATAACATCACTATCCAAGAGCATTACTTGCTTTATTTCTATATCTAATTGAAAACTTCTTGATGTAAATTTAATACCTTGAATCTCAATCACAGAAATAATTTTTTTATCAAAAGTAATGTCATCCATTGTTAAAGGTGTTTCATCTTCACTATATATCCTTATAGATGGATTATTGGTTGAAGTATTTGTTTTTACATTACATCTTACTAAATAATATTTTCCTGATTTGTATATTTTTGTTGGACTACTAAATGCACTTTCAATATCATTTTTATCCAACTTTTCTTGGAACCATTGGTCTCCTTTTTCAAATAATAAATCAACACATTTAGACTCTAAATTTTCTAACCATTTTATAAACACATCTTCATTTGATTCAAACATTAATTCTGTATGAATTTTTTTTCCATTTTTTATAAATCCTTGTTTTGTTAGACTTTTAGGAGTTTGAATATATAACGGTTTCCCAGATGAATATATTTTTGTGAAAAATGCTCCTCCCTGTATAGATGTAGGATATGCTAAATGAATTGTAGAGAAATCAAAATCATCTGTTGGAGAAATAATATGTGTCATTACATGAAATAAGGAAAAGAAATACAATAACAAATCGCAAAATTTTTCATTGAATGGTATATGACGGATATTTTCTCACAATGTTTAGATATTTTAAAAAGAGAAGATGTGAAATATAAAATGAAAGAAGCTTTTGAACCTGTTATTTCTCTACTTGTGGACGAATTTAAACCTTATATCTACATTGGAATGTGTATGATTTTTACAATTTTTATAATGATTTTGACAATTCTAACATTGTTGATTTTTATTTATAAATCACAGTTTTATAATCTAATTATATAGTAATAAATAATGCCAGATAGAACTATATTAATAGACCAAGTAAAAAAAAAAATTATAGATGGTAAATCAAAAAATGAAGTTCTTTATCAAATGTTTTTTCCTGATGGTAACCATGATAAAAATGATGATGTATTTAAAGACCAAATTGCATTGTTACCAGATGATATTCTAGAACACTTTGATGTAACTAATTCAGACAAAAATCGTATTGTTATGAATACAAGTACTAGTGCTGGTAAAAATACAGATATAAAGATAGACACAGTAAAATTAAACCCAGAAGATCCTAAGTTACCAGGTGATATAGATTCAGCAGTAGCTGCGGCTGCTGTTGCAATTGCTGCAGCCGCAGCAGCGGTTACTGATGATGCAACTAAGGCGAGTGTCTTAGACGCTGCTAAAGAAGTGTTGGGAAATATTGATAATGATGATACTACAGAGTCATCTACAAAATTAAATAACATTGCTAATGATATAAATAAGACTGATCTAAATGCTCTTGCTGCTGCTATTGCTGCACAAATAGCGGCTATTGCTGTTGCATCTGATTTAGACCCTGTAACTATAAAAAATGATGTTAAATCTAGTGTTGAAAAATTTATTGAAATTAGTCCTACTACATATGCTGTTGCAGCAGCAGCAACCGCAGATAAAACTAAACCAAAACAATCTGCTGAAACACAGGCAAAGAATGTAAAGGATCTTGCTACATATGCATATGGTATATATCAAAACTATACCACAGATATAATAAGTGCTATCACGTCTGCTTCTCGTTCGTCTACTACAAATTTTGGTATTGAATATAATACTACCATTCACACCACTTTTAAAAACGGAATTAACCCTATGAATACTGTTGTTGCTATTGATGAAGCAGTTACTAAAGCAGTTAAGGTAGTTCAAAGTGCAGTTACAAAGTCTACTGATGCATATAATGCTGTTCAGATTACTGAGGATATTGCAAATGCTGTTCAAAAGGTTGTTACTGATATATCTACAAATTTAAAGTCAGTATTTTCATCCGGGTCAGTATTTTCATCAGGTATTGTTACTGCTAAAAATACTGCCAAACAAGCATATAATAAAGCTAAAAAAGATGCAGATTCTAATAAAAGCAATCTAACATTACAATATATTAAAGAGGTTATGGGTGCTGTTTATGAAGTTAGTAGAGACGCTCATAGAATTTCAAATGATGAAGATGATGATAAAACCGTTCTATTAGAAGCAGTTAAAACAGTTGCCAACGCAGTTACAGCAGTTGCTGATAGAGTTAAAAATGTAGTTGATTCGTCTACTTCTAATTCAAATATTTATATTAAAAATGCTAGAAATAATTATAAAGTTGCTAACAAAAATAAAGATAATGCTCATTCTAACAAAAATATAGCTAAGGGTCAGCTAAAAGTTGCAGAGAAAGAAGTTGTCAATGCAGAGAAAGAAGTTGATGCTGCACAGCAAGAAGTTAATGCTGCACAGCAAGCAGTTGATGATGCAGATCAAGAAGTTAATGCTGCACAGCAAGCAGTTGATGATGCAGATCAAGAAGTTAATGCTGCACAGCAAGCAGTTGGCACAGCTGATGATGAACTTGACAATGCTCAAGCAAAGATCCCAAAAGACCAAGACGAGATTACGCATCTTATACAAATAGATAACAACGCAGTTGAAAGAAAAAATAAGGCAGATGCTGATAAAGTTCAGGCAGATGAAAGAAAAAGTAAGGCAGATGAAAGAAAAAGTAAGGCAGATGCTGATAAAGTTCAGGCAGATGAAAGAAAAAGTAAGGCAGATGAAAGAAAAAGTAAGGCAGATGAAAGAAAAAATAAGGCAGATGCTGATAAAGTTCAGGCAGATGAAAGAAAAAGTAAGGCAAAGACAGAGGTTGATGCTGCAAATATAGCGTTTGATGCAGAAAATGATAATTTTAATAATGCACAAACACAACTTAACACTGCACTAGCCACTAACTCACACGTTAATGTTAGTCTTGTTACAGATGTTACAAATGAAACTAATGATACTGTTACAGAAATAATTAATGATGTTAAACGTGTTGCAGACGCTGCTACACGTGTCTTTACCGATAAGGCAAATAATATTGCTATTAATGTTACGGATAAGGCTAAACATTTTGGTGGTGCAGCTGATGCTGCTGCTAAATCTGTTACTGACGCAGCAACTAGTAAGGGTGTTGAATATCTTATACTCTTGCTTAAAACTGCTAGTGAAGCTGCACAAAAAGTTGCAGATGAAATTAACGATATTGATAATTATGAAGTTGTTGCACAAAAAGTTGCAATTGAGTTTGCAGCAAAAAATTCACCAACCAATGTGTTGAAAATGGTTGGTAATTTTTTTGCTGTTTCTACTAATAAAGGTATGAGTTATGCTAATGTTAATGAGATTATTAGAGCAGTAAATTCGGTTACTAATAATGTTACAGCTAATACTCCTGATCGTGTAAAGCAAGCTCAGGATAATGTCTTTTCATTTTTGAGCTATAATCTCGCCACCATTGCTAAAGTTGCAGTTGTTGCCGCAGCTAGGGCTGCTTATAATCATCCATTAGAGGCAGCTCAAGCTGTTGTTAATGCTATAGAATCTGTTCAAGGTAATTCAACTATAAAAATTGAAATATCAATCGCAGCTTCAAAAACTGCTGCTATTTCATATACATTAGCATTGCCAAGACCATTACAAGATAATATAAAAAAGGTAAAAGATATTAAAAAAAAACTGGAGGAATATGAAAAGACTTATTCTGATGTTAAATTAGTAATACAATATGTAACTCAAGCAAAAGATGCTGCAAAACCTACGTTTGAACGATTAAAAAAATATAAATTAGATATTGAAAAAGTAATTTCATTACTTACTAGTTTTAAAGCAAAAATTAAAGATATAGATTCTATCCAACAGAAAATTACAGACAAAACACATGAAATAACCGATATATCAACTAAAATAAAAAATATAGCTGGTGACATAACAAAACTGAATGATGAAATAAAACAACTAGATAACGATATAACGAAAGGAACCACATCAGGTAATAAAGCAAATATCAAACTACTTAACGATGAAAAAGACGCAAAAATCACAGAGAAAAAAAAACTATTTAACGATAAAAGAGAAAAAGAAAAAGAAGAAAAAAAATTAGTAAAAGAACTAGATAAATTGAAGGATGATGAAACAAAGTTTGACCTTCTTAAAACCGAAATACAAAAAGCGAATGGATTACTAATATATAAAGATATATCTAAAGATGATATTATAGATTCAACAAAAATTGATAAAAATATTGAAAATCTTAAAAAACAAATAGAAGTGATAGATAAATATATTAGTAATTCATCAATAGAGAATGATGCAATTGATTCTGGAACACTAACTGAGAAAATAAATGGAATATATTGTTTAATTTATGATTTTAGAAATATTAAATATTATATTAATACTAATTCTAATAAAAAAAATAAATCACATATTTTTTTAAAATATGAATATTTTTCTGGTATACAAGTTACAACAAGAGCTTCGTGGTCATTTCAATTATATAGTTCTACCAGAACAATTAAGTTACTTAGTTTTAATTGTAGATTTTCATGTGTCAATCCAGAAGATACATCATTGGATACAATAATTGGTACGGCAACATCAGTTATTCAAGGATGGGTTATTGATAAAAGCATACTTAAAGAAAAATACCCAACAAGTTCTCTTCAAATAAGAATTTACCCATACAATCAAAGTTATATTTATATTTTATATGGAAATCCAGAGATAAATGGATTATATCAATTATTTGAAAGAACTGCAAATGATAAACAGTATTCCAGCAACATCTTTTCACCAGAAAAAAGAAGAAACGAAGCAACAAAAACATACAGTAAAGTTGGTAACCCTGAAATTAAAATAAAATATGATTTTAATTCATATACATGGACTATTGCTAAATCAAGTAAAACACTTGCATCTTATAAAAATCCAATTGCTGAAGCTGTTTTTGTAAGAAAATTTAAATTAGGTCTAAGTGACATTTTAAATGTTTCTGGGGAAAAATGGAAATTGTTTGGTGATAATGGTGTGAGTACTGATGAAAAAAGTTTAATTATAATATCTAAAGAACAATATGATAGACAACAAACAATTTATGTAGTTGATCCATCAGGTGTTACTGATAAAAAATATCAAGGAAAGTATAAATTTGATTTGGATTCTTTAGAATATAAGCAGGACCCATCTAGTACATATAAAATTATATATGATGTAGTGAAACAACAATGGGAAATAAAAGAGGGTGAAAATCCAATTGCAGAATTTAAAAGTCCAGATATTAATATATTACAATTATGTAATACTATTTCAACAAAGTTATCTCAATGTTATTGGAAGTTTTTAAAATTACCCAAAGGTTCAAATGATATACATTTAGATATTGTAAATGATGAAAATACATATCAAAAATTATCGTCATCTAAACCAGGAACAAAATCACCAAGTTCCACTACAACAACAACAACAACAACTGCAACTGCAACTACCAAAGATATAATATTTACATTGCCTACAACATTATTAGCGTATCCATTTTTTAGTGGAAGTGTTAATGGTAATAATTATTTAATTCAATTGCCAAGTACTGGTTCAATATCAGGAGGAGGAGGAGATGAATCAAGATCAAAATTAATGGATCAGATAAATTCACGCCGCAAAAAAGATGAAGTGATAGTGGAAGGGATTGCGAAAAAACCAGTAGTAACAGCAGAACCAGGAAAACCAGTAGGAACAGGAGGACCAAGTACAACTTCAACACCAACGCCTGCAACATCAACATCAACAACATCTACACCGGCACAACCAATAATTATTTCTGGTGAGAAAGTTACAGTACCTAAATCATTAATAAAATATAAAATAACAATTGATATTCCATTAAATTCTATAATTAACAATGAATTTTTTTTATTGTATGTAGTAGGTTCAAAAGATACATCTTCTTCTTTTGTTGTAATTCATTGTGATGGTGATAGTTGTAAGAGGTCAACAACTGAAGGATTAAGAGGAAAAACAAAGCAAATGACATTATTAACTAATTATAATTTTGGTCTTTCTATTACTGAAAATAAAGCAATGAGAGGTGTTGTATCAGTAATACAAACTAATATTCCAGGACAAACTTTTTTTATGCCTTTTCCAGATAAATGTTGTGAAGACAATGATAAAATACAATATTTAATGAAACCTTATAGTGAAGATGTAAATAGTAAATTACATCAAGGTGAAAATTATGATGAGGTTTTAAAATCAACATGGTTTAAAAGTCTACGCAATACATCACAACTTATATATAGAAAAACAACAGATAATAAAGAAGTAATACCTATAGAGTTTCCTTCTAACTTACCTGCTATTGATGAAGCAATTACTAATATACAAATATGTCCTATTTTACCAAAAAAAGAATATGCAGTTTTTATACCTAATGAAATAAATTCTCAAGTTACACCATTACCTACATCTAAAGACGCTACTTCATCAACATCTGCAAGAAGAGGACAATCAACAAAAACAGTAAAAAAAACTGAACTTCCAGAACAGTATATACAAATAATAGAGGGATGTACGGAGTTACTAGAATTTATGAGAAAGTCTGATTTAAATAATGATGACAATATGGATAAAGCATTAGAAATGTTTATTAAATGTCATAACTCATCAAGAACAACTTCAACAGATGCAACTAAATCAGCATCTAAACCTAACCCAGCAAGTCCTTCACCATCACCATCACCATCACCATCACCAAGTCCTTCACCATCACCAAGTCCTTCACCATCACCAAGTCCTTCACCATCACCAAGTCCTTCACCATCACCATCACCATCACCATCACCATCACCAAGTCCTTCACCAGATGCAACTAAATCAGCATCTAAACCTAACCCACCAAGTCCTTCACCATCACCAAGTCCTTCACCAGATGCAACAACTTCACCAGATGCACAAGGAGAAAAAGAAGAAGAATTAAAAAAAGCAACAACAAATGCAACTAATAAAGCACAAGAAGCAGAAGATTTAATAAAAGACCTAGCAAATAATGTAACAACTCAGTTAAAAAATAATAATGATTATAATAATGTAATACAACAAATAACAGAAGCAGGACAAAAAATAACAGAAGCTAAAACGGCGGTGGCAGAAGCTGAAACGGTGGTGGCAGAAGCTGAAAAGGTATTAACTAGCCCTACACCAGAATTAACAGAATTAGTTAAAGTAACAAAAACAAAAGTAGACGAGACTAAAACAAAAGTAGACGAGGCAAAACAAAAAGTAGACGATGCAAACACAAAAGTAGACGAGGCAAAAACAAAAGTAGACGAGGCAAAAACAAAAGTAGACGAGGCAAAAACAAAAGTAGACGAGACAGAACAATTATTAGCAGCACTACAAACATTAAACTCAGTCATACCAGTAGATAAAATTGATGTTGAGAAGAAAAAAAATGATGCAATACAAAAAATAAAAGAAGCTGAAACCGCAGTAACAGAAGCTGAATCAGCAATAAAAGAAGCTGAAACAGCAGTAACAGATATAAAATTTGCAGAACAACAATTAGAAAAAACAAAACAACAATTAGATAAAACAAAGGAAATAATACAAAAAACAAAACAAAAATTAGAAAAAACATCACCATCTCCATCACCATCTCCATCTCCATCTCCATCTCCAATACAGAAAAAACAATTACAGGATATAAACTATAAATTATCTGACACAACAAAGCGTGTAGAACAGATAAATAGTATCATAACAACAATCAAAGAAACAATAAGTTCAATTCAAAAATTATTATCAGAAAATAAACCTGTTACAAATTCAGTTAATAAATTAAATCTTATGTTAAATAACATTAATAATAAAATAAAAGAAGCGAATACTTTTATTGAAGATGCAACACAGTTATTTAATGGTAATATAGACACAGATCAACAAACTATGTCTGTTAGAAAAAGAATAAGAGATGTAAAAGAAGAAATGGATAAAACAATATTTGCTGTCGATAAGGTAACAAAAGAAGTAAATAAGATAAAAACATCAATCCCAAGCGGCGGTACGCGTAAAAAGAATGAACATTTAAAAAATAAAACTTATAAAAAAAAATATAACGTTAAATATATGGGTAAGAGACATTCAAGAAAAAGTAGGCATTCAAAAAGACAGAGAGGAGGACAATTTGATGCTCAACAATATAACAGACATTTGTTTGGCAATAATATTGGCGAACAAGAACTTCATTTAGTACGTGGAGCATTAACACCAACCCAAGAAGGAATGAATACGGCAGATACTTTTCAAGGCGGTTCAAAAGGTGGTACATTAGGATTTGTTGGTGCAAATGTTGCTCCTGCAACTTTATTTGCAAGTAATTTTTTATATGGAAAACATGTAAAATCTAGAAAACACGGTAAAAGTAAGCGTAAAAGATCTCTACGACGTAGACGACGCCATTAATTAGGAGCGTTAGTGTTTTATCGTTCTTTTATATATAATTTATATTAAATGGAAGCAAACGATTTAGTATTCTCTATGAACGAGAATAATCAAATAATGAGTGCAGGATTTAATATAAATTCACAACTTCTCACGAAACAACTCAATGGAATTAATTTAGAAGAATATATTGTCCCAATTGGATTGGCTTATAATAAATCAAATACAGAGAAATATATTCATAATGATCATATAAACGTGATTGATACTGATTTATATGATAAATTAGTTGATTTAACGATTCATAAAAAGTCAAATACAAGAAAACATAAACAGAAAAAAAATAACAAAACAAAGAAACATTAAACTTTACTCCAATTATTGTAATTAAATGGAGAAACTAATATTTCAGGTAATCGTTTTTTCCAAAAATCAACTTGTTTTTCCATTTCTATATCATGTTTAGTTAAAGGATAAGGAGTCGTGGTTGCCATTAATTCTTCTTCTTCTGGTGTCATTCTTGGTTTATTTCCAAAACAATTCACACCAAAACGAACATTTGGATTGGCAATATATCCACCATTTATACCAGGACGTCCACAATCGTGTTCATGTCCTGGTATTGTTTGTAAATTTTTATAAGTTTCTGCTTGAGTAGGAAATAACGCCATTTGTCCATCAGACCATCCATAATTACACCATTCTGCCCCTTTATTATAAGCGTTTTCTAACTCTTTATAATTAGCTAATCGTGACCCATAAGCTTTACAAAGTGTTTGGGCTTCGTCATAATTATAATAATTTCCAGGAATATTAAATACTTGTGGTGGATTAAATAAAGGTTTATGATTTGTTTCCAAATCAATATTTATTTGTGGGTTATTTGATAAAGGATTTATGACTTCTGTAAAAGTAGTGAAATTAAAAATATTGAGTAAATTTTTATGATATAAAAAAGAAATAAACAAGATGAAAAATATAATGATTATAATTACAAATAAACCATTCATACTTGAAGATGGTGTTGATTTAGAATAAGGGGTATTTTGGTTCATTTCAATAAAATTATTATTGAGTTTAATGGGATTTGTTGTTTGTGATTTAGAATTGCCTAAACCAATAAAAACGAAAACATATATAACGATAATTATAGTGATAAAAATTAGAAAAAATTGATTCGTGAATATGTTATATAAAAAATCAAAAATGATTTTAGGAATAATTAACAAATCATAAATAATATCCATAAATTATGTATTTATTAATTTTCTCGTTTTTTATAAAAAAAACAATATGCATTTGGTGTAATCAAATGATTTAAATCTGTTATTTCCATTACATTCGTATCATTAAAAGAAAACCATTTATTTTTTATGTTAATAAATGAATAATAATGCCCACCCAATAATCCTCCGTGATGATTACAAATGGCGTATAAATCATAAATATAAGGGGTTTTACAATAACCAATCACATATTTAGATAGGTCTAGATCAGTAATAGGAAATGTGATTAAGGTTTGATTTTTATTGTTAAAATTTACATGATTAAATCGTTTAATATCAATGACTAATATTTTAGGAAAAGACCAATATACAATTTGTTTTTTAATGGATTGTTTCAACCCAGTTGCTTCATTAAACCATGCGTTTTCACCATCTAGAATTTCTCCACTTACAAATAAATCAAAACAATCCAATAGAGAAGGATTTTTTATGGATGGTATAGGTAAATTAATAATGGTGAATAATTCAGGAGAATTGCTCAATACATTACCGATATTATCATTTTCTAAAGAAATAATTTGAGAAATGTGAATTCCATAAAATAAATCATAGATTTCAGAATATTCCTTTTTAAAAATATTTTTTATTTTTTCAAAACATTGAATTGCCAAATGGTCTGTTTCATTTTTGGGTTCTCCAGTAATATTTACATTTACTTCTCTACTAATTGCATTATGAAAACAATCAATAAGAAATAAAAAAAATTCACTAGAATCATTTTGACTATAATCACTAAATTCGTCAATATTTTTGTGTTTTGATACAAAATGTAATTGTTTAATAAATCGTTGTGGAGAAATGATGCAATTTTGAGACCACATTAATTTTCGTAAATCATCCCATTCTATTAAAATCAATCCATCATAATTATTATTATTTAATTTTGTTTTATAATCGCTATCCAGAAAAGTATTTAATTCTGTAGTATGAGATAATATTTGAATACATGAATTAATAAAACATGTATTTCCTAAATTAGTTAAACCAGTTAATCCACGTATTTCTTTTTTATTCTGCATTATTATTAGAAAATATTTACATTTAAACATTTTATAAATATTTAATATATGTCACGAAGACCACTATCTTTAACAGATGATGAACGATTTTTATTAAATCATTATTCAAATATATACAATGAACAATTGAAAGCAATAGATTTAATGTATAATGAATTGAAAGAAACAAGAGATATTATTGATTTTATAACAAAAGTAGATGAAAGACATTTAAGAAATACGACATCAACTACATTTAGAGCAACTGGTAATTATATACCTGAAACAAATGAAAATACAAGTACAAGTACAAGTACAAGTACTGGTACGAATACAAATAGAAATCATAGATCTTCAACCATTTATAGATGGGATTATTATATACCAATTGATGATTTAGAAGATGTAATAGTGTATCCATCTCAAGAAGAAATTACAAATAATACAAGAAGTGTAACATTTAATAATATAATTGAACCATTAAATACATCATGTCCAATTACATTGGAGCGTTTTGAAGATAATACAGAATGTACACAAATCATTGGTTGTGGACATTTATTTAATCGTGATGGATTACGACAATGGTTAAGAGCAAATGTAAGATGTCCTATTTGTAGATATGACATGAGAAACAGAAATAGAAATGATCGTAGTAGTAGTGAAACTACAATAACAGATGCATCATTAAATGTATTATCTGAACAATTATTAACTTCATTGTTTTCTAATAGAAGGAGAACAAGGAGCAGAATGGATACGTCATCCTAATTTGCTAAAATTATGTTTAATTGATCCATGTAACTGATTTTCTTTTTCTTTTCACTGTTTTATTTTTACTTTTTTTCTTTTTCTTTTGTGTGTCTTCTAGGTCAGGTAATTCTTCAGGTATAATAGCCAATGGTTTTTCTTCTTCTTCGTTGTCATTAAATAAACTCATACTAATTCCCATTATATTATATAAACTTTTTAGTACTCTTTTTTTTACGATAAAAAATAATAATTATTTATTATAATTATTATTTATTTATTTATTTATTTATTTATTTATTTATTTATTTATTTATTTATTTATTTATTTGGATCCAAAATATTGTGTCAACATATTATTATTTTCTTTACTATTATTTGTTTCTCTTAAAAATTCATCAAATAATAATATTTTTATTTCTTTATTTTTTAACGCTTCTATTTTTAAATGGTATTTTTCATCATCTTCAATTTCTTTTCTTATTTTCAAACATTCTTTTCTAAAATTATTTAATTTTGTTTTTTTATTTTGTTTCATCCAAATTTTTTCCAATACTAATGCAAATAATTGTTGAACTGGTTTCATTATTTGATTTGTAATATAATGTGAATAGTCTATTTTTAAATTATGGTCTTGTATAAATTGAGGCGTCTCTATTTTTTCTCCTTGTAATGCCATTTTATTAGTATTATGAATATATATATATGGAATTCTATCTCCAGATTGAGGTTTATTTCCAGGTTCTCTTTGAGTAATTCTATCTGCCAAAACTTTATGAGCAATTTGTTGTGGATTTTTATATCCAGAACGTAATGATTTGCTAATAATAAATTTTGAAATTGGATATGCTTTATCAATAATATTTCTTAATGATGTTCTCAAGAATTGGATGGCTTCTTCTATATTTTGTTTTTTCATCAAAATGTCAATAATTCCTCCATAAATATCTTTTACTATTGGAGCATTATCTCTTCTTTTCAATACAATCCCCATTTCTTTTCTTTTACATTTCTCTACATCTGTTTCATACAACATTCCTACATATCTTTTCTTGGAAAGCAAACAAAATGGCATAAATGTTTTTTCATATTCCAAATCGTGTGGTTGTTTCAAAAATGAAGAAGCAAGATGTCCTGCTTCTTGTGCCAATTCAATTGTGATTTCCAACGCTTTTTTCCCTCTAATTTGTTCTCCTTCAGGTGTTTGTAAATTAAAGGTAAAGAAGACTGAATCTGTATTATGTACAATAATATTGCCTATACCAGCTGCAAAATGATGATTTTCTGTTGTTAAATCATATACATAACCTTTGTATTCTAAATCAAGTTTGGTTACAACTTTATTATTAAACATGTTGTACATTCTAGTATTAAATCTTGAATTAAAATCAATGGTTAATGAAGAATCAATTTCTATAGATACATTGAAATTAAATATTTGTGTTACACAAATATATATTTCATTCATTAATTCTTGATTATAATCAAATTCCAAATAATTATTATTAATTTTCATTGCAAGAATTTTAATATTATCTTTATTTAAAATATATTGTGTTCTCTCATTTAACCAATTCAATAAATATTGTAATTTTATATTTTTATCATAATATTCTTTTATAAATGGAACTGTATGAATCCAATCCATTGTATTTGAAAATATGTTTAATTGATGATGCATTAATTCTGTTCCCATTTCTACTTCATTTGGTGTTATCATTGAACCATCAGGAAGTAATAGAGAATGGTCATCCGTCACATCTACTAATCCATTATTTGTTAAAATACGAACCATTTTTTTATTTGGAGACAATTCGTGACGAATAATATTTTTTATAAGAGTCCATCCTTTTTCAGTCCATGTATATATTGGATTTTCAAATATGTAATATTCCTTGTCTTGTCTTCCAATCTCACTACATTGTTTCCATTTTCCATCTCCAAATTTATGAATCAATTGGTCTATTCTTATAATCTCTACAATGGGCGTTCCATTAGGTTGAATATAAGAAATATAAACAGGTGTATAATTGGCGACACTATCTCCATAAATATATTCTGCTTTTGTTAATACTGGTCCATGATTTAATGTATTACATATTTTATTTCCATAACAATTCTCAATTACCTTTTTTGCATACGTAAGTAACATTCTTCCAACTGCAGTGGTTGATGCTGCACAATCTTTTTCATAAAATGAACTTGTTTTTGCTCCACATTGTCCATATAATGAATTTGCAGTCAATTTATATCCCAATTGTCTTTTATCCAAA
>Ga0214923_10001154_pt1 | contig 38129 bp, 22 predicted proteins | sample LL1510_MetaG_FD_177993 | JGI IMG/M metagenome (GOLD analysis project Ga0214923, IMG submission 177993) | Freshwater microbial communities from Lake Lanier, Atlanta, Georgia, United States - LL-1510 | ecosystem: Environmental > Aquatic > Freshwater > Lake | place: USA: Georgia | collected...
CGAGCCACCGGCACCACCATTTCCGCTATTACCACCACCACCACCACCACCACCTCCTAAATTTGCCGGAGCTGCAGAACCTGCCCCATTGGTATTTCCATTTGCTCCTCCTCCTAAACCGCCTGTGCCCAGAGCATAACCGGCCTGTCCATCAGAACCACCGCCACCGCCACCACCATAGGTAACCAAAGTTCCAGTTATATTTGAGTTCGCACCGATTCCGCCGTTACCAGCTTTAGCTGGTGAAGCTGTTCCGTTCGCTCCTACCGCACCAGCTCCGCCGCCACCACCAGCGCCTCCAGTAGTGCTTCCTGACCCTGAACCGCCTGCATTTCCTTGACTGGGAGAAGTACTTGGTGTATTGCCAGCTGGACCAGCTGTAGTAGTGTTAGATCCATTACCGCCACCGGACCCACCAGAACCTCCAACTACTGAAGAATTATAGCCGCCGCCGCCATAGCCACCACCTGCTGATGTAATAGTGGAAAATATTGAACTACCACCATTTGATCCTGGTGCTCCGTTCGGTGATCCACCACCAACTCCACCTGCTCCGCCGCCGCCGATAGTAACACTGACTCTTGTTCCAATGGCATAAGTTAAAGTACCAGTTCTAAATCCGCCTGCTCCCCCACCGCCACCATGCGTAGACCCAGCACCACCTCCACCAGCAACAACCAAGTATTCCACTGCTATTGAGGTTAGTGTGCTGGTTATGCCCGATACTGTAATCCACCCTGCCACAGTGGCGTCATAGTATTCTACACGATCTAGGTCGGTGTTGAATCGCATATACCCGTCTGCAACCGAGGTTGGGCGTTGGGCTGTGGTACCGCGGGGTAAACTAAAGAATCCTGTGCTGGTATTGTTTCTATCGCTGACGTCAGCGGGTCCGGTTATGGTCTGACCAGACTTGACCCAGCTATTGCCGTCATAGCGCCAGACTATACTGTTGTATGTATATGTTTGACCTGTTGTGGGGTTTGAGGGAAAACTTACTGGCATAATCTAGTATTTAAGTGAATGTGACAGTACCGGTTCCCGCGGTCACAGTATATGTTCTATAACCGGTTTGGCTGGTTGATAGTGAAGTAGTTAATCCAGCTGAGAATGTGGCTGTGTACAAGTTTGGTATGCGTAAGATGACTATGCCAGAACCACCACTGCCGGCTGCTGAAGAACTTGAACCAGTTCCGCCACCACCTCCACCACCTCCACCGGTATTAATAGATCCTACAGTAGCAGCAGTAGCATTATTTGATCCAGCACCACCACCACCTAACCCACCACCACCTGCTGTTCCACCAACACTACCCCCACCTCCGCCACCTGCGTAAGTGAGTGTAGTTCCTGAAATCGCAGAATTTGCCCCTATACCACCGTTGCCTCCGGCAGATCCACTAGCACTTCCGCCTACAGCATTATATCCGCCACCGCCGCCGCCACCGTAATTTGGTGCTGCTGTACTTGCACTTGTGCCTCCTGCACTTCCTTGTCCGGATACGGCGGTGCCACCGCCTCCGCCGTTTCTACCGCCACCACCTGATCCGCCATTGGATCCTGCAGTAGTTCCTAATGCACCTCCACCTCCACCTCCGCCTGTGGCGGTGATAGAACTAAATATAGAATCGGAACCATTGGCACCATTTGTTCCAGCTACAGTTGGCCCTGATCCACCTGATCCAATGGATATAGAATAAAGAATACTTGTTAATATATTAGTTAACGTACCTGCTAGTAAACCACCAGCGCCACCGCCACCGGCCCCTCTATCTCCATTGTAAGTACATCCGCCTCCGCCCCCACCAGCGACCACCAAATAATCCACTGTGAGTGGTGGTGTGGTGGTAAAACTAATCTGCCCAGTGCCGGCGGTAAATCTTGTGTATTTCTCCGCCCCATTTATCTGTACGGTTTCTGCGGTAAGCCCGGTTCCCAAATTGATATAGTAGTTGGTTGAATAGCGTAGAATCACGATGCCAGAACCACCTGCACCACTTGTTGCTCCACCGGTAAGCCCACCACCACCACCGCCGGTGTTAGTTATTCCAGATCTAACGTTTGTAGGATTGAAGTACCCACCACCACTTCCGCCACCACCATTACCTCCGCTACCAGCATAGTCTCCGCCACCTCCTCCGCCTCCAGCATAAATTATCGATGTGCCGGATATAGAAGACTCTGAGCCGGATCCACCGGAACCACCTTGACTGGGCGAACCTGCACCGCCTATAGATCCTGCACCACCTCCACCACCGCCATTGGTTACGCCTTGAGATGTTCCTCCATTATTTCCTTGAGAGGGTACAGTGCTAGGCGTATTTCCAAGACCTCCAGAGGCAGCACCACCACCTGCCCCGCCTCCCGATCCACCATTTGTACCAGATTGACTTACAATACCTCCGCCACCGCCCCCAGCAGAAATAATTGTACCAAACAAGGAACCATTGCCCACTGAACCTAGTGTACCACCGCTTACCCCGGCACCACCTGCCCCGACTGTAACTGTGTAGGTTATATTAAGTTGTATGTTGCTTTGAGTTCCTGTACGAAATCCACCAGCGCCACCACCACCACACGCTTGATTTAGTTGCCCGCCACCGCCACCGCCACCAGCAACAACAAGATATTGAACATCTATAGGAGGTGATGTACTAAATGATACTGTGCCGGTACCGGCAGTAAATGTTGAGATTTTGAAACCACCCGTGATGACTGTGCTTGCGGTTAATCCTGCGGCAACGGTTATATAATAACCAGCTGGATATTTAAGGATGACTATACCAGAACCACCTGTTGCTGCTGCACCACCTCCGCCGCCTGTATTTGTTAGTCCAGAATTTTGTCTTGCGCCCCCACCACCAGCACCACCAGCACCACCAGTGGTTCTTCCTCCCCCGCCCCCTCCAGCATAAGTTATCGTGGTTCCTGTTATTGCTGAATTAGCTCCGATACCACCATTTCCTCCTGTTTGGTTAACGCCATCTGAACCCGCGCCGCCGGCACCACCCCCACCTCCACCGGAATCACTACCGCCACCAGAACGATTACCGCCGTTATAACCTTGCCCAGGTGTACCCGAACCACCAGTATATGAAAGATCAGCAGCTCCGGCTCCCCCACCAGAACCACCAGAACCACCGTTTTGTCCACTACTTGAACCTGGAACGCTTCCACCATAACCGCCGCCTAATGCAGTTATAGAAAATGCCGAAGATGGATTTCCATTACCAGATATAGATCCTGCACCACCTATTGTTATATTATAAGTTGTATTAACTACTATATTATTAAATGTTCCAGCTAACAATCCGCCGGCACCCCCACCGCCTCCGCCACTTGGACTACTGAAACCAATTCCGCCTCCACCACCACCAGCTACTACAAGATATTCAATTTCAAATTGTGCTGCGCCACCACCAGCAGTCCGATTCACAGTCATCCATTGTGCAAATGCACTATCATAATATTCTACATTTAAAGTCGTAGTATTATATCTTATATAACCACTAGCCGGGCTCACCGGACGTTGTGCTGTGGTTCCTGAGGGAATACTAAAGAAATCTGTGGCAGTATTCTGTTGACCACTGACTGCTGTGACATTGGCTGTACCACCTCCACCGCCTACCACAGCCCAGGCATTGCCAAAATATACGTTAAGATCACCGGTTTCAGAATTTAACCATAGGTTACCTTCTATGGTTCCACCTGGCCTAGCGCTGCTAACTGTGACACTAGCACCACCCCCGCCCGAACCTGCGGGACCTGTGGCACCGGCAATGCCGGTAGCGCCTTGCGGTCCTACGTTGCCTTGTGCACCGGTGGCTCCCTGTGGTCCAGTGGCACCGGTAATGCCGGTAGCGCCTTGCGGTCCTACGTTGCCTTGTGCGCCAGTGGCTCCAGTGACACCCGCACCGGTGGCTCCCTGTGGTCCAGTGGCACCAATATTGCCAGTGGGACCTTGCACACCAACTACTGCTACCCAACTGTTGCCCACATAAGCACGTAGGTCAGCAGTTTCATCATCTAACCACAAACTGCCTATGCTGGCACCAGCTGGTGCACTATTACTAACTGTCACAGTAGCACCACCTATGCTCTGCCCAGCTATGGTTGATCCAGCAGGTAATACCACTGTGTTGCCGGTGCTGCTGATTGTTGCGGCACCTAAATATATACTATTGCCTGACAGGTATAGATCGCGCCAACGCAAACTAGCTGTGCCCAGATCATAAGTGACATTGCTGTTGGGGATTAGACTTGAGCTAACTGCCAATAAGTTTGGCAAGGGTCCAGTGGCGCCGGTTGACCCTTGAACACCAGTGGCACCAGCACTGATTCCAGCCAACCACACGGTACCATCCCAGGTATAACTGGTTGTACCTGCTGTGAATGTCTGCCCTAGACTTGGACTATTGGGAAAATTGATTGCCATCTGTGTATTTACCGGGTAGAGCGCACTCGAGGTCTTGGCCATACGCGACCAGCACTGGGTCTAGTAAGGCTATTGATCTTGGGCCACACAGATCCTGTACTGCTGCGTTCTTCTCTATAGTAGAGATATCGGTTGGGGCCTGACTGCAGACTGGTAAAATCACTGTAGCTGCCTGCTGTGTCACCAACTTGCCCTGTTTTGGCTATGGCAGTCAGGTAGCTACGCACATCTGCCTGCCGCATACCGGGATAGGTTTCCAGCACACAGGCCAATACACCTGTGACCTGTGGACTGGCCATGCTGGTTCCTGATATTTTGCCAATCACATAACTGGCATTTCTAGTGTCTGATACGCCACCAAAACTGCCGCTGCTGTTAAAACTGCTGATTATATTCTGTCCAGGTGCATAGATATCAACGCCGGGTCCGGTCATGCTAAATGTGGCCTTGACTTCTGAACTGAGACTGCTGACTGCACCAACGCTGACTACATTGGGTGTGCTGGTAGGGGCTCCGCCTCTATGATAGTAGACAGCAGATCCCGAATATACAAAAAAATTGTCGTAGTCTAGACCACCAGGAACATCAATCTTACCATAATAATTGCTGGCAGCACCTACCATGATGATGCCGTCATTCATGGCGTCAGTAATATCAGCTTCAACCGCAGCATAACGTGCCAGTGGATAAGCATAGCCACCGGTATTGTATATGCCATAGTTCAACAGAGTACCAGAACTATAGGGAGTAGCACCACCTATTGTGGCGCCACGATAGTAGATATTGGTAATACTGCTGATGGCCAATTCATACACATAACCCCAACTGTTGTTACAGATAGTGGGATTACGACGTCCGGTTGCAGGATTTATCTGTTTGTTGTTATGAAAAGCACGTATATAATCAAACAACAGTTCGGCATTTAGTGCATTTGGATCTGTACCATATGGATTAATATTATAGATATTGGCTGATCTGGCCCATCCTTGCGTGTTTCCGGCACAGGTGCCAGCCACATGAGCACCATGATTATTGTCAGACGTTCTATTGGCATTGCCAGCATCTACATATGGTGTGTAGACATAGTTGCCTGTGCCCGAGCCTAGATTGTGTTGTAGCCAATTGTACTGAACTACACGACTGCCACCCGAACCATCGGCGTTTACCGCATATTCTGGATGTGCAGGATTGATCATACCGTCCACAACCACTAGATCAACATTACGTGCTTCGGCATTGACTGTGACTGTACCGGTTTGACTGTCGGTAGCATCTGATCCCCAGCTGGCACGTTGTAGTCCTTCTGTGCAGCGTAACAAACCCCAATTTTTATGTGTGTTGGTGTTGCTGCTGGATCGATTCCAAAAACTGCTGGTTTGTGTGTACATTGGACGTACTTTTATGCCCAATTCACTGGGTCTCAGTTCGCAGGCCAGGACTCTGGGATCAGCCCTGACACTGGCAGCTTCAGCATCAGTCAGATAGTAATGTGTGTTACGACTATTGGGTCTGCGTAGGGCCAGATCCACACTACGATCTGGAATATAGAGATCACCGCCCGGCGTTTCCATATCCTGGTAGAACAGGTCCAAATCTTCGTAGTCATACAAAGTAACTACATATTCGCGTAGATCACTCATACTTCAGTCTGTACTAGGGTTAGGGTTACAGTAATTATGGTTGTGGATCCTGATTTATTGGTCACAGCCATGGGAATTGAGGTGGTTGGCACAGTTTCATTGTTGAATCCAATGGCAGCTGGCGCTATAACAATAGTATTTGCTCCTGTGGTAATAACTTCGGCCACTACACCGGCATTTACGCCAGGGTCCTGAGTTTCTAAACGTGTGCTGTCGGCACTGCGACTGGCGGTGTCGGTATAGATTCTGACCCAGCTGGCCGCACTGGTCTGTATCTTGTACAGAGCATAGCCCTTGTAGCCAGACAGATTGATGTTGCCTGTGGTTGTGTTGGCCAAACTTGCGGTGTTACCAGAAATCGTAGTACGGCTGGCCAAACCAATGGTGTTTGCTGGTGCTGCCACAGCACTGACCCATTGGCTGCTGTCGCCGTCGTTGTAGTAGAAAAACAGTGTACCAATGTTGCTGTTCCACCATAAGCTGCCGGCAGTGGGCGAACCTGGTGCTGCATCACTGATAGAAATTGTGTAGATAGGCCCAGTGCTACCAGTGGCACCAGCTGGTCCTGTTGAACCCACTGGTCCAGTAGCTCCTGTGCTGCCTATATTACCCTGAACGCCCTGAACACCAGTGGCACCAGTGGCTCCCAATCCCGTAGCGCCAGGTACGCCTGTAGCACCTGTTGAACCTGTGTTGCCTTGTACACCAGTGGCGCCAGTTGGTCCTGTTGAACCCACTGGTCCAGTAGCTCCTGTGCTGCCTATATTACCCTGAACGCCCTGAACACCAGTGGCGCCAGTGGCTCCCAATCCCGTAGCGCCAGGTATGCCTGTAGCACCTGTTGAACCTGTGTTGCCTTGTACACCAGTGGCACCAGTGGCTCCACCTGGTGATCCTGCAGCTCCTGTAGCTCCTGTGGCACCAATGGGTCCCACCCCGCCTACTGGCTGGATCCATTGCGTGCTGTCACCATCATTGTAGTAGACAAACAGTTCACCGGTATCACTCTGTAACCATAATGATCCTATGCTGGATCCCGCAGGTTCACTGTTGGATATGGTGATTGATGCACTGGTTCCGCCAGCACCGGCACTACCCGCAACAAATGGCGCTCCGTTGGAAAAATAATAACCCGATGCATAAACACGATTGGCAGTGACATTGCCCGAAAACACCGGATTGCTGTTGACACTAAATCTAATGCTTTGATAAGGGCTGGCGTTGGCATTGCTGGTAATAGTAATGTTGTTGCCGCTGTTGATGACCACATGATCTAGTCCAGTGGCTACCAATTGATCGCTGCCAGCCACATCCCAATACTTGAATGTGCTGTTCATGGCTACCAGCACATTGCCGGCCCCTCTATTGGTCACAGCAAAGCCAGAATCGTCATCAAATTCCAGACTGGTAACATTGCTGACAGTGACCAAAGGTTGACTGTTGGCATATAGACTACGTACAGTAAAACCTATAAATGATCCAGTGGCTCCTACAGGGCCTGTGGCTCCAGTAGCTCCTGCGCCAGTGGCTCCTACAGGGCCTGTGGCACCAGTTGATCCAATATCGCCTACAGGTCCAGTTGATCCGGTACTGCCTACGGGTCCGGTGCTGCCTACTGGTCCAGTTGATCCGGTACTGCCTACAGGGCCAGTTGATCCGGTACTGCCTACGGGTCCAGTTGATCCGGTACTGCCTACGGGTCCGGTACTGCCTACAGGTCCAGTTGATCCGGTGCTGCCTACAGGGCCTGTGGCTCCGGTACTGCCTACAGGGCCTGTGGCTCCAGTACTGCCCACAGGACCAAAGTCTCCAATGGCCAGCACGCCCACCATGCTGCCATGATATTGGCAAATATAGTATAAGGTGCTGGGTGCATTAGCAGGTACTGTAAAGGTTATCAGTCCGTTATCAGTACCATTATTGACTATACCCGGATAGGCATCACCGGTGCCTGTGGTCTGCGAATTTTTAATCCAGAATGGATGTCCACCGGCCTGAATGGTAAAATAGTAGGTAAAACCTCTGATCAGTGTCAGTGTGGGATTGTTAGATCCGTTGATTATATAGGCACTGGCACCTGCATTGGTAACTGTATAGGCAACACCACCTACAATTCCAGTGGCACCTGTTGACCCCTGTGGCCCGGTACTGCCTGTGACTCCTGTGGCCCCAATGGGACCAGTACTGCCTGTAGGACCAGTGGCTCCGCGCAGAGCTGCTACACTGGTAATGGCTGTTAGTACAGTATTGCTGTTAAGATTGTCAGTGGTCAGTACCTGCGAATTGGCAGTGTTATCTAGACCTCTAAGATCAAACTTTTTAATTGTCATTTAATCAAACCTTAACATAACTTGACTGTAACTTGACAGTGTTAGCCAAACCTGTGCCTGTGCCGCGAAATCTAACCTGTCCTCCAACTATATCTGTCGTAAACTGCATAATCGCTGTGTTACCTGTATATATGGTCGCATAGGTAACCAACTGCGATGTTATAGAATTATGCACAATCATTGCTTCTGTGGCCTGGTATTCTGTGGCCGAACTCACAGAAACCACATACTTGGCTGTTCTATACAAACTGGTGCTGAATGTATCTAGTGTTACTGCCACATTGCCAACTGCAATGCCCGGCGGGTCAGCTACAATGGCATCACCTAGGGTATTGTTGAAACTCTGTGCTACAATTTCTGCATTGGCATCGGGCACCGTGGTAAAAGTCAGCTGTGCACCGCTGGTGGTAAAATCCGTGCCAGGAATCTGATAGACACCATCAACAAACACAATGGTACTGAGACTGCTTAGTGTTGTACCACTTAGAGTGAAGTTAGACTGTACACCATTACCCGTAAATGTGTCAACAAAACCATCTCTACTGGAATAATTACCAAAACTACGCACACCAATCACAGCACCAGAATCTGGTGCCGATGTAAATGACAATGTGGTGCCCGACACTGTATAGTTATTGGGTGTCAGCTGAATCACTGTGTCCACTGTTACCAGTAGATCTGTGGCTGCTACTGCACTGGTTAAGGTAAAATTGGTCTGTGCACCGTTGCCGGTAAATGTCTGGTTAATAGTTGGCGTAACAATGCCGGTGGCTGTTACTGTAACTGTGACATTGCTGCCCACGGCATTGGCTGTGATGCCCGGTCCAACAAAATTAATAGCAGTTACCGCTGTGGTCAGTGCCAGACCTTCATCATAGACAGTGATATTGGCACTGGTTCCTGCTGGTCCAGTGCTACCAGTGACACCTGTGGCTCCTGCTGGTCCAGTAGCACCTGTGGCACCGTCTAGTCCGTTAGCACCAGCTGGTCCACTAGGCCCGGTACTACCAGTGACACCTGTGGCACCTATTGATCCTGCAGTACCGGCCGCACCTGTGGCTCCGGTGGCTCCCTGTGTAGCGGCTGGTCCTGGATCACCAGCTGGACCCTGTGGTCCTGTGGCTCCTGTGGCACCATTGATACCGGCTATGCCCTGTGTGCCGGTAGCTCCTGTTGGGCCGGTAGCTCCTGCTCCGGTAGCACCTATAGGGCCTGTGGCACCAGTTGATCCAATTGGCCCTGTGGCACCTGTTGGGCCTGTGGATCCCAATGGACCCGTGGCCCCTTGTGTCCCTGCTGACCCAGTGGCCCCTTGTGGTCCAGTAATGCCCTGAGCACCCGAAAGATCAGACACATAGCTGTAGACTGCACCATTCCATAGGTACAATCTGGAGTTTTCTGGATCCGAATTGTAGTTACCATTGTCAATTATGGCAAACTGTCCGGCCACAATAGCAGTTGGGCTGGTATCTGCAGTAAGTGCTGCCACACTGGCATAGGTCTTGGCTATGCTAAAGCCCAGACCGGTTGGACCAGTAGCGCCTGTGGGTCCAGTAGCGCCTGTAGGCCCGGTGTTTAGATATGGAGTACCGTTGGCATAGAAATAATAGTTGCTGTATATGGCACTGTTGGCTGTGATAATGTTGGCTGTGATATTACCAGTGCTGGTCAGAGCACCTACTGTCACAAAGTCATTGGCACTGAGTAAACTACTGGATCCACCAACACCAACCCAGGCATTGCCCAGATAGACGCTGAGTATGGCATTATCAGTATCTAGCCATAGCTGTCCGTTGACAGCTGAGTTGGGCGCAGCATTGCTGACCTGAACATTAGCGGTACCGCCGCCTATGACGCCGGTACTGATAGCATGTTGTACAACAATCTCACTGTTGGCTGCTGGTGCTGGACTAAATGAGATCCAGCTGGCATTGGCACTAAAATTTACACCAGGAACCTGATAGATACCATCTACGTGTACAACCAATTGGCTAACTGAACTGATATTGCCATTGAAATTAAAATTGCCGGTGGTGCCATCGCCTATAAACACATTGGCAAAGGCTTCGGTCTCAACTTCCAATCTATAGGTATTGTTGACTATGGTTACATTGCCGGCACCGCTTAGATCTACATCATTGACCCAGTTTGTTCCATTGTATTTTAGTATTTCCCCAGCAACAACATTGCTGATAACCACATCAGTTAGATCATTCAGACTGCTGACATTGCTGCTACCGCCACCGCCGCCCACAAACGGTGTGCCATTGGCATAATAGTAGTTGTTGGTATATACTGCACCAGCATAGACATTGCCTTGTATACCTGCACCACCTGCTATCTGTAGGGCGCCAGATGTGGTACTGGTACTGATGCTAGTGTTAGTTGTAACTATACGTAGGTTGGTAGTACCAGTAAATGCACCTGTGGCACCCGCAGCACCTGTGGCACCGGCTGGACCAGTAGCTCCTACAGCACCAGTGGCTCCGCCAGGGTTACCAGCTGGTCCCTGTGGCCCAGTTGCACCTGTGCTACCTATGGGTCCAGTGATACCAGTGGCACCACCAGGATCGCCAGGGTCGCCTTTGATACCTGTGGCACCTGTGCTACCAGTGGGACCAGTTGCACCGCCGGGGCTACCCGGATTGCCCGAAGGCCCTGTGGCTCCTGTGGCACCATTGGATCCTGCAGCACCTGGACTGCCCGGGGTACCAGGATCGCCGTTGGAACCGGAAGGTCCTGTGGCTCCAGTGGCTCCTATGTCACCCGGATCCCCAGGGGTACCGCTAACACCTGTGGCACCTGTGGCACCACCTGGATCACCAGCTGGGCCAGTAGCACCTGTGGCACCCGAAACACCAGTGGCACCACCTGGAGTACCCGGCGAACCTTGCGGACCTGTGGCTCCGGTGGCTCCTAGGCCTGTGGCACCCTGTACACCAGTGGCACCTTGATTGCCTGTTAATCCGGTGGCACCTTGTGCACCTGCAGGACCTGTACTGCCAATTGACCCAGCTATGCCAGTGGCACCAGTAGCGCCTATGGGACCTGTGCTGCCACTAGCTCCACGGATACCGGTAGATCCTGCTGCGCCCGGTGTTCCAGGACTGCCGGTGGCTCCAGGACTGCCGGTAGCTCCGGTTATGCCTGTAAGTCCTAGTCCTCCTGTGGCACCCGTGGCTCCTGTGCCGCCTGGTCCTGTGGCACCCGTGGCGCCTTGTGGACCCACATTGCCCTGTGCGCCTGGAGTAGTTGAACTGATATCTAGCCAAAATGTATCATATTGATTGTTGGTATAGATATAGAGTACATCATTGTCGGTGTTGTACCAGTAGTCTCCGGTCATGTTACCAGCTGGTGCACTATTAGATACAGTAATCTGGGCCGGCCCGGTTGAACCAGTGGCTCCAGTTAGCCCGGTAGCACCAGTGCTGCCTTGAGGTCCTGTAGCGCCCATAACGCCGGTAGCACCTGTGACGCCTGTAGCACCAGTGGCTCCAGCAAATGGCAGTCCATTGGCCGTTAGATAACTGTCGGTATAGATTGCTCCCACATAGACATTGGCAAATGTGGGATTGGCCACAGTGCTAAATCTAATGCTTTGATAAGGACTGGCGTTGGCATTGCTGGTAATTACAATGTTGTTGCCGCTGTTGATGACCACATGATCTAGTCCAGTGGCTACCAATTGATCGCTGCCAGCCACATCCCAATACTTGAATGTGCTGTTCATGGCTACCAGCACATTGCCAGATCCACGATTGCTGATCTCAAACCCACTGTCTTCGTCAAATTCCAAAGCAGTGACATTGGTCACTGTCACATGCGGCTGCAGGTTACCTATGTGCAGACTACGTACAGTGATTCCTGTGATCAATGGTTGGCCATTGGCATTAAAATAGTTATTGGCGCTGATATTGCCAGTGGTAATGGTATTGGCGCTGATATTGCCAGTGGTAATGGTATTGGCGCTGATACTGGCAATTATGGCACTGTTGACAGTGATAGTGCCGGTGATAATGGTATTGGCCCGTATATTGGCCACACCCGAATCTAGTAATGCTCTGGCATCAACATTGGTATAACTGGTAAACGGCTGTCCATTGGCTGTATAATAGTTGTCGGTATAGATGGATCCGGTGTAGAGATTTCCACTGATACCTGCGCCACCTATGACCTGAAATGCTCCACTATTGGTACTGCTGCTGCCTATATTGCCATCAACTATTAGTGTTGCAGTATTACCGGTAAAAACTCCAGTAGCACCGGTACTGCCTATGGGACCTGTAGAACCCTGTGGACCTGTGGCTCCTGTGCTACCAGTGTCACCACGATCACCAGTACGTGCAAATGTAATAACTATATCTTGATTGTCGGCAAAACTAACAGCACTGCCGCTGACCCAGGCACTGTTGATAGTAAAAAACCCAGACTGCTCTACCACATTACTGACTGTAAATAGAGCAAAATCATTGGCATTAAGTTTGTCGCTTACACGATAATGTCCTTTTATCAGACTGGAACTGTCGTTGATGGCACGTAGAAATACCTGTATGTCAAATGGACCATCTTGTTCATCGTCGATAATCAGCTGCGACGCTGTGACCACATTGGCCGTATTAAAACGTAATCTGCCAGGACCTGGATCTGTTATGCCTATATTGGCATCAAACGTATAGTCGAAGCTGGCGCCACCAAATACGCCCTGTGGTCCTGTACTACCTTGAATACCAGTGGATCCCACAGGTCCAGTAGCACCAGTGCTGCCCTGTATACCCCGAACCCCTGTGGCACCTGTGGCACCTGGACCTGTGGCACCCACAGGTCCTATGTTACCTTGAATGCCAGTGGCACCCACAGGTCCTATGTTACCTTGAACGCCAGTGGCACCCACAGGTCCTATGTTACCTTGAACGCCAGTGGCACCTGTGGCTCCAGCACCAGTAGCACCTACAGGTCCAGTGGCTCCTGTAGATCCTGTAGATCCTGTGGCTCCAGCACCAGTGGCGCCTATAGGTCCAGTGGCACCAGTAGCTCCTGTAGATCCCGTGGCTCCTGCAAGGCCAGTGGCTCCGGTGGCTCCTCCTGGATCACCAGCTGGACCTTGTGCACCGGCAAAACCGGTGGCACCCACAGGTCCTGTGGCTCCAGTAGCACCTAGATCTCCAGTCAGTCCCTGTACACCTGCCACACCAGTGGCACCAGTGCTGCCTATTGATCCTGTGAGACCAGCAGCGCCTGTGGCACCAGTGCTGCCAATTTGCCCAATACCAGGAATACCCTGTGGGCCGGTGGCACCTGTGCTGCCTATATCGCCGGGCAGTCCAGGAGTTCCTGAAATACCAGTGGAACCAGTACTGCCCGGACTACCTGTAGGACCCTGTGGACCGGTGGCTCCAGTGCTGCCTAATTCTCCTATGCCAGCTGGTCCCTGTGGCCCTGTGGCACCAGTGGATCCATCTATACCAGTCAGCCCTGTGCTGCCTGTGGGGCCAGTGGCGCCGGTGCTGCCTGCTGATCCTGCAGGCCCAGCTGCACCTGTGGCACCTGTGGACCCTGTGGCTCCAACTCCAGGAACACCCTGTGGCCCAGTGGCACCAGTGGATCCATCTATACCAGTCAGCCCTGTGCTGCCTGTGGGGCCAGTGGCGCCGGTACTACCTGCCGATCCTGCAGGCCCAGCTGCACCTGTGGCTCCGGTACTGCCCGCACTACCCGCTGCACCGGTCAGACCAGATGCACCAGTGGCTCCGGTCAGACCTTGTACGCCCAATGCACCAGTGGCTCCAATGGGTCCAGTGGCGCCAACGGGTCCTAGCCCACCAGTGGTGCCTGTGGCACCAGTTAGCCCTGTGGCACCAGTCAGTCCCGGTGCACCTGTGGCACCAGCATTGGCATAGGCAGCGCCATTGCTGAAAAAAATCTGATTTGTATAAATACTACCGGCATAGATATTGCCTTGTATGCCTAGACCACCGGCTACAGTAACAGCGCCAGTGATGGTACTGGTAGCAGCAGTGGTACCGCTGACCACAATGTTACCAACAGCAAAAGTACCCGGAGTTCCTGTGACCTGTCCAGCAGCCACTGTGGCATTGGTCAGATAGACCAACTGTTGGGTCTGATTGTCCCATCCTAGAAATGCACGATTATCTGAACCTTTGTAGTAGTGTATCAGTAGACCCAGATCTTGACCATCATCTACCGACAGTGCACCACCACCAGCACCGGTGTGTATGTCAAACAATGCATTGGTCACATAGGTATTGTTGCTGGCCACAGTGGTTGTGTTACCAAGTACAGCCAGATTGCCTGTGACAGTAAGATTGATGGCACTGAGATTGGCCTGTAGGCCAATACTGGTAATGTTTGGCTGTGCCGCTGTAGTCAGTGTGCCCGATAGGCTAGTAGCAAATAGATTTAGAGCATGTACGTTGCCCTGTACGCCAACACCTCCACGAACTTGCAACAGTCCAGATGTGGTACTGGTACTGATTAGGTTACCAGTTAATGTTAAAGGTGTGCCCAGTACAGTATTGGTAACATTACTAGCGGCAGCTAGATTGTTCAGTACCGCCGGATGTCTAATCAAACGAATCATAGTAGGTTAGCTCATAACCTCATATGATATCACATACTGTAGTATTCCTGCCAGATTGGCTGCAATTCTGAGTTGATCACCTTCTTCTAGATAGATACCGGTGTCTTTGGCTATAGGCACGCTGCTGGTGCCTACAGAAACCAGACTGGCATTTACTATAGCATAGGCTGTGCCGCCGCGGTAAAAATCCACTGTGACAGTGGCATCTTGTGCACCTAGATTACTCACATAAAGACTATTAATCCTAAAAACTTGGCTACTGTTGTTAGGATTATTCAAAATTGCAGTTGGTGTTATGGTAATCCAATTTGCATTTGTTTTTCCTATAATCGAAGTTGCACTGATTATATTAGGTGCGGCCATAGCTGATCCAATCTAATTAATTTAATAACTAGTATTTATGTACCCAAGCTATGCATCAGGGGCCGCAATGTCTATAGTTTCACAGCAGTGATAGTATAACCAAGTGGAATATAAGTTATTGGACTACCGTCGGCATTTTCTATAGTAAAATATAGTAGTTCGTTGACGAATCTGCTGCTCACTGCAAATTCCATAACTGAATCATCGTCAACCACTGTGATATTGGCCTGTATTCTGTACTGTGCCAGTAGATCTTCAATGGTGACCGAAACTCTAACACTGGGAAAATTGGTCAGTGCTACTGTAAAAATCTCGTCGCCTTCGTCCACATAATCAGGAAATATAGCAGCGGTAAAGCTGTCTGTGCCAATCTGTGTGCTAGAATTGGTGTTGACACGAAATTTACCAGTTAAACTGCGTATATTCAACTCGGCTGCAGCAGCACTGGGCTCTACAGTATAGAATAGCTCTTCTGATGCCAACTGTGAACTCAACTCAAAACTCAAGGTCTGTGCGTTAGCTACTGTACTAGCTGTTTGTTTGTTGTCTGCATATCTGCCAACTATGGAATAGGTACCAGGTATGATGTCTCGATTATAAAAATCATTGACAGTAATGTTGGTGCCGGTAATAGAGTAGTCAAATTCGGTGCCATCAACGTAACCAACCGATGTCAATGTGATTACCACCAGGTTGCCTTCCGGTACTCTGACTCGGCTTGTGGCCAGAGTCAATGTGCGCGGCGGACTAGGTTGGACTACTTCTATTCTAATGCATCTAGGCGGACCAATCTGTCCATGTTGGGTTATCATTGTATAGCTAAAACTGTCGTTACCACGAAAATTTCTCGGTGGCACATAGAGCAGATTTCTACGATTCTGAGTCACACGCACATAACCCCAATCGGGCTGGCGCAACACTATGGGTTCGGAGTACAAAGCCACACCAACACGAGCTCTTAACTGTGTATTTGACCACCCTTGACTGTTGACAGTATTGCCGTCATAGCCCACAGCATATCTATAGGGCGTGAATCTTTGTTCAAATCTATCATAACTTTGTATGTTATCAAACTCAATGATCAATCCCTGCAGAGACACATTGGCTGTGGTCTCCGGCAGAGGATTGACTATGGTGTCTGAAATCACAGTGATGCTGCCTGTTTGCGGCTGCGAAAAAACTATATTACCGTTGCGAAACGTATAGGCCTCTGTGGGCACTGCTGCGGTATGACGTGTGGGATAGACCGGATTTATGACCCTCAATTGATTAATATAGACCTCTACCCAGTCTACACTCAATGGTCTGAATGGTAGTGCAAATTCGGTTTGATTGTTCAAGGTGCCGGTGACCACATTGGCCAGTCGTTCGGTGCCGGGTCCTGTAATACTGTTGGCTTTAAAATAGCTGCGTTCTTGGGTAGCAGGAACCAGCACCTGATGATTACCAATTACTAACACCCACTATCCTCCTCTAATCAACCAGGTAACTGGGAATCTCAGACCCGATCTTGGATAACAGACATGGCTAGTGTCAAAATAAATCCTATAGTTCCAATAGTCTGTGCCTACTATTTGAATGGCCTCTGCTGTTACATACTTAGCTGCAACCACTGCTGCTGATTGCTGTGACACAAAGGCCGCTGGACCGTAGGACCAGCTTCTCTGATAAAAAACAAATGGCAACTGGCTGGGATAGTTGGGTCGATCACCACCACGACCCCCATCGGCATACATACCAATGTAAGTTGATGCTGTGGTCTGCTGATCCAATAACAGACTTTCATGTAGGTAGTCTTGGTATAACTCAAAGTCAAATTTCACTGGAACCGGGCGATAATCTAGCTGTATTGGAACTAGCTGAACAAAAGATCCCACTGGGTCTAGTCTAACAATGTTAAAGTCATTTAGTATAATATGCTCTTGTACAACCATTGGTGCCAACTCTGGATAAAACAACATGGGCCTATATAATTCAGGATCCAGGTCCTGAGGTATAAAATTGTGCAGCTGATATTCGTTGTCAATGGCATTGACAATGAGACCATTGATTAGATATTCTGCTGTAAATTCTGGCAGTAGCTGAGTATTCTGTAGATATTCTGCTGTAAATTCTGGCAGTAGCTGAGTATTCTGTAGATATTCTGTTGCGAACTCAATGAACACCTGTGTTTCAATCACAGGTTCTGCAGCAAATGCTGTATAAATTTGATTGATTTGTTCAAAATTGCTGTCAATAACCGACTCTATCATAGTAGCCGGTAACACATGCTCACTGACAAAATTAGGCTGTTCTATTACAGTGTAATAGATAAACAGACTGTCCTGTGCAGCAGTGAACAGACTTGGTACAAAAAGACTATCGGCCGAGCTGCTGTCAAAAAATTCAGTGACCTGAACAATTTCTGGTTCTGTGCCGGAACTAAAGACAGTTATCTGTACAGCACCAGGGTCTGCCTGTGTTAGATCAATGAACATTGTGGCCGGACCTAATAGGTTTTCTATGTTAAATGAGCTGAACAGTGTGGACTGGATGCTGGTTACCAATTGTAGAGGACCGGTAAATATCCCTGCTAGCTCCTTAAATTGAGGCTCGCTGCTGCTCTGTCTGATCAGAGTTGAAGTCTCTAGTAGTTGAGATTGAGGCATGCTATGATAGCTGACAGTTATAGGATCTGCTATTGTTGCCACTGGCATATGCCAGACAAATTGTCCCTGTTGTACAATCGGCATGTCCATACTGATGGTCTGTGCAAAATTCCAGCTGGGGCTAGTAAAATGTTCGGCACGTATTTGATCCACTAGAATCAGAGCAAACTGTAGTCTGTTGCTGTCGAATTCCAGTCTAGAAGGCACAATTGTATAGGTACCTGGCAGACGTTCTACATCAATTTGATCCACCAGGAACCAGGTACCGTCATTGGGTACACCTTCACTGCTGATTGTATGGACAGATCCGGTCACTGCTGTGATCAATTGACTACCAAAAGTCTGTGACAGAGCCAGATGCGATCCAGTCCATTCACTGGCTATGGTATTGACCAGAATTGTAGTATAACTGCCAACGAAATCGGTCAATATTTGTCTAGTGCCTGACCCAGCAATGCTAGATACCAATTCCTGGGCCAGACTGGTCAGAATCTGATCCGACTGGTCAACCAATTGACTGGCCAAATTGGCAGCTATATACCTGTTGGTGTCTATAATTGGTTCTAGATCCGGCTGGATTATTGTGGCAACATCAATGTCAGCAATACTAGAAATAATTTTATTTTCTATATTCCAAGATCCAATGTCCACATAAACATTGCCAGCATCTATTAGATCTTGGTATATCTGATAGACAGTGACCGGCTGTTCTGAATAGGTCGGCACGGTCCATTGTAGTGCTAGATTTGACCCAGATGTGACTGTATTGGCCTGTCCTGACGCTAGACCATTAATAACCAATTCTACCCCTGCACCGGTGGCAAAAACCAATGCCGATGCAGGACCTGATGCCAGAATATTTGCAGTTCTATAGTAGGGCAATCCTGGAGCCCAGTCATCAACATAACGCACAAATGGCTGCACCAGTGTTGGATAATCAAATCTGGCAAAAGTTGCATCTCCGGCTGTTCTGGTACGATAGATCAGTGTACGCGGACCATTGATTACTATATCTCTAGTGTCAAATTTCCTAGCACTGGAAAACTGATTGACTACACTAATGGTATCGCCAGCCGACAGCTGATAATAATTGCCCACTGTGAGATTGGCCACTGTGCCTGATATATTGGCCTGGAATATATAATCAAGTCCAGTATTGTTGTATTGACTTTTGTACAACACAGGTAGCATATAGAGTCCTGTGGTGGCAATGGTAATAGTAGAGTTGGCCAGGGTTTCTCTGGGATAATTGTTTTGTAGATTGATATCTGTAGGAATCGTAGAGATCGTGTTGGCCGGCGCAGTAGGCAAAGGCAACTGATAATCACCTATGCCCAACACACTGACACTGGGTCTTAGTGTAGAACCAAAAGGCACATAAATGGTCAGCTGATCATTCTTGGCCAGATTCTGCGTGCCATCGTAAAATCCACCATTTAGATATAATCGGCCATAGTCTAGGCTAGCTCTGACATTGGCGAAAATGGGAATTTCTTGATCTATATAGGCCACATAACCAAGTTCGGTAGGATCTAGAGTGCGTTCTATTTGAAATCTTGGAGTCCTTGGATTAAATCCTGAATTGTCACTGCTAAAACTACCTGTTCCCAGATAGCGCCAGATGCCGTCGGTTGACTCACTGCCAAATAGTACACTAGTACCTGACGCAGTGGTCACTGGCATTCTGGCATTGGGCTTGGTAATATCGCCGGCTGCAGGACCAATATTGGCTGTAGATGAGTGTGTGGCTCGATCATAATAGAGTTCTATGTACTGATAATTGCGTCCTGCATATAGACCAACCTCATAGCTGTAGGTAGGAGCTGGCACATTGGCCTTAAACAGCAGACTAGTAGCAGAACTGACAGTTGCTGTGTTGTTGACCTCTACAAAATTACCAGACAACACCAGTGTTGTGGCACTGCCAATGGCAGGCACTGTTGAATCGGCAGTTAGTGTATGCAGTTCGTAGACCGCTGTGCCCGAAACCAATGGTATACTTGCAAAACTAATCGATGTTTTTTCTAGATTGATAACATCGGCATTGGACAGAGTCTGAGCAGCTGCCACATCAATATAGTATTCGGTAAAGCTGGCTGAGGCCGTTTTTGGTGTAATTATACTGGTGCCTGAGTCAACTAGGTCAACAGATACCGACAATGGTACACTATACCCAGGATAGATATTGGCCAGACTAAAAGTCACGGTTTCTGTGCCTTCTATCAGTGCATCACTATTGGTAACAAACAGTGCCGACATGGTGGATCCCACAGTAAATGTGCCTGTGGTTGATCCAGATACCAGATCGTTGGCATCAAATCCTGGCCCGATAAGACTATAGTTATAGCCCGAGCCTGCTGCCACATTAGTTGTGCTTAGACTAAATGCCACTGCATTGCCTTCCACCACTGTTGTGGCATTGGCTGTGAGAACAAATGTTTTGACCACTGTGCGACGCCCAACAATACTGGTAGATGTTAGATTGGCACCAAAGATTGTTTGGTTTAGATAGACCTGATTATAGTCACTTAAATTGACCTGAATCGCAGTGTTGGCCACTACACTACTGATACTGGTTATTGTGTAGGCCTGTCTGACAATGCTGGCAGCTCCTATCTGTTTTACTCCACCAAATTTATAGATCCAGCTGCTGTCAACTGGGCCAGGACTGATGCCATCAACGACCACAGTACCAGCAACTTGAGACAATACTGTATTACCGTTGATAATGGTGCTAGAATTGGCCAAGACCGTTGCAATTTTGGTGCCAGAAATACTGATATTGGCGTATTTTGGCGGTGTTATGGAATCACTTACCAAAAAAGTATTGGTGGTAATATTGCTGCCGTAGGTTGTGGCAGTGTTGGTGTAGGAATATTTGCTCACTACCTGTGTGCTGACCACTATGCCATTACCACTCACATAGTCATTGACATTGACCAAATTTATATCATCAATGGGTATTTGATTATACGAACTGATTGATGTGACCACATTGGCCAGATTACCCAATGGGTAGTGCCTCATTGAGGTTCCTACCCAACGAATTCTATAGCCACGAAACTCCCCCAACAACTGCGGTTTTACATAGATTGTGGGCACTTCAGCACTGTCTAGCCGACCCTTTTTAATATTCATTGGATCGGTATTGTCTATGGGATAGTCCTGTAGTAGATCACCAGGTTCAACAAATATGGCATCAGTCAACAGATCTCCATACTGTTGATTGGCTGTATGTGTGGTGTAGGAATCAAATGTCAGATAACCATTGGTACTAACATTGATATTAGAGTAGATTGAACCCCACATGTTGATAGTAAACCCAATGCTGTCTAGTATGGTAGTACCTTGATCGTAATTTCCTATGTCTGGCGGATCGTAGATACCATATACTGGTGTTAGACGATGCAGTGCAGTGGTAGCTGTGTAGTGATCTAGTATACTAGAACTGGTCACCACGGTGGTAGTATAATCTATGGCAGTCTCGCCCAAAATAAAACTGTTGGTAAAAGTGCCAGATCTTATGGCTCTGTAACTGACTGAAAAATAATCTTGACTATTGACTATGCCATTCATTATACCATTGGTCCAACAGACCAAATTTGGACCCGGAATGGGACTAATAGGTGAGCCCAGCATCAATGGTTGCACTGGTCTTGTGCCAATATGATTTACGGGTCCAGTTCTATCTTCTACTCTAAACGGAATGACCTTATAAATTCCCGGCGTATCCAGAGTGTCAAAATACTGCAGGGCATGAATGCCAATTATATCATTGCCTAATACACTAACCAGTGTGACTCTACGAAAAAAATCATAGCGATTATACGTATTGGCAGCAGTAAATTGATAAACACTGTTGGTATCATGCCCAGTTACCCAGAGGCTGTTGTCAAACGCTCTACAGTAGGCAGGAACAAACTCAGGCGTGGTCCAGATGGTATAGGTTCCAGCACTGTTAAAAATCAATAGACGTTGTTGATTACCTTCGGGCACTGCCACTGTATTGGTGCCCGGTACTTGATAGGGGTGTCCTAGAGCCGAACTTGAGTAGACCAGATTAAATGTGTTTGGCAAGTTCATAATATAGACACGATGTGTTTTAGTGGTTACCAATATGGCACCATTGCCAAACGCAGCTACGTGCATTATGTCCTCGCCAGACAATGTGGCTGTAATAATAATATTATAGTTGATATCAGTCACAAACAGACTATTAGATCCGGCTACAATAATGCTATTACCAACAACATCTAGTGCTTTGATAATAGGAAATAGGCCTGCACGTCGTCGTTTTCTAGCTAGGTTTTCAAAACTGCCTACTGTGGGTATGTCCTCGGTATAGGGCAAGTTATCTAGGTCCACAATATTGACCACCCTAGGGTCAAATTGATCACTGGACACATATTGATTGTCAAACCTGATTCGATACAACCGACCATCATTGGCCAAGATCAATAGATCTTGTGTATAGGTACCTATAGCAGAGTAATTTATTTTTCTGTAGTCGATGGGACCGGCCGGTAAACCAACCTCGGCTATGAACATGTATTGATCATAAAAATACACAGTCTGATTCCAATGGTCCAGTACCACGTGCAGACTGTCTACATCTATTAGATCTCTATTCATTCCAGTGCTGGCATTGACATCATACCCAGTACTGTATCTAGATACCGTAATATGTTCCTCAGGATAGTTATACCAACGACGTTGTGCGTCGGCAGATTTAATTGTGGGATTGTAGTTATTTCGATTAACTACTGCAAAACTATTGTGTCTTGAATCTATGGTATAGGATATAAATTGATAATCAAGATATCCCGGTCCGGTGGTAACCGATGCCGATACCAAATTGCCCGGAAATACTGCAATTGGTCTGGCGGCAACTATAGATCCGTCTAGCCTAACAGTGACATTAGTTGATATATCAAGATTGTGTCTGGTGCTGGCAGTATAGCTGGTGTTGGCAGTACTACCAGGAATGCACGAGGAGACGCTGCTGAACATCATGCACTCCCATAGTAAGACTAAACATTAATCACGAGCACTTTCTTCTGCTGCGCTTGCCTTGGTCAATACCATTAGTCTCATGCCGGTACCATACTGTTTGTTGCTGTATAGTGCGGTATACTGTCTACTATTGATACTTTCCCCATAGACTGTTACATTAATGGTAGTTCCAGGACCGATTACTTCGGCACCAACTGTGCCCAACATATCAAGTTCGTCACCGTATCTATAACGTGCCGTACTCAAGTTGTTGACAAATGTAACCACAAATTCGCCAGTTTCGGTAATACTCTGCTGTTGATAGGGATTAATCAGTGCCGGACTGTCCTCGGTGGCCACAGCAGCCGGTTTCTTGGCACTAGGTGTTAACACATCATTTTCTCTTACCACAAATTTTTTGTACTGATTGGGCTGTCCTGTGCCAAATAAAGCAAACACTGGGCAACGACTGGTCTCCACTGCTGGATTGACATTGCCACGCATGGCAGAACCTCCACGAACGTTACCAGTAATACGATCAACCGGTCTCTGAACCAGCAGCCAACGAATCGGACTGTTGCCGTAGACCTTCTCTAAATTAGTAAATCCAGTTGTTGGACTAGGATCAGTAGGCACTTCCTCCTGATTGTCCTCCCATACTGTGAGAAATACACCACGATTAGTCATGGTTAAGGTATAGTTCATTGGATAGGCATTTACTGACAAATTCTGAGTTGGATCTCGATTTAACCAAACTTCGTCAAAATTGTTGTCCATTGGAACTGGATACACTGTACCAGCCACAGTTTTTGTATCGGACCATACACTGGTATTCATTGATCCTGGTGGTTCTCGATAGCTAGGAGTGCCCACATAAGCTCTGTTACTGGCATAGGCCACTGTGGTGAATGTGACATTATCGGGATATTGTAGCTCGGTGCCAGCATGTGCTGTGACACGATAGAGATCGTGCATCCAAAATCCCAATCTCCAGCCATAGCTTATGGGACTGATGTTAGCATTGATATAATCAGACAAAGGATCTACATTGGCAGTGGTTTTGTACAATAAAATATTACCAGCGCCCGATGTTTGGGTAGTAGCTTTGACAAAATAGGTGACTCCACTGTGTGGTGTTGTTAACTCAAGATCAATGTCCGACATCAATGATGTCACCGTTGTAAAACCGTATTTGGTTACTGAATAGCAAGCCATTTTATCATAAACTCCTAATTAGACCACATCTCTTAGTACACAAATCCTTAGACCTGTGTTATAGGGCTTGTTGGCCGGTAATGCCTTGTAGGCTCTTTGCCCACTTTCCTGATAGGCAGTGATCAGTACATCATTGCCAGCCATACAGACATCAGCTGATGTCTGCCCGATCATGTCTAATTCTTCACTGTACCTGAATCTTGGTGTGGTCAGATTATGTAAAAAACTGATTAGATATTTGCTATTCTCGCTTAGAGCAATTTGATTTGTGGTATTTAATATGGCAAAGCTGTCATCAGTATGTTGGTCTGCAGGCACCCGATATGGGGTTGTCTGTACCACGACGTTTCCGCTGTAGGTATAGGTATAGCTGGTCTGTTCAGGATCGCCTTGTGTTGGATGTAGAACATCGCGTTCGCGCACAATAAACTTCCAGTAATTATAGCCAACACTGTTAATACAAAATACAGGTGCACGACCAGCAGTCAGCACTCGACCAGTAATACGATCAACTGGTCTCTGAACCACAAACCAATTGAACCAATTGTTACCATTGGCCGCAAACTGCGCCGCGGACCTGTGTATGGCACTCCAACTGCCTTCCCAGACACCAAAAAACATACCTCGGTTATTAAGTGTTACTGCATAATTCATAGGATAGGCTTCGGGATAGCTGCCTACACGCAGACTGCGATTGACAAAACCCTGGTCCACATTACCAACAGTTATGCGTTTGTCCACGACTCTACCGCCTACCGTAATATTACTAGTGGGCAAATTGCCCATTATACCAGCATGATCTATGACTTCACCGTTGTAATTAGTAACACGAGCAATATTGCCATTGTCTTGAAGCTGTACATGGGTAGCTGCGTAGATATTGAGAGTCTGACTATCAATGACATCAAAGGCCAATCGCCATGGTTGCAGATAATCTGGATCAAATCTGATGTTGGCAGTGGCGCCGGATGATAGACTAATTGGAGTACTCAAAACCAAATTGGCGGTGCCGGTGACTATATTGACGTTTGCTGACACAATTGTGCTGTTAGTTGATCCAGAATTGAACAATTGGCCAGCATAGACTTCGGCAGGAACCCCACCGATACCTCCGGTTAGGCTTGTTAACTGTACCTGAGTATTGGCTGATACTGTGGCGGCCAAGGTACCCTGTACTGTGGCAGAACTTGCCAAGGGATTGATTCTACCATTAGACTCTACAATAGCTGTAAACTTGTTGGGCACACGGTACTGATTGTCTTTGAGTAACGCACCGGTTCCCCTAAAATAGAGCGTGTCGCCATTATTAACTGTAATACTGTTACTAAACCTTAGAGTAATCCTAGTTGTTGCACCAATAACATTAGCAGCAATTTGTGCTACTGTTGTATTGGCCGGAATAGTGCTGTTGACGTTGGCAGTTGGACCTAAAAATACTTCTTGTCCTACCAATAGACCATTGGGGATAGATTTTGTTCCGCCTATACCTGATGTACCGCCTTGACCTAGTCCAGTGGTACCATCGTCACTGACTTGACCAGCTAGAGCCAGTGTACAGAATTCTGTATAGTCTTGATTCACTACCGGAGTTGCTGTAGACACACGTGCCTTATAGGTCAATGCCTTGCTGGCCGACGCTGTGCTGGATCCGGTGGTGGTATAGTAACTGCCTGAATTTAGAATTTCAAATCCAGTAATACCACCGGTCATTGAATCAATAGATGTAACACGAATTTCCACATTATTGGTTGTGTTTGCTATGAGATGTGTCAGACTAGCACCAACGGCATAGCCCACCCCTGGGGTAACAATTGTACGCACTCGTTCTGAGGTATTGGAATCCGAAATTCCCAATAACACATTACTGGCTATTGTTATGCCGCTGGTATGAGAATTTACAGCATTGGCCAAAACTTGACTATTAGAATTGATTGTTTCAATTAGTTTAAAAGATTTTAGATCGCATACACCCAGGTCTGTGACTAGTAGATTGGTAAAATCGTAGACCAGATCACTGACTCTTACGAAACCGGCTCGCTCCTCCGAATAAAAACCACGAGTGGCTCTCTTGTCACTCTTGTTTACATAATAGATTTGTGGACTAATTACAGGCATTTTATTAAAATCTCCCTGGCTAGTCGCTAAGACTAGATATAAAGTTATTTATCAAAATCAATTTAATGCTACCCATCCGGTAGGACCATAGACATAAACACGATTGTCTGAGGTCAGATAGGCCATTTTTCCTATATAAACCGCACTGGGCAGAGTGTTGACCACTTCTAGTATGGCGCCGCTGTCTGTTACAGCTGGATAATAGAATAATTCTATGTCAACACCCTGACCAGGACCATAGTTGTCCAGACTGGTCAGGGTTAGATATATATTCTGTGTAGGCGGTTCCTCAAAGTTTGCCCAAATACTATATTGTCTGCTCTGGAAACTGCTGCCATCATTGAGATATACTGTGCCATCATCAGTTCTATGATCAGGAGTACTGATAAAAGTATAGGGATTGACATCGTCTCTGCTGGGGGTAGTAAATGCTTCTAGCCTTATTTGTCGATTGGCAGTGGGCATGACTGTGACCGCATAAACTATGCTGGCGGTGCCCAAATTGAATGTTACATTGGCTGACCCGTAGCCTAGTAGGCTGTTGACTGTGTACTGAAAACGCCGCCGACGTATGCCGGTGCTGGGCGGTGCTGGCCCCCAGAATGTTTCGCTATTGGGGCCGCCCGTGGCAACCAATACACTGTTGTTGGGTGGTTCATAGGTGGGCAGACTGTATAACCGATCTACTATTACCCGACCATCAATAATAACATTGCCGCGCACATCCAGGGCCTGCCTAGGTGTACCGGTGTTGATACCAACACGACGACGTGTAACATCAAAATAGATTAGATTACCATCAACGCTTAGATCCAGGCCCTGTCGCTCCAGATTGCGTAGCAGCATGGGCCCGGAAATTCTACCAATGGACATTAGACAGACTCCACAGTGTAGTAGATGGTTTCGCTTTGATTAAATGTGCTGACATCAAATCGCAGTGTTTGACCGGCAGCAACATCATTGATGTCGCCACCTGTATAGTCGTCGGTAGCTACGATTGAATAGCCAGGACTAAAGCTGTTGGTGAAATAATTGGTCCAATAGGCTGGAATTGGTTCGCTGTAGTCCCCGGTTACCAGTCCGTGTAAAACTACAACAGGATGCCCATCTGGCGGCGGTGAAGTAAACACCAGATCATAGTTGTTGACCACATAGCTGACACCAGGGTTTTGAAATACATTATGTATAAACACAAATATGTACAGCTCATTGCCTGCCGGGTAGCTAAAACGCATGGGGGTGAAAACTGTCTGCGAGCCATTGCCATAAAAGGTATCCTTATAGGGATATTCTATGTCACTGCCGGTGCCAATTGGACGCCATTTGTTTCTAAAATAGACTTCCGGGCGTGCCAGTATAAAATTATATCTAATTAGTCCATCTACAGGATCATTGGGACCAATGGCCGAACTGCCCACAGGCAGGCGTATGCTATAGCTGGCCGATCTCAGTTCTCTATTCTTGGCATATCGCCCCATACTAGACCCCAATGGTGCTTACAGTTGATACCACACGCACTGTGACATTAGGAGCTAGATCTATGTTGGCATACAGGGCATCGCCATTTTCTAAAATTAATTTTTCGGTATCTATTACATAGGTATCATTGATAGTCAAAGGAATTGAAAAATAGATTGTGTTGGTACTGTCTGGAGTACCACCGTTGGGCACAGCATAGATATTAAAATGCACCGGCAAGCTGCCTGAATTGCAGATATAAAGTACAGTAACAGCATTGGAACCCACACTGGTAAAAATACTAGCAGGCACATTAGAAATAGATGTATTGGTTAATGCCATAACAGGTCCTATAATATCAAAGCATAGACCAATGCTTTGCGTTTGGTGATTAGCTCTTGATCGTTAACCAACGAGTTGCTGACATAGAGTCCGGTTTGCCCTGCTGCAGGTTCTCTACTGACTATAACAGTGCTGTTGGCTGCTGCTGCGGAACTGGTAGTGCTATTATAAATTCTAATACCCTTTGTGGCCTGGGTGCCGTCCCAGCCTGGTCTTAGTTCTATGTGCTGCGGTGGTTCGGATCTTATCTCCCAGCCATTGACATACAGATGTCCGCCTAGATGTGGATCAGGGTCATCTTGGACCCTGGTCATTATATTACCCCAGTTGTAGCCATCGTTGGTAATTTGCCAACGATCTATAGATTCGTTCCAGTGCACTCCAACTGTAGGGCTAGTTCCTCTGCGTACATCAATACCAGAATCTAAATAGGGCGTGGCAACAGTACCGGAATTAAGTACAATAATATTATCAGTGATTTCGGTATCTATACTTTTGACATCAGTAAGTTTACCAATAATTACCACATTACCTCTTAAGACAATGCTACCGAACCCGCGATCGGCTGTGACAAATACACTGCCTTCCAGCGTGTCTAAATAATAGTCACTGTTGATTCTGTCGTAAGAGCTCATAATCGGAGATTTTAGATATTTATGCTAAAACTCTAGAGAAAAAAATAGCACCCCAGGGTGCTATTATTGAGTCTAGTAGCTGGTTAGGCCACGTTACCGGTAATGTCCACATTGCCTGTGAATACACTGGTATTACCAGCCTCTTCAACTTGAATATAGGTGTCTGTGGTAGATACACTAAAGTTCCAGGGACCGGTAAAAATCACTGTTCCTGCGGTGTTGACTGCTGTGATCTTGCGACCAGAAATTTTTCCAACATAGCCTAATGTGCCATCGTCGGCCTTGACCTTGATAGTCATTTCGCCTGCAGCCAGACTACCGTCAGCTTTGGCAACTAATCTGCAGCTGGCTGTGGTTCCTGCGGCATCTACACAGATAAATGTCTTGCTGCCACGTTGACGCTGAATAGCACCATCCACACTGGCAGTGCCATTGTGAAAACGCACACGAATATTGTCGTTGTTATCAAAACCAAAAAATTTCTTATTAATCGGACGTCCCATTTGTTTTCTCCTTGGTTGGCGTTCTAGGCCTACGTGGTTGGGCTCCACATAAGTGATTACGAACTAGGTATTTATACTCTGCAGGTATAAATAACTGATACAACCCAAAAGAGGTAATCCTATGCGTTCAATTATTATCATTTCAATAGCAGTAGCAATGCTACTAACAGGTTGCAGTACCACAGACTACAAGATGTATTCAGAAACACAGCAGAAGATCGCTCAAGCATACGCTGTGGCCGAAACTGCCAGATACAATGCTCTAGCCGAAATTGCCAAAAATGGTGACAGTGCTGCCAAAGTAGCGGCTGTGTTAAGCATACAAATGGGCGGTGGTGGTAATAATCAACGACCACAACAGCAGGTATCTGCACCTGAGACTCTGGCAGATTCCGCCCTCAAATGGACCAGCGTACTATTACCTACTTTTGCTCAATTTTATACTGTAAATCGCAACAGTGCTGTGGCCATGCGGCAAAGCGACAATCAAGCAGCCGTCGCTATCAGCACAAACAGAGCATTTACTGACATGAACGCAGCAGGGCATACAGCCAATCAAACAATTGCCAACAGTGGCTTCTCGGCTATTAATCAAACTTCCTCTGCAGGGTTCGCAGCTCTGGGTTCGCAGAGCACAGCAGCATTTAACAGTCTGCAGGGCATGAGCATTGCAGGACTCAATGCACTTAAGGACAGCAACAGTGCCGGACTTACAGCAGCCACCAATCTAGGCACAGCCGGTATCAATGGTGTTGCCAGCACTGCTGGTACCGGATTCACAGCAGCCACCAATCTAGGCACAGCCGGTATCAATGGTGTTAGCACAGCCGCCGGCGCAGGAATCACTGCCATAACCAGTATCAATGCTGCCAATAACACAACTTTGCAGACATTAGGCAGTCAGGCAGCTGGTAGCTTGACCGCCTTGATTAATGCCAACAAAGACATGGTCAACACAGCCACTAGTAAACTAACAGGCACCACTACCACTACCACTACCACTACCACCAATACAACTAATACAACTAATACTACTAGTAATAATACCGGTGGTGGCGGTTAGGCTGAGAATTTATTAACATAGCAGCCAACGCCACAGTCCCAGATCCTGTACATTTTCTTTTCGCGCATGATCTCGTGTTCGGATAAATTAGGATCGGCACCATTCTTGACCAGGCTGCTCTTTGTGAACTTGGACCTGTGATAGCGTTGTACGAAATCTGTATAGCTGTAGCCGACCCCATTGGCTTTGACTTGCTCAAATCCCAGTCTTTGATATAGATTACCAGTACCCCAGCGCAGATCGCAGTAGCTTATGATATTTTTAGGGTCGTGCTGTTTGACAAATGCCGATAACAGTCGACCAGCACCGCCTACTACTGTGCCTATACTTGCATATCTGATTAATTCGTATTCATAATGCCGATTATACCTGGGTCGGCCAAATGTCATTACAGCAACTAATTTACCTTCAAAAAAACACCCATATGCATATCGACATTGACTGTGTCCTTGTATGTGGTGTTGCTCGGTGAATTCTCTTGCCAATGCAATTGCAATGGGGTTTACTAGACACTTTCTAGCATATATTTTCGACGTTGCTCCTAGTATGGCACGTAATCTGTTTTCCACGATTGGCCTGCGATGAGTCCATTCGTCTTCGAAAATTGTAATTAATCTAAGACCTTGTTGTTTGCACAATTTTAATTTATTTGCATGATAATTAGGATCAGGCTGATTGTATTCACTATGCCAAAATAGTCCACAATATTCAATCGCTAGTTTTTTACTAGGAACAACAATGTCTAATTCATAAGGTGCGATTATTTTTTTATTACTCTGTTCGGCATCAGGGACTAATCCAGCAACAAATTCATAGACAGCGGTTTCTTGCCCGCTGACATATTCAGGCTTATACGGATTGCACACACGACATTTGGGTATATGGCCGTTATCTATATAATCTCTAAATTGATTACTGCATTCCTGGCATTCAAATTCATAATATACTTGATTACTGACACCGGTATATAGAGATTCTGGCGTTAGGAATCTGATGTTGAATCGCTGAAATTTTTTATTTAATTTTTCATAACTGCTCAATGATTTTCTTTTGGGCTTTCGAACAGCAGCATAATAGTCTGCATGACGTTGTCGAGCTGCTGCTGTTTGTCCAACATTTAATACTCCATATCTTTCAAGATTGGTTGACCTTCTTAGCTCTAGAGACTGTTGTCGTTGATCCGCGGTTTGGTTTAGTTTAGCAGATCTAACATTCGCCGATACCTGCAGTCTGGCACATTCACATTTGCCGGCAGGACCGCAGTTTCTATATCCGGTACTAATATCCGTGAATTTTTTTATTTGCCCATGCACACATCTATTATCTTTTTTATTTAATGCACTGTATATTTTTTCTGCAAAATTGTCAGTGTCTACCAAACAATTATCATTGACCCATTCTGCTAGATCAGGTCTTTTGGCTATCATACGACTGTAGTGCCTGGGATTGGCCTCTATTAATTCACCTATTTGTGTTTGCTTGTCCATGTAACATTTGAGCTTGTGTAATATTATATATGATTTTCTGCCAACAAAAAACCGCCCTAAGGCGGTTTTTCGTCCTTCCCATCCCTTTGAGAAGCTTTGATTAAGAGAACGTTAGATTGCTAACACTGATTTCGCCGAGATAATCTGCGGCGTTACCGAGCGAGCTGGCAGTATTTGTCAACTCAACATATCCATAACGTGTCATAAAACCAACCACCGGTTCGAAGGTTGCTGGATCTAGAACAACACCGCTGCTCATCAATGGCACATATGGGCAATAGAATGCAGCAGCATCAGCTTCGCTAGTGCCTTTGTAGCCAATCAGCACGTCAGTACCTGCTTGGGCATAGGTGTCAACATAGATCTTCATAGCACCATTGAGTGTACCAACAAATTTATTGTTAGTAGGAGCTTCAAAGGTACCTTCTGTGGTACGAGCAAACGCACTGGTAGTAGCACTCTGTAGCACGGTAAGAGCCTCGGCACTGACCACTGCCCAGTTAGCAGCACCGCGACGTGTGCGTTGAGCAATCAGATTTGCACCACGATTGATTTGAACAGCCAATGCGGCATGTTCGTCACCAACAAATGTAGCGGTACCACTCACTGTGGCCTGATTGAATTGGCCGATGTTAGGAGCCAGGCTACGCAAGCTAGCTAGAATTTCTTGATCAATTTCAACTGTGATTTCTTGAGCTAGAGCAGCCATGATTTCTGCTTCAACATCTAGACCATGCATGGCTTGTGCATCTTGTGCAGCTTCGAATGTCCAACGTGCGCTTAGTTTGCGAGTTTTGGCTTCAACAACCTGCTTCATGATTTGCACGTTCATGCGGCGACCAGGTACACCTTCAAGAGTGGCTGTGCTGTCTGCACGGCTGGTAGTCAAGTTACCGCTGTAGGCAGTGGCAATACGAAACGGGCTTAGAGCTTCGTCACCAGCTGTGGTACCATCAGTGGTAATGGTTGCAGCAGCAGTATCAGCATAACGAACACGCAGTGTATGAATCTGCGCTACTGGACCAGTCATTGGCTGAACACCAACAATCTCGTTGGCAATAACTGTGGGCATTACACGACGAATCACTGGCAGAATCACACGGTTTAGTGTGCTGATGTTACCGGACTGTGTGGCACCCGATGTGGCATTTTCCATGAGACTTCTACGAGTATTTTCTAGAATCACACCCATGGTAGTACGACGATTACCTTGCAAGCCTTCTAACAGGGCATCTTTAGTTTCGCCCCAACGGCTTTCTAATAGTTCTTGTGTCATTATTTTCTTTCCTTTAAGGTTTAACTATTATTTCAACCCTGCTAAACGCTTGAGCTCAACCACATTGCTTTCTTTGGCAGTGTCTTGATCTTGTGCTAGTTTAACAGTTTTATCTCCTGTGACTTGACTGCGACTTTCGCTTAACAGGCTTTTTTGATCCTGTCGACTAGAGACGCTGTTGAGTACAGCAGGTAGATACTTTTCAAATGCAGTCTTCAATTTTGTAGTCTGCACACTCTCTAGAAGTTCGCGCATTACCGCTTGCTTCTCTTTTACCAGAGTACTCAGTAGTTCGTCCATTACTTGACGACGGTCCTGGTTCTCTTTGATCACGCGAATCTCGCGGTCACGGCTTTCAACAATACGCTCAGCTGCAATCTTGGCCTCTGCGGCCTCAACCAGCTGTTGCTCCTGCTGTTCGATTAATTTTTTTAGCTTTTGCAGTTCTCGACTTTCATTCAAATGTGTCAATGAAAACTCGCTGGCAAATGCCTCAAAAATACGACGACCAAACAGATTCTCACGAGCCTGTTGTATGTCTTCTTTCAATTGATTCAGTTCGGTACTTAGTTTGGTACCAATTGATTCCTTGACCAATTTGGCACTCTGCTTGACAAAACGCTTTTGCAGTTGATCTAACTTGATGCCTGCTTCTGCGACCAAACGTACCTTGGTTTCTACTACGGCCTTTTTGTCTTGACTAAATTCACGTATTTCCTCTGCTAGTGCACGAACAATAAACTTTTCTAGACGTTGATAATTTTGTTGTTGAACTTTACGATCGGCATGTAGCTCTTGTACTTCTTCAGCCAACTTGTTAACCATAAAATTGTCGAAACGCACAGCACTTTCCATCATATGGTTTTTGAATTTTACACGATCCTCAACCATTGCCTGCTTTTCACCAACAAATTCTTCTATTTCTTTGGCCAGACTTTCTGTGACCATTTTGTCTAGTGCCGAGACCATTAGTTGCTTGTCATGCTCATAACGGCCGGCCATCTCCTCACGAAGTTCGCTGCGAATCTGTTCACGTGCCTCATTGAGCCGAGATTGCCAGGCTTCATTGATGGCTGTACGTGTGTCTTCGTTAATTAGACCGCTATCTAGCAATGGTTTTAATGCATCAAACATTGCAATATCTCCTATATTTTCAAGTCTCTAATCAGACGAACTACTTCGTCCTTTAGATACCGTTGCACTTTTTGATTTTCTACAGCTTCACCGGCTATTTCTAGCGACCTATGACCATAACGCATGTTAATTAGGCCTTCATATATGGCTCGAGGATAAGCATGCGGAGCACTGGGTTGTGCCACCACATCCACGGTGATAATTTCAAACTCACTGACGTGCCCAGTGGATTCTGATACGTTGCCGCTACCACGGCTGCTAACACCCAATTTGACTCCACTTTCTAGCATGGTTTTGACCAGCTGTCCCATGGGTGTTGGTAGGATTTTTAATTTACCATGCCCAGCAGGCCCATCCATCCACATTTGTTCAATCATATGGCTCACACGATCTAAATTGATTTTTAGATCGTCTGGATGGTCTACTTCTCCTAATACACTGTATCCACCTTTGATCTGTTCGTTAATGGTATTGACCGCCTTGGCAATTTCCTGTACAGGGTAAACACGCTGATTGGCATTTTTTACTCCGCCTTCAATAAAAATGCCTTTCATGTACAGATTCTTACCGGAGCCATCCGAATTATCCTCATGCAAGATCTGCATCTTGGCATGATCAAATGTTAGATTTTCTCTCAGGTAAGTCATAGTATACAATTATCTGGCCAGTGGGCTCTTGGTGTTTACATCTGCTTCACTGTCTTTGGTGCCAGATTTATGTGCATAGCCTTTGGTCTTGGCACCGGGAACATTTTCAAAACTGCCGGCATGTTTGACCTGGCCTTGCCCGCGAGTATACTCGTTGTTGGGCTTGGGCATTGGCTTTCCATCAGCTGCCTGTTCACTACCACCCTTGACAATATTACCAGCGGTGCCTCCCATGTTGTTGGCCTTTTGTAGCCCTGGGCTCTTGGCATGTACGCTGGGTTTGTTGCTGGCACCGGTTCCAACTGTTTGGCCTTCGGTGTTCGAAGGATGTGCTACTTTGTCCACGTATTCGCGGACCAGACTTTCTTTGGGCTCTTTGCCGCCAAACTCAGGATCTTCTTCACCGTCGTGGTGTTCGGGCTCGCTTTCTTCGTCGGCCATTAGTGCATCAAATTCAGCTTTGAGTTCATCTAATGCGCTTTCTAGATCCATGACACGATCTTCTAGTTCATCTTTGTCGTCCGTGCTATCCATGTTCATGCCATCCATGTCCGTGCTATCCATGCCCGGTTTATCCATGCCCGGTTCATCCAAATTGGGCATTTCTGCGTCTATTTCTAGCTCGTCGTCGGCTTCGGTCATGCCTTCTTGATCAGCATCAATTTCGTCTATTAGATGGTCGACTTCATCGGTCCCAACCAATGGTTCTTCGTCAATGAGATTCTCATAAATTTCACGACTTTTCTCAACCACAATCTGATGGAAAAGCTCACGAGCCTTATCTTCCTGCTCATTGATAATATATTCAATCAACTTCTCATAATTGTTCATTATTAATGACTCCTGGTAAATTATGTACTACGTTATAGGTATTTACATAATATTGTAATATTATGCTTGTAATGGCGTGTTTTCGGGGGATTTGGGTTATAAACCAGGTACAACACCCGCTGCTGCGGCAGGTCTATACTGTTGTGAAAGGCCTTTGACCTTTTTTTGCTGTTCGTATTTTTTAAGATCATTCATCATACGCAGACGTTTGATCTGTGCCAGAGTAAGACGACTTTTGCGTAGTTCGCCCATTTTTTTAATACTATTATCCCGCTGTTGATCAACAGCAAGATCAGAGTCCTCAAATATATCTAATATAAACATAGAGATATTTATCCAGCAGCAGCAGGAGCAGCCGGTGCACTACCCAGTGGACTAGCTGTGCCTGTTCCTGGAACAGCAGCCGATATACCTGCAGCAGGTGCAGTACCAGTGGCCAATTGATTGTCTTGAACTTCGGCACCGCCTTCGGCGGCTGTTTGTTGATCTAGAGACTGCAATGCCTGCATATCTCCGGCTAAGCCCCCTGGAGTAATACCTACACTACGTAGTCCAATATCAGTACCTCCTGCTGAGTCACCTTGTTCTTGCAACCACATTTCTTCGTTATCTTTCATTTCCTGCTCATCTAAACCAAGATAGCGTTTCATCAGAAAACGTTTGCTGAAATAGGGGACCTGTTCCAGTTGTGTAAACACATTGATTCGAGCAGCATCAATTTCAACCTGTCTGTACTGTGCAAAATTCTGCGGTTCATTTAATTGCAGACTAAACAATTGTCCGTCAATATTAATACCGCGCCAGCGCATAAACAGCTTGAATTCCTGATCTAACTTGTTGGCAATCCTGGTCTGTAGTCTGATACAATATCTGTTAAACCGCCATTCTTGTATTAGTGCTGTGCCCACACGTCCGTCATTATAATTTTGTGTGCCGTCGTCTACTCCGGTGGGCAAGTAGCTGCTGGGAATACGCAGCCCACGAAACAGTTTGTTAGTAAAAAAGCGCAGATCTGTGATTTCTCCAAGATTTTGTCCCCCGGCTAATGTTTCTACACTGCTGCCTCGACCATCGGCAGTCTGCGGAAAAAAGTAATCTTCGTTGGTACTAAGGGGATTATAGGTAGCATCCATCATGTTAACACCGCCCCCGGTCTGCGTGGGTATACGACGTTGATGTATTTCATTTTTGATGCGTTCTACAAAGGCCATGGCCATATGATTTGGCATGTTGCCTACATCAATCTTGAAAATTCTGCGTTCAGGTGCTCGCTGAACACGATAGATAATAATGGCATCTTCCAGTAGCTCTTTCTGCTTAAAAACCTTAAAGATATTTTCCAATACACTGTTGCCAAAAGGCCAGAATATGTCCAGTCCTTCAGTTAAACTTATATGCATAATATGCTCGGCAGCTACTGCCACTTCATTTTGTGCATGACTGAACCTACTGCCCCCAGTAAACGGTGCATTAGGCTGCACATAAGCACCGGTAGGTCCGCCCACCTGCGGGTGGTTTATATAAGTGTCTGATGTGCTTACCACAGTGACTGTGAGATTTTGTAGATTAGGTTGAATGTCTTTAAGCACATATTGCTCGGGCTCTTTGCCCTTGGCCTCATTGACAATGATCTTGGTAACCTTACTCATTTCCACCCAGTACAACTGGAAAGTTTCAGGATCTCTAACAAAAATTTGATCTCCATATTTGATAGTGTTGCGTACTATTTTAAATATTCTACGATCCAGCTCATTGAGACTGATCCACTGCTGTAGTTGCTCTTTGATAATTTCCACTTCAGTATCGGTAGGCTTGTCGTTATACTTGATGTTAAAAGGCAGACCATTGGTATTGTTGGGCTGACTACTAAATTCAGCTAAGATATCCAAGGCAGCATTAACTTCGCTGTCCATATCCATCTGCTCATATTGATTATAACGTTCGATACGATTAGGATGTCCAGTATAGAGCTCAGGTAAATTGCTCTGATAGTTGCGATAGGTTGGGCTACTTGATGCGGCAGAATTTATACCAGTACCAACAGCGCCCATTAGAGAGGAATTAGGTGATTTAAAGTATTTACGCCAGGTCATTGATATATTCCCATAACTTATTTATGGAATCACACTGTGTGAATAGCAATTAACTGATTTGATGATCTTAGATCGTTCATATAATCCTTGACATCGCGTGTTTCTGCTAGCATTTCTCGGTTAATGGCCAACTGTTCGCGCATAATAGATATGATATTCTCATTGGCTGCAGCAGTTGATCTACGTTCAGCATCAATACCCGACATAATTTGACTGTTACTGGTAACGGTGCCCGAGCCAGACATTTTTAACAATTCTGGTCCGCGCTCGCCAACAAGATAGCTACTTCCTGGTAATACCGGACCACCGGCTGCTCTACCT
>Ga0214923_10001155_pt1 | contig 38127 bp, 34 predicted proteins | sample LL1510_MetaG_FD_177993 | JGI IMG/M metagenome (GOLD analysis project Ga0214923, IMG submission 177993) | Freshwater microbial communities from Lake Lanier, Atlanta, Georgia, United States - LL-1510 | ecosystem: Environmental > Aquatic > Freshwater > Lake | place: USA: Georgia | collected...
GCCTCTTCTGTCAATTCTCAGGCATCCTCCGTCGTTTTTACGACACTCCCTACTATTGACTCTGTCATTTTTGAGACAGCCTCTGTTGATCTTATGACAGCCTCTATAAATGTGCGTTGGGTCGTCTACTAGTAGCATAAAACTTGATATTTCTTGATAATTTATATATATATATAACTTATCAAAATTATTATTTATTTTTTTCTAGTTTATTATATTTTCTTAATCCATTCATTTTTGCTACATATACATTTAATATAGACATTACATCTTTTACTAATTCTTCTTCTGGTTCTATTACATTTTTTTGATTTATTATTATTATTTTACCTTTTGAATATTTTTCAATCAATTCTTCAATTAATTCAAATCCAAATCTTGTTAATCTATCTTTATATGCTACAACTAACTCATTTACTTTTCCCTCTATTGCTAAATTTATAATTTTTTTAATGCCTCTTTTATTTAGATTTAATCCAGAACCTATATCTTCAATGATTAAGTGTTTAGGATATAATTTTACCATTAAATTTTTTTGTCTTTCTAAATCGTCTTTTTGATTATTTGATGAAACCCTTACATAACAAATATTTAATTTACCTTTTTTTTTATCTAAATCTTCTAAATTATCACATAAAATAGTATTTTTAATTTTATTATCATCATCACAAATTTTTTCTTTTATATATTTTTCAATATTATATAATCTTTTTCCTCCAGTTGTTCTAATTGTTTCAATTAAACCTTTTTTTTCCCATAAATAAAGTGTTCTTTGATGAACTCCAATTATCTCACTTGCTTTTTTTCCTCCAACGAATTTTATTTTGTCAATATTCATAATATTACACCTACTTATATAATTCGTTAATTATTTAAGTCATTTATAAAAAAATAATTATTATACTTTATAATATTTATAATTAATTATAAAATATATAAAGTAATTTAAATATAATATATATATAATATATTAAATGAAAAAGAAGAAAAAAAATAAATTATTAAAATTTGAAGATTATTTATTTAATTCTTACAATGATATAATTGAAATTAACAATAAAAATAAAGAAATATTAGAAAATCTTAATCAAATCAAGCAACAATTAAATACTTCAATCTTTTATCACAATGATATTAAGGATATTTATGACGATAATATTGATTTTATATATGATTATATAAATATTGATTATGTATATTATAAATTTACTCAAAGTGATAAAATTATTTGTTCTAATATATCAAAATATTCTAATATTGATAAAAATATTTTAATTCCAAATTTTAATAATAAAAAAAATATACATAAACAACTTGATTATTTCATTATTAAATATGAAAATTTTACTAAAAAGTTTTGTAAAATTATTGATGAAAATGATAATAAGGAATATAATAATAAAGACAGAGGTATATTAGATTATACAGATTTATTAATTTTAATTAAAGATTCAAATTGTATTCCATTTTGGAACGATAAATGTGATGAATTATCTAAACAAATTTTTTTACCAACTGATTCTAATCTACAAATTTTTAAAAAACCAAATACTTTTAATTATAAAAACTGGTTTAAAACAGAGCATTTAAATTCTTTAAATAAAATTAATCTTGATAATAAAAAATTATATATTGATAAGGAAAGAAAATTTGTTAAACAATATAAAAATAAAAAAACAGGTCAAATGGAAAATATTATTAAATCTCATAAAATTAAAATTTATTTTAATTCTATACAAAAAAAAAATATTAAAAGAATTTTTGGTGTTTATAGATACTTTTATAATAGAACTATTCAATATATAAATAATTTTGATAAAAAAAATAATAAAACTTTTTATTTAGTTGATTATGGAAAAGATGAATCCAAAATTATAATTGATTTAAAAGATCAAAAAAATAAACTTACTTTTATAACTATAAGAAATTTAATAAAAAAAAATTATCCAGAATGGATTAATAAAATTAATTTTCCTTCTCATTTAGTAGATATGGGTATTAAAGAAGCAATTAGTTCATATAATGGTTGTATGATTAAATTTAATAAATATAAAATTCCATTTACACTTAAATATAAAACAAAAAAAGATAAAATACAAACATTAAATATTGAAAAAACAATGATTCAGATAAAAACAAATAGTTTATTTTATAATCTAAAAGATATTGATAGTAAGCAATTTATATTTAGAAATTTGAAAACATCCTGTAATTTTAATAAATATTCAAATATTTGTGATAGTTCTATAACTTGGAATCAAAAAACAAATGAATATTTTTTAAATATAAATTTTGAAGATATTAAATTACCTTCTTCTAATATTTTATTAAATAATAAAATATGTTCTATTGATCCTGGTCTTAAAAATTTCCTAACTATATATTCTGATAATTCAATTGATAAAATTGGTATTGGTATAAAAGATACTTTACAAAAGATTTGTAAAGATATTGATATAATTATAAGTAAACAATATAAAAAAAAAGAAGGAAAATATAAATATAATCATCAAAAGAGAAGAAATTTAAAAAAAGTATTACATAGAAAAATTAAATATCTTGATAACTTAAAAGAGGAATTGCATAATAAATCAGTAAAATATTTATGTGATAATTATGGAAAAATAATAATCCCACCTTTTGAAACCCAAAAAATGGTGTCAAATATCAAATTAGATTCCAAAACATCAAGAAATTTAATGTGTATTTCTTACTATAAATTTTTATCGAAATTAAAATCAAGATGTATAGAATATGATATAGAATTAGTAATAAGACCAGAATATTATACATCTAAAACATGCACTAGATGTGGAAATATAAAACATGATTTAAAAAATGCAAATACATATATATGTAAAAATTGTGATTTAAAAATTGATAGAGATATAAATGGTGCAAGAAATATTTTATTAAGAAATTTATGCAATTAATATTTTTAATTAATGAGAGTTACCTCCATAATTTTTTAAAGAATTATGTGCAAATGTAAGACATTATGTCTCATTTGTAAAATAAACTTGATTATCAAGAATTATCAAGTTTTATGTAACGGCTGGTTTTAATCAAAAAAAACCATCATATCCACCGTCACGCCACGTCTTCCAGAGCGATCCTTGTTTTTAGTGACATCTAGTCTCTTATAACAACGCATCAATAAAACGATTGATGTACTATTTTTATATTTTACAAACCATAACTTTACTCAAGGCCAATTATTTAATAAATATTTTATATAAAATATTTATTAAAAATTGAATTTAAAATTTTATATATATAAATATCTAAATGTTTACTATTACTAATTTAAATCAAAAATTATCATCTGATACAGTTGATAAGAAAAAATATAAGAATAAAAAATATAAAGATGATACTGTCTCTAATGTAGATGATGTTGATGATATGAATGATGATAATGATGCGAATAATGAATATTATGATGATGAATATGACGATGAATATGATGATGAATATGATGATGAATATGATGATAATGATAATGGTTCTGATTCTGGTTCTAATGATTCTGATGGTTCAGATAGTTCAAATAATGACAGAATTCTTATTGCTATAAAGTGGATTAAAAGTATTATTAACAAGAATATAACTAGAAAGATGAATACATCAAGATTATTAAATATTATTAAAGATGAAATTAAATCTATGAAAAAGAGTTTATTTGAATGTAAGAAATGTAAAAATAAAAAATTTATTAAGGAATTAAATGAAGAATTAGCATACTATGATGAACTTGTGCTTAAATTAGATAAAGAATATGAGTCTGATAATAATTTTGATATTTTAAAATATATTGAAAAGATAGAGGATGAATATAGAAAATCACTTGAAAATCCAGTTCCAAATAAAATAAAAAACATTCCAGAGTTAGTATTTACAATTCTATTAGGTCAAAATGATGAAGAAAATAATCAAACAAATCAGAATATTAATTATTCAGAAGAGGATAAAAATAAAGATAAAGAATATAATACAGAGTTTGATAAATTATATAACTTTGACACAACAACAAAAAATACAGCAAAATATTTTAATCATTTAGAACTTGATAATAAGAAGACTATTATTGAGAAATTAAAAGAAATTAAAAATGAAGAACAACAAGTAGAACCTAATTTTATAAAGATATTAAATTCTAATATGTCCGTTCATAATAAAACATTTATATTATCAAAGTTAAATCAATTTGAAAATCTAAGAGGTAATTCAGAACATTACAAGCTAAAGACTTGGATTAATAAAGTAATGAAAATTCCTTTTGATAATTATGTTAAACCTCCTATTCTTAAAAACGATGAACCAATTAAAATTAAAAAGTATTTAGAAGATGTTAGAGTTAAATTAAATGATGGTATTTACGGCCACGAAATGACTAAAGAACAATTAGTAAAGATTGTAGCACAGACAATTACAAATCCGGAAGAAGGTGGTAATATATTTGCGTTGCAGGGACCACCAGGTGTTGGTAAAACAGCACTTATTAATGATGGTATTGCCAAAGCATTAGATAGACCATTTTCATTTATTAGTTTAGGAGGAGCAACCGATTCTAGTTTCTTAGAAGGACATGATTATACATATGAAGGTTCAAGTTGTGGACGGATTATTGATATTTTAATTCAGACAAAGTGTATGAATCCAATTATTTATTTTGATGAGTTAGATAAAGTTTCAGATACGCCTAAAGGAGAAGAAATCATTAATATATTGATGCATATTACAGATGCTACTCAAAACAGTCATTTTAATGATAAATATTTTGGAAATATTGATTTAGATTTATCAAAAGTAATTATGATATTTTCATTTAATGATGCTAATAAAGTATCAAGAATTTTAAGAGATAGGATGAAAATCATTAAAGTAAAGGGTTATAAGAATGATGATAAAATTCAAATAGCAAGAAATTATATTTTGCCTAAATTATTTAAATCGGTTGGATTAACTGATATTAGAGTTATCTTCTATAAAGAGATTATTGAATTTATTATTGACAACTATACAAATGAAGGTGGTGTTAGAAAGTTAAAAGAGATTTTAAGTGATATTTTACTAGAAATTAATCTTAGAAAACTTGAAGATAAATTAGTTAATAATAAAAAAATTAAAGATGAAATTATAATTAATAAGACTGTTATTGAAAATGATTTTCTAAAGAAGAAAAGAAAATTAGAACATATTAGAATTAATGAAATTCCTAAAGTTGGTGTTGTTAATGGTTTATGGGCGAATGATCTAGGAATTGGTGGTTTAATTCCAATTGAATGTTGTTGGATTCCAACAGCAGAGAAACTAGAATTAGAATTAACTGGTATGCAAGGAAAAGTTATGAAAGAAAGTATGTCTGTAGCTAGAACTATTTCATGGAGGATTCTACCCGATAATATAAAAACAAAGATTACAAATCATTGGAAAAAATCCTACGAACATGGTATTCATATCCATTGTCCCGATGGCGCTACACCTAAAGATGGTCCAAGTGCTGGAGGAGCTATTACAACTTGTTTAATTTCATTACTTACTGGTATAACAGTTAATAATAAGATTGCTATGACAGGTGAAATTAATTTGAAAGGTAAAATTACAGCTATTGGAGGATTAGAAGATAAATTATTCGGAGCTAAACAAGCTGGAGCTGAACTTGTATTATGCCCTAAAGAAAATGAAAAAGATTTAAATGAAATAATTGAAAAATTTCCAAATCTAATCTGTAGAAATTTTAATGTAGAAATGATTGAAGATATTTGGCAAATTCTTGATAAAGTATTAACCCAAAAATGCGAGTTTGTTAGATTTTAATTTATATATACAATTACTATTATAATATATTTTAATTATTTTAGAAATGCATATTTTTGCATTATTTTTTATTAAATAAATTAAAAAATTTTTACATCAAATTTTTCAATTTTATAAAATAGGTTTAAAAATAAAAATTCATTTTTTTGGTGCTTTTTTTTGCACCCCAACTCTCTCACAAATTTAAAAAATATTTTTTAGGGCATTTTTAGGGCATTTTTTGAGTATTTTTTGATTATTAATTTATTAAAAGTATAAAAGTAGAATAAATTAATTTTTTTATAAGATATTTTTAGGACATTTTTAGGACATTTTTTAAGTATTTTTTAAGTATTTTTTAAGTATTTTTTAAGTATTTTTTAAGTATTTTTTAAGTATTTTTAAATAAAAAGTAAATATCTTGACTACAGAAAATTATTTTTAAGAAATTTTAATATTTTTTTATTTAAAAAGTATAGAACCATGCTAAATTAATTTTATTCAAAATGATCGGTTTAGACTCCTTTATTACAAAACAAATTAATTAATAAATTAATTAATTTTAATATATATTATTAGTATAAATAAATGGTAAATTATATTTGTGATAGATGTTTTATAGATTTTGGAAATAGAAAAGATAATTATGAAAGACATGTAAATAGAAAATATCCATGTAAAAAAATAAATAATAATTTGAATAGTGGTGATGAATTAAAAAATGATAATAAAAGTGATATAATATTGGAAGTAATAAATAAACAAAATGAAAAAATAGATTTTCTTATTAAACAAAATGAAAAATTAAAAGAGGATAATGATATTTTAAAAAATCAGATTATTTTATTTAACAGTGGATCTAAAAATATTAAAAACACTATAAATAACACTAATAATACAAACTATACATTAAATATCCAAATAAATAATTTCAAAGATACAAAATATTTGACAGAAAACTTTAATAAATATTTTTGTAATCCAAAAATAACAGGTAAAAGTATATACACAAAAACAATAGAAGATATATATCTAAATGTTGAAAAACCAGAAAATCATAATATATATATAAATGATAAAAATAGAAAACGTGCTAAAATATATAATAATAATAGATGGGAATCAAAAGATATTTATAGTGAAAATCATAATAATGTAATAAATGATATAATAGATAATTGTGTAAATTATTATAAATTATCAATTGAAGAATTAAAAGAAAATAATGAAAAATATGAAAAACTTAAAAATATAATAAATAAAAAGATTCAATATATTAATTTTTGTGATGCTGATTATTTAGATGAATTAAGAGACAAAGAATATAGAGATAATCAATTGATTACAAGATGTGAAGAATTTAGGCACATTGTTTATAATGAAATAATAAATTTATTAAATGATAAAAAAGATATTGTAAAAAAAAGTCATAAAAAAAATTAAAAATATTTAAAAATGAGATCATCTAGTTAGTAAAAGTATATCAAACTCTATCAAATAGAGGATTACTTTTACTGACTAGGTTTGAGATATGGTGTAAGTATATAATAAATATAATTTTTGTATAAATAAATATTTCCACTTGAATTTTGTTTCAAAGTGAAATAGGAGGCCCTCCAATTGCTCCGGCATTTTTCCGCCTTCTTTTATCCGCCTCTTTCCGGGATTGTTTCCATCCCTTTTTTACAAGAGCATATGCCTCCATGATCAAGGTCATGTTGACATACCCATCCTTAAAAACATCCTTATTTTTAAGATGTAAAGGGACACCGTCAACTATTACAATCATTATTGAGAATGGTGCAACAGAATAAACTATTAAGATAAATAAAAATTTCAATTTTTTTATATATTATAAAAATTTTATTAACTATTCTATTGACAATTACCAATCAACATACTATATCTACCCGTACATTTGTAATATTTATCATGTATATTATTATTTTCAAAATTTTCACATTTATCAAAATTTTCACATTTATCAAAATTTTCACATCCGGTGCTATTTAAATATAAAACAAGTATCATTAATAACACTAAAATAATTAACATTTTTATTATTATATAATATGTATATAATAATAAAATTCTTGTAATAAATAATATATATTGATGTATATAGATAATAGTATTATCTTATTTATATAAAAAAATTGAAAATAAAAATTATTTGAAAAAAAGTATATGAGGTAAAATTTTGATTATGCCTAACGACGGTTCGATAAACATTAGTGAAAGTCCGTCGCAAAACACAACAATGGGCTTTGTATCTATCAGTGTCTTGACAAAAAGAATGGTTGTTCCTACAACGGTCATCATTTCTGTCTCATCTTCTGACACCATTGCAGATATCAAGAACAAAGTTGCGACTGAACTCACGGCCATGCAAGAAAGCCCAAAGAGGATCTTTTTTGAGAGTCCAATTCTCAGACATGGCAAAAAAATCCTTGAGGACAACAGGCTCATGTGTGAATGCAATCTCAACTCAAGAGATATGCTCTATATGACAGAGATGATGCAAATCTTTGTCAAAGGTCTGGATGGCAAAACAATGACAATCCTAACCCTCCTCTGATATTGTATAATTTTATATACTTTTGTATAAAAAGATATAATATAATTATACAGTTTTATGGCATTGGAGGCTTGCCAGTCTGGCTTTCATACCAGGCATTTGAACTATACTTTTTATGTATATGTTCCTTGAACCATTTTCATCTCTATCTATTTTATATTTACATGCTTTACATGTTTTTAATCTTTCTGTATCATAATCTTTTGATAACATTCCACACATTGTGCAACATTGAGATGTAAATGATTCGTCTACTTCATATATATTCGTTCTATATCTCTTCGCCGTTGCTTTTAGATACTCTTTGAACTTATAATGAGACTGCATTGATAATACAAATTTAACGTTATTACTTAATCTTATTTTTTTTTTTAATAAACGAAGTTCTTTCTTTCCTTCTTCTTTTGTTAATTCTTTTATTTTATTTGTTCTATTTTTTATTTCATATTTACTTATCATTGGTTTTGTTTTGAATTCTGGTAATAAAATATTTGAATAATTTTCACATAAATATTTCGCACTTTTTTTATGAACTTCATTTACATATCCCTTTATTTTTAAATATAATCTTCTTATTTTTTTTTTTAATTTTTTTTTATTGTTTATTTTTTTTCCATTTTTATTATTATTTTTATCTAATATACTTTGATATTTTTTTATTTCTTTCTGCCAACCTAGGATTTTAATTCTCATATTATCACCTAGTTTTCCTATTGTATTATTTGAGTAAAAATAATTAAATATTTTTTCACCTTGATCAATAGCAACTATTTCTTGTTTTTTTATTTTTGATTCATTAATTAAATTTTCATCTTTTCCATCAAAAATTACAAATAAATAATATTTATTTAATGTAAAATCATATTGTAATTTACATTCTTTATTTAATTTATATTTTGTTGTTATTTTTTTAAAATTATTACATTCTAATTTTCCAAGAGTTTTAATAAATATTCCATCATTTGATATATTTCTATCAGATATTGAAATAGTTTGAGATACAATTGTATTTTTATATTTCATTTCATATTTAGCGCTTTCAAATTTTTGTGTATTTTTATTATATTTACCATTTTTAAATGCTCTATCTTTTGCAGCTGCGAGATTTTTGCAAAAATCTCGTATTTCTGCTTTTAATGTTTCATCTGGTGCTGGTTTACTAATTTTTTCTCCTCTTTGTTTAGGAGGATTTTTTAGTTTATTAATTTTTATTTTTTCCATTTTTGGTTTAATAACTTCTTCTTTAATTATTGCTTTTTTATTTTTACTAACCTTATTTTTATATTCAATCATATCATTATTATATTTTTCTTTTACTTTTTGTTTTATTTCATTAATTTGTTTTTGATTAGCTAGATTAAAAATATTAAATTCTTCCTGTTTTTTTTTAAGATCATTAATAATTAAAGTTTTAGCAATTGAAATATTAAAATTATCAACTCTATTTCTGTAAATATGTTTATAAATTATATCTTTAAGTAATTGCCAATTAGTAGTAACATTAGGTAATTCTTTCCAAATATCAACACATAAATTATAAATCATACTACACTCTTTAAAATATTCTATTAATATTTGATGTTGTTTATTAGAAAAATTAATTTGATATTTATGAGAACAAATAATATTATCTACTTTATTATTGTTAAAATCATCTAAAAAGTTTAATTTAAAATTATTATCAGATTTTTTTACAGATGATAAAATATTTTTATATTTAGTAGGTGTTTTAACTTTATAAAATTCTAAAGGATTAGATATATAATTTTGTATTCTTATGGTGTCTTCGTTATACCATTCACATAAGTTCATATAATATAAAAAAGAAAGAAAATTTTAAATTACTTTATATATAATTACATAAAATTATATTATATATAATATAATTATATAAATGGAGTTTGTAAAAAGAAAAGAAGCATTAGAAATATTAGGTATTTGTTATAAAACTTTATATAAGTTAGCAGATAATAAAGAAATAGATACTATAAAAATAGGAAATAATATGTTATATAATGTAAATAAATATTTAAGAGATCGTAATGTATTAAATAAAGAAAGAATAAAAGTTTGTTATTGCAGAGTATCAAGTAATAAACAACGAGAAGATTTAGAAAGACAAGTAAAGTATATGAAAGATAAATTTCCAACTCATGAAATAATAAAAGATATTGGATCAGGATTAAATTACAATAGGAAAGGATTACAAGAAATAATGGAAAAAGCAATAAAAGGAGAAATAGAAGAAGTAATAATAGCATATAAAGATAGATTAACACGTTTTGGATATGAAATGATAGAATGGTTAATAAGAAAATATTCAAATGGCAAGATAGTAATAATAAATAAGGAAGAAGAGGAGACACCAATTGAAGAACTAACAAAGGATATAGTATCAATAATGAATGTTTATGTTGCTAAAGTAAATGGATTAAGAAAATATAAAACACATTTAAAAGAAGAAATAGATAAACATTCATATAAAAAAAATAAGTAAATTTATATATATTATACAATTTTATATAAAAGTATATAAAATTATACATTTTAAGGTTTCCGAGTACGGTCCTTCTGGGACCAAGATTTTACACTTCAAAAAGCTTCTTGCACGGAAATTGCAGGAAAAAGGATATGGCAATAATCCACCTCACATAATGCGGTTATTGTACTCAAGTATGCAGCTAGAGGATGACAAACTGTTTTGGAATTACAATATCCAAAAGGAAGCCACTCTTCATTTGATGCTGCGCCTACGTGGTGGCATGTTTCATGCAAGCTCTGGCTTTCGTACAGAAGAGGAAGTAGAGGAAGATCTGTTCCTGTCATCGTTGTTGCAACAGGCGGAAGCAGCTTGTAAATCTTTCTGAATGAATAACGTATTGACAAAAAAGTCAAAAGCTACCAATTTAATCTTTATTTATAATAAAATCTAAATATTTAATAGTAAAATTATATAAGTTATTTACAAGTTAAGACATATTTTTATAAGCATCGTGTATATTGTTATTATTATTAAAATTTATATATAATGTTTTCTCTTATTATATATAAAAAATTGAATAAATTAGATATAGAAATATAATATACCTTTTCAATATGGCTTTTGTTACGGTTGATGGTGCAACAATCAGTTTTGAGATTGATCCTTCTGCTAAAGTAGGAGATTTATGGCCTGCTTTAACCCAAAGAGGATATCCTCGTGACTACTATTGTTTTACATATGATAGTCAAGAGGTTGATAATGACAGTCTTTTCACTGATTTTGGTGAAAATCTTGTTTTTAAGCTGGAGATACGACCAGAGATTAAACCTCGCTGGGATGAATTTTGGGCTACATCTCAAGTAAATTTAGACGAGTTCCCTATAGGACATCCTATACGTGTGGCTTTTGAGGCTAATATTTGGTCTCAAAAACTAGAGTTTCTTGCTATAATGAAACATGCTGCTACTGGAGATTTTTCTTCTGCTACAATTGCTAATGATTATTATAAGCTAGCTATGGCCCGAGTAATTAAACAGGCTATAGTTGACAAAGGTGATATTGTTGTTTCATTTGCGTTGAATCTTCGTACACCAGGTTTAGAGGAAAAGTTGGCTGCAAATAAAGATAGTATTCGCGATGATGTCATCCGTGCTCTTTCTGGATTTCAAGAACGCTTCTTCAACCGTGATATTATATCTACTACTATTGAAGGAAGATCTATTCAAGGGTTTTGGCGTGAAAACCTTGACGAAATCTGTGGACCAAAAGTAGCTCCAAGATCTCTTATCCGTTCTGTTAGAATAGGACCAGAATCGGATTACTGGCCTGGAACTTGTATCTACAATCGCAAAGCTGGTCCAGCTGATGTTAGAGATGGAGAAGTAGTGTTATCTGTTTTCTACACTGAGGATGGCAAACTTCACATTGAAGCAACTGGACCTTGGAACAAATGTACCTTTTTAGAAACGCCCATGATGCAGGCGGTGTATCAAGTTCTACTAGATCATCATCTCCACACAAGAGGTGTTTCTTTCGGTCACTGGCTTTATGAAGCTCTCTTTAGAGAACATTTATCCTGTGCTTTTGCTATGGAAGCATGCCCTAAAATGAAAGGAGCACTTTTTGCAGGTCGTAGGACCGGACACCATATATTCACACTCTTTCAAACTTGGTATGCCAGCAGATACTATCCAAACTGTATTGGAACTTCTTCATTTGATGCTTGGTACACTCTGTCAAAAGTACTTGGTATGCCAAACATTGTACCACCAGTTGGAACTCACGCACACGAGCTTTCTATGGTATTCATGTGCTTGTATCCTGAATTGGACCAAAATTCAGAGGGAATTCAATTCTCTCAGGTATTGGCACATTATATGTTCTACCGTTTGGTTCATCAAGGGTATTCTGGAACATCGCCAATGCCGATGCTGCCTGATACTCTTGGTACACATGCTTTTATGAAGGCAGCAGAAAATACAATGGTTACACCAATGCTAGATGGTGTTCCACAAACGCAGCATCAAGTATCAATTTTGAGCCTTTTTAAGTCTGCTCGTCAAGATTCTGGATCTATAGAAGGATTCAAAAAAATACTTGAAGCTTATCCAACTTACAAAGGTTCTATGATGGCATCGGAAATTTCAAAATGTACTGATCTTGAAAAAGCCAGAGATGAAGGTTATACTTCCTTTGGAGCTGGAGGTTTTATGGGCGACTCTGAAACTGTTTGGCCTGTCACTACAGAGCCTTTCAGCGTGAGTATGGCTGTGAAACCGGTTCGTGTATACGTGGATGGTGTGAGAACAGTCGTTCAGCCGGTTAAACTTGGAGATGGAGATGGCAAAGCAACTTGTGATACTACTCTCCCAAAAAAAGAACAAGAAACCATTCTCGGAAATGCAAATATTGTCAAACAAGCAGCAATTGATGTACCATATGGCCTTACAAATATGAGTGTCAATGAAAACTTTGATTGTTCTTTCATGATAGTAAGTTCTAAGAAAGCTAAAACACAGTAAATACAGTAAACACAGTAAATAAAGTAAATAAAGTAAATAAAGTAAATAAAGTAAATAAAGTAAATAAAGTAAATAAAGTAAATAAAGTAAATACAAAAAATAGATTTTTTATACCTTTGATAAAAAGTTCATTTAAGGATAATATGCAACTATAATATTTTTTAATTTTTTTACTTAATAATTTATTTATATATATAATATATAAATAAATGACAGAGAAAGAACAACAAATAGAATTAGAAAATGATCCTTCAGTTGGTGTAGTTAATTTAGTAGTTGAAGTGCAAGAAAATATAATAGTAAAAGTAGAAGAAAATATAGTAAAAGTAGAAGACAATATAGCACAAGTTCAAGAAAAAGTTTTACTTGTAAATCATGTAGATAAAATAGGTTCTTTATTAATGGATAATAATTATATACAGGGTTTAATAACAAAATTATCAATTGTTATAGATACAACAACTAATGCAAAAATTGGAAATATATTAACATTTTTAAATACAAGTGTAGCAGGTGTTTTACCATTAAAATCTATGTTGGATAATTTACAACAAGTTTTTGAGGATGGAGTATTAGATTTATATGATGTTCCAATAATAGTTAAAATTATAACTGATCTTCTTAATACAAATATAAATGCTGAATTATTACAAAATGTTAAAATTACCGATGTAGGACTTGTTCTTAAACTTTTAATTTACATTCTTATTGAATTCAAAATTATTCAAACTGATAAAATTGATAATAAAACTATCTTTAAAATTATTGATAGCTCACTTAATTTATTAGAAACTTCACTAAAAGTATCAAATATAAAATTTAATTGTTCTTGTTGTCCTTGGTTTAGAAAATAAATAGAAAATAAATAGAAAGTAAATATATTTATAAGACAGAACAGCATTTACTTTCATATCTTATATTATTCCTTCTAACTGTTAGATTAGTAGAATTTTCAAATTAAACTATTTTTTTTTTTGGTGGTAGAATAATTACTATATCATTAGTATTTATTATATTTGTATTTATAATTTTATTATTATTTTCAACTGTATTTATAATTTCATCAATAATGGTAGAAATTATATTATTTGCATTAGTAATAGTTAATTTAGAAAAATAAGATGGAATATTAATAAAATCCATAATTTCATAAAATAGTTTTTTTATATTAGTATTAATAAATTTATGATTAAAAAGTTCGCTATACATACCCAATTCACTTTCATCAAGAACGGTATTAATCCCATATTTCATACATTTTACAATAATATTATTCCAATTTACAGAAAGTATAGGATTATTAGAAATATCATTAATTAAAGAATAATCAGCTAATACAATTAAATAACCTAATATTTCTTTTATGATATTATCATCGGTTATATGGTCGAAAAATCTAATTTCAACACCATGATTATAATGTTTATTAAAATTAATATCATAACCTAAACTTTCCAATTTATTATAAGCACAATTTTTGTAATATTGTTTATACCAACCATAATCTCTATTATATATTTCAAAAGTATCTATATTATCAAAAAGTAATTTACCAGTTTTCATATCATCTGTATTATAAGTTCCAATACCAATATATCTTGATACTGCTCCACGTTGAGAACAAGAAGAGAATAATTCTGAATTATTATAATTAGACTGTTTAATAGACGAAAATGGATCAGGAGAACCATAAATAGCTAAAAAGAATGGTTCAAAGAATTGAATTAATTTTATATAATTTTTATGAATATTAACAAATTTATCTTTATTTGATATTAGTCCTTCTGTATCTAACATAGTTGGTAAAGTTATATTAAAATGAATAGTTCCATTATTAAAAATACCAACATTATTAAGATTAGTAAGATGAATAGCAAATGGATGGTTATTTTTCATAAAATTAATTTTTCCATAATCTGTAAATATATCATGTTGATTAAAAACTTCTTGTAAATTGGTTATTAGTTCTAACTTATATTTTTTATATTCATCTATAACATCATCAACTGTAGCTTTATAAAAATTAAGAGTTATAATTTCAAATGTATCACCATCAAACGTAAATGATTTTTCAAAATTATCTTTCAAATAAGGATTATTTTTTGATATAAACTCCCATAATGTTTCACCGTTAAAATTAGGATTAGGTTCAGATAATTTTGTATATAATGTTTTAGAATTATTCAATTTATCTGTTCTAGTCATTGAATGACTGTTTAGCAACAATGGTAATTTACCATCATACGTTTTAGCAACTAGGTTAAATATTTCATCAATATATTCAGTTTTATAGTTTGTATAGTAATCAACACTATATCTTTCTCTTTTGTGATTATTTAAAAATTTATATTTTTCAAAATTTATGTTATTTTCAAACTCAAGATATAATTCATTTTCTATACCAATACCCCAATATAACTCATCCGTTTTATAAGTTTTTTCATATTTGTAATGTTTTTCTAAAGAATTTTTACCTAATATATTGTTATTAATATTTTCCATTTTATTCTAATTATATTATTATAATATCAATAAATAATTTTATATAATTTTATCAGTTAATCATATTTATTTTTATAATTTTAATATAAGGTATTATGACAATAAAAATTTTAGTTATTAGGAAAGAGTATAAATTAAATGAATACAGAGTTCCTATAATTCCTGTTGATTGTCTAAAATTATTAAATAATAATTTTAAAATCTATGTTGAAAGTTCTATAGATAGATGTTTTAAAGATGAGTTTTATAAAAGTTGTGGTTGTATATTAATTAATGATTATACAAAATATAATTTTAATAAAGAAGAAACATTAATAATAGGTTTGAAAGAATTAGATTATAATAACAATAATTTATTCTCTTATAAACATTTATATTTTTCACATACTTATAAAAATCAGATAAATAATTCTGAAATTTTATCAAAATTCAAACAAGAAAAAGGAGTTATATATGATTTAGAATATTTAGTAGATGATAAAAATAAGAGATTATTAGCTTTTGGTTTTTGGGCTGGTTTTATTGGAACTGTTATAAGTTTAAAACAATTTTATTATAAATCTATAAATAAAGAATTAATAAATCTAGTTCAGTTGGATGATTATCAAATTTTAATTGATGAGTTAAAAAATTATGAAGATAATTACAAGAATATAGAAATTGGTATTATAGGAATAAATGGTAGATGCGGCCAAGGTTGTAAATATTTATTAGATATATTAAATATAAAATATATTGGTTATAGTAGAAATGATGTATTGGATAGTTTAGTAAATCACGAAATAATAATAAACTGTATAAAATTAGAAAAAGATACAGAATTTACAATAATAACTGATAAAAATTTAGGAGATTTTAAAAAATTATCTATAATAAATGATGTTAGTTGTGATATAACAGCTGTAAATAATCCAATAAAATTAGATTATCAATTAACAACGTTTAAAAATCCAATTTATAAATATAATAAACAATTAGATATAATTTGTATAGATAATTTACCATCATTATTACCAATAAATAGTAGTACTGAATTTTCAAATAAATTAACAGAATTAATTATAGGTATAAATTCTAATATAATATGGGAAAACTTAGATAATCTTTATTATAATAAAATAAAAAATATTTAGAAATTTATAATAATATCAAAATAATATCTTGATTATATAATATGAATAATCCAGATACTGATATATTTAAAATAGACAGAGAAAATGATATTGAAAAATTTAGTAGATATCATGAAAAAGGAATTTCAAGTATAAATAATATTAGTAAGAGTAATATTCCATCTAGACTTGGAAGAGATAAAGTAGTTGCAGGTAATTATAAATTGAGTAGTATGCCTAAACAGTTTATTAAAGATCCGCCTAGACAATTTATTAAAAATCCTCCTAAACAGTATATTAAAGATCCTTCTAAACAATTTATTAAAAATCCTAAAAAACAATTTATTAAATATCCTCAAAGAAGACCAAACGGACATAATTTTCCTAAATTAGACAATTTAATAATTGATAGACCACAATATAGAAGATATTTTTCATATCCATATTATTATGATTATTATTATGATCCAATTCATGTAAATCAAAATTTAGACAATTTACCAGTTCTAAATTCAGTAAATTATTATGTTCCATATGAATATATACCAGCTGAAAGATATTACAAAGGTGAAATTAGAACTAAATTTGCTGGAGAAAAGGATGAAAATGATATTGTAGAAGCTGAAGAATTTCCTGATATTGAAAATAATAGTGGAATTGAAAATAATAGTGGAATTGAAAACTTTAAAACACATGATAAAGAGAGCACTTTCCCTTTTTTTATTATTTTATGTATTGTAGTTGTTATAATGTTTATTATTCAACCAAAACCAAAATAATGTTTATTATTCAACCAAAATAATGTTTATTATTTAATCAAAACCAAAATAATGTTTATTAACTTATTTTACTGGTGGTAGTTTATATAAAAAAAATAAAATATTGATAAAATATTATGAAAAAAACAGTTACATTTTTTTGCTCTGGAAAAACAAACTTGAAAGAAGAATATAATGAAAATATTACGAATTTAATAAAAAAAATAGATATAGATAAAATATCAATAGCTTATGGTGGAGGTAGAGTAGGTTTAATGGGTGTAGTTAGAGATACATTTATATCTATGAGCGGAACTATAATATCAAGTAATATGAGAATATTTAAAGAAGAGGGTATTGAAGATGATTATTTATTTGACAATATAGATCAAAGACAAAAGAAACTAGTTGAATTAGGAGATGCTTATGTTGTATTACCCGGAGGTTTTGGAACATTGTTTGAATTATTTGAAGTTATAACAAAAAATCAGATTGGTGAAGCATCAAAACCTATTTTTATATATAATTACAATAATGTATATGATAATTTTATTTTATTAATTGAAAAATTAATGGAAGAAAAATTTATAAAACATAATTTTGCTAATTACAAAATTGAAGTTTTTACAAATTATGATGATTTAGCCGAAAGAATAAATAATTTACACACTACTATATAAACAATTTACATACCACCATATAAAATATATTTTATAGATTATATTTTATATAATAAAATGACACAAACAACAAATATAGAAAAAGTTATAAAAGCAATTAAAAAAAATAAACCGTTATTAATTAAAAATTTTATAAATAATACATATAAAGATGAAATTAAACAATTAATCAATGAATTAGAAAAAAATAATAATATTATACAATATAATCCATTAATTAAAAGTTATTATAAATGTTTAGATAACTATAATTTTTACAAAGATACAAAAAAAAAATTATTAAAAGAAAAAGATTTTGTTTGTGATCCTCAATCAAGAATATGGAGACATAAAAAAGATAACTTAACCAAATTTCACTACGATGGTAATGGTATAAATGTTGTTAATATCTGTTTAGAGGGTAGTAAAAAGTTTATTCTAACTCCACCAAGCTCACAAACAAATATACCTTTTATAAATCTAAGTTTATTTAATACTAGTAAAAAACAAGATGTAAAAGAATTTATAGTAGAAAAAAACGATTTGTTCTTAATACCTTCGTTTTGGTATCATGAAGTTTTAACATTAGAAGATAATACAACAACAGTTAATCTATGTATAACTGATAATAAATGCGATATTAATAATAACAACTTGATGAAATATAGATTCCATTCATTATTTAGAACATCTATGATTAATGAACCAATTATAAATGTAGCAAAAAATAAAAAAATAACTGTTTATAATTTTTCTAAAGAATATTTGAATGAATCAATGTTATTAATACTATTTATAAGTTTGTGTTTAATCTTACAACAAAAAACTAAAATAAATTTTAATAATATTTTTCTTATTTTTTTGAGAATTATAACATATTTTAAAGGTAAAGAATCATTAGGTATGTTAAATATATTTTCATATAATTATTCATTCTTATATATGTTATTAAGAAAAGTTTCAAATGTTGTATTAATCTAAATAAAATATACACCAGACAATTATTTTTTTAATTATATATGATATATGAATTTTATATATAATCGGCGGTTAGATTTTCACTTTATATTAAATGATAAAGTGGATAAAGATAAATTGATAAAATCAATAAATGTGCTAAATAAGAAGAATAAAATAATAAAATTAGCAAAAGCTAATATAACACAATCATGTACTAATAAAAAGATATATATTATTATAAATAATAATAATTTTATAGTAAACTTTAGTCATTTATTTTACGATGCATACAGTATAAATTTAGTATTACAAAAAATAGATGAAATATATAAAACAGATGGTGTATGTAAAGGAGAAATTAAAAACTATAAATTTAAATTTTACGATTTAGATGTTAGTTTAATTAATTATTTATTTAATAATGTTAAAATCTTGTATAGAGCTGATTACAAAAATGTTTATAATCTTTTAGTAAAAAAGAATAAAAAAACTATTAAAATATTAAAAAGTAATTTTAAAACTCTTACAACAAGTGAAATTATATATTATATAAATAAAAAACTTAATATACAAGAATATTGTCTAGTAGTTAATGCAAGAAAAATATTTGCTGAATATGAAAACTGTTTAGGAAATTTAGTTTATGTATCTAATGTTATAAATAAAGATCAAGAAATAAGAACTATTCTTGAAAAAGATGTTAATACTAGTTTAGTAAAATTATTAAATACTATTCCTAAAACACTAATGATTAATTCATATTTAAGTTTTCTTTTACCTTCTTTTATTAAAAGTTTTACAATGGATATAACTTCATTTGGTAATTTAATATTTATTTATCCACTTAATATTGATGAAAAATATATTGTTTTTGATTATTATTGTTAAATTATTTATATGATAAAAACAAATAAAAATATAGATTTCAAAATTACTTATATAACAGTAAATTTGGCAAAAATACTTATATAACAGTATTTTTGAAATTTATTAATTAAGATGTATATTAACTTTTTGATTTTTTATAACATTTATTACAGTTTTTAAAAAAAATTGTGTGTGTTGGACCGCAAAAAAACCCTTAAAAAAATCAAAAAAATTTTTTCTTACTATTTAATAAAATTACAAAAAATCATATCAATATTTTATTTTTTTAGTGGTTAAATTATATGGAAATAATTTATCCTTCAACAAAATTATATAAAAATAATTTATTTTTATCAATTGAAGAATCGTCTGTAGAACCTACAATAATTTTAGATTGTGAATCAAAGAGTTTTTATACATTATTAATGTTTGATCCAGAAGCTGTAGGAGGAAATAAAATTCATTGGTTAATTGTAAATATAACTAGTAATAATATTTTTACAGGAAATACAATTGTAAATTATAAAGGTCCAAAACCTCCAAAAGATTCTGATAAGCATCATTATGTTTTAAGTTTATTTATACAACATAAAATAATAGATCCAAAGAATATAGTATTAGATTCTAGATTTATTGAATTAGATAAACTGTTTAAGATGTTAAAAATAAATAATAATTATTTTAAATTTGAAAATATAAAATATTTTGTTTCAAAAAATATGTAATAATATTAGTATGTTATAAGAAAAATTGAAAATATAAATATATATATTAAAAGTACTAACAAATGACATTGATTTTGATAAGTAAGTTATCAACATACGGTCTTTTACAATCAACTCTATGCCATCCAGACGCAGAATTTAAAATCAAAAAAGCGTTGTCAACATTTTTTGGCGCCCCGTTAGAAAATATATTTACTACACTAGTAGATAGAATCTTAACCATTAGAATATTAGAAATTTCATCAATTGATGAGAATAGATATACATTACGAATATCAAAAAATATAATTGTTTCTATCTGCAAACAACATAATTTTCATCCTGCAAGAGAGGTCTGTAATATATTTCTAAATGCTAGAATAGAACGTTCAGATGTATTTATAAACGATGGTCCAGCAGCAGAATTAGAAAGACCCGCTGTAGAAAGATCAGTTATAGAATTAGAAAGACCTGTAGAAAGTTCTACAGTTGAATTAGAAAGATCAATAGTTTATTTAGAAAGACCTGTTGTAGAACCATTTATAGAACAATTTATACCAATTAGACAAGAGCAGGAAATAGAACAAGAACGCAGATCTAACATAGGTTCTTTACGAATTCAAATACCAAATGGTCCATCTGTATCATTTGGTATTCATGTAAATATGGTAGTTTATCCACATGTTGCAGAGTCAGAAGATTTTCAGCACACTATCTCTAGATGTCGTATCAATGATGTAAGGATACTAAATAGTCCATCAAAAAGACAAAGAGTAGAATCACATCAAGAGATGGTTGTTTTATTACCGCATGCGGATGAAATAAATTTAGAAATGTTAAGAAGTTCGTGTTTAGAAACTAGAGAGATAAGTAGAGAAATACTTTCATTTTTAGAAATATTAAGGGGTGGTTTTATTAAATTTTCTAGACATACAAATCCAATACAGTTTATGTTTAGTGATTTCAGGGTGTCTTATATTTCAACTACAACATTAGAGTGTCTTCAATGGACTACAAGTATATCCTATGAATCATATAGGAGAAGTGTTGAGTTTATAGCAGAAGTGAATGCTTTTATAAAAACAATAATAAATCAATATTTGTAGGAAAAAAAATTTTTATATAAATTATATAATATGGATTATAAAAAAAGTATTTAAAATACAAAAATAAATATATACAATTAAAAAATCAATTAGGAGGAACAATAAAAGAAAAATTAGTCGAGAAGGGTATATTAAATGTTCCAGAATCTCCTCCAAATGACTTTGATAGTTATGATCTTATAAATGAAACAATAAAATCACTAGGTTTAGGCGAATGTTCCGGAACATCCTATAAAAGATTATTTGAAAACCAAAAAGTATCTGATTATATTATTAAAAACCATAGAAACGATTTATCAAGTAATGAAATACAACTGGAATTATGTATGGATGGACCAACATGGGCTAGTTTTCTAAACCGTTTTGATGAAATATTATCCCAAAAGTAATAATATGAATTATAAAAAGTATTTAAAAATGAAGATATAAATATTAAATTTTTTTTAAAAAAATATAGAAACTTAATAATCATCAACACTATAGACTAATTTAAGATTATTTTTATTTGTAAGACTAATAAACCTATTTTTAGCATATTTTTGGAGCCATTTTGTGAAGATTGAATCACAAGATTGTATTTTTGTATCATTATGGAGAACGGGTATTTCTTTACTTTTGCCTCTTAAAAAATCTTTTGATTTATCGCTAGTAAAACCAAAATAAATACCTTTAGGATTTGAGGATAAAATATCTTCTTTAGAGATACCTAATTTATCAAAAGCTGATTGTAAAATAATAAATTTTTTAGCAAGTTTGTAATTATAACCATATTCAAATTTAAGATAATCATTACAAATTTTAGTGACTTCAGGTGGAATATCTTTAACACTATTACCTTTAGTATAGCCAATAAATGTTAATTCTTTAAGTTTATCATATTGAATTGATTTACCATACAAAGCAGTTGTAGTAATTCCTAATAATGGTTCATTATATTTATTATAATAATAATCTTGAACTTCTTTTGAAAAGGCCAACATAGTTAATAATTTACCACCAGTAAAATTAAATCCGAATGGTTGTAAAGGAACACATGTACTCATATTCATAATATATTTTAATTTTAAAGTTTTTTCTTCATTAGACCATTGAATATATTCTTCTCTTTTTTCATAAGAATAAGCATCACTGCATAGACTAATAATTCCTAAATATTTATTTGTAGTTAAATCTTTGACGAGAATATATATTTGTCTTCCAATAAGTTTAGCACCAATATTTTTTTTCAAACTAGAAACATTTTTTCTATAATAATTCCATATATCTATTTGTTTATCATTTTCAACAAATTCCAATTTAATTTTAATATTTGAAACTTCATCAAAACTTATAGAATTATATATTAATTCTTTATAGAAACTATCATCTTTAAAAAACTTTTCATGAGGGAGAGATTTAACATTTTTACAAAGATATTTAATTTTATCTTGTATTGTAACAAAATTATCTTCATTATCTACTTCTTTTAATATTGAATGTTTATAAATTTTAAGTAGATGATGAAAAAATTCGTCAGCAGATAAAATATTTTTCATTACATTACAACTATAACAACAAGGAACAATATTTCCATAAATATAACCAATTTTAGAATTTATTCTATCAATACCTCTACAACCTTTTTCAAAACTATTTTGACAATAATGACAATTTTGTTGAATAACATCAAGAAAGGTTTGTTTTGATATTTCACAACTTAATTTTCTTAGTTTTGCTTCATAAATGAATTTTGAGTAATTAGCATTTTGACTACAGATAAAATGTTTTTTATATTTAGTATTTATTTTTTTATCAATTTTTAAATTAACAGATAATAAATATGTTATCATTTGTAAAAATTTATTTATATTATACGTGTATTTCATTATATTACAGAATTTACAACAACTAACACAATTATCTTTTGAATAATCTTTATCAGAATCTATTCTATCTATACCATTATATCCTCCTAATTTATTACAGTAATGGCATTTATTTTGAAAATAAGCTTTAGCTTCATCATCTGTTAAATTCCAAGTAATATTTCTATTATTAGCAGAGTTTTTATAATCACATAATTTACGAAGTAATGGATCTTTAGGATTTCTATGTTGTTGGCATATATTATAAGTTTCATAACAATCAAGACATTTTTTATTTTTTAGATTATTAGAATCAACAATTTTATTACAATCTTTACACATTTTATTATTATTATTATTATTGTTATATTCTATAGCTTTTTCTCTTTTTATTTTATTAAGTTTATTTTCTTTAGTTTGTTCAGCAATTCTGCAGTTAATGCAATATTTTTTGTCTAAACTTATTATTTCAAAACATCCACGTTCCCAATTTTTACACATATTTTGACCTGAATCTATTGTATCTTTATATTTTTTCCAAGTTATATGATTATCACAAACAACTGAATTTTCTTTAGCTTGATAAGGACAAAGTGTTCCTTGTTTTGTAAATCCGATACATTTAATAATATCTTTTTTATTTTCTATTCTAATTTTTTCAGATCTGCCACGACATTTTATACAAATTTTATAATTATCATCTTCATCATCTATTTTCTTAAAAGGATTCTTGCATCCAGAACAAAATTGTAAATTTATTATATCATCTTTTGTATAAACATCTTCATATATACTATGTCTTTTACAATATAATTTATCATTTGACAAAGCACGCCAAGAACATGACTCTCTTTTTTGATTTATCATATAACACATATGAACTTCTTGACGGGCTAATCTTGAAGGAGCTATTTTACGAGGTGGTTTTTTGTTTTTTATAATTTCTATATTTTTATTTTCAACAATTTCTATTTTTTTGTTTTCAACAATTTCTATTTTTTTATTTTTAATTATAGTATTTTTAATTACTGTATTTTCCATTTGTGGTTATATATTATGTGTATAATTATGATATTATAGTTCTAAATCAATTTTTTAAACATTATTAAATAATAATATTTATACTGTATAAAATGTATATATGAATACAAATACAAACTTGAATGTATTTAGTATTATGATTAGTTTGAATAGGCCAAGCCTCCCATTCCTGACATAATTCTTAACACATTATAATTTGTGTCATAGATATAGCATTCAGTTGAAGGTCCAACGACTGAAAGGGGAGGAGGATTTCTTGAAGGATCAGCATAAGGAGTATCAGTCCATAAGTGGAGGATAAGAGTGGTATTATCAATTCTTGAAAGATTGCAAGTGCCAGATGGTTGATGTTGTTCGGGATGTAAAGCGAAGGAATAAACATTAACACCGTTAGCGGGAGTAGAACTGTGGTAGTTGTAAGTTTCAATGAGGTTAAAGTATGCACCCTCTCTGGTATCAAATCTATCATGACCGTTAAGTTGGATAAGACCAGTCTTGACGGGGTTATATTTGTTATTGATAAGGAGACCAGTAACAGTGGGTAAGATAGCCCAAATATCCATATCAGAGTATCCATTTTGGCCGCTGCTAGAAGAGTATCTGTTATCAGTCCAGCTTGCGACTGGAACTGAGACATCTCTGACAGTGATATCTTGTTCTACAGCTTTAACGGAATAAGTTAAAGTGCCAACTTTGCCAGAGCCATCGGATGAGATAACATTGTAGTAAACGAGAACAACAAACTTGGTAACATAGTCGCCGAGATTGTAGCTTGGTTTTTGAGGGTTAGTAAGAACATCACGTCTGAATTTAAAGTTGACATTAGCAACATCAGCAGAAGGACCATTAGCTTGAGTGTATAATTGTTTAGCATACACGCTAGGAGGCTGGCTGTCATCAACACCTTGACCTGCAACATAAGTAAATACTGAATATTTGGAGGAGTTAGTAGTGTTAGTATTTACAGGGTTGACAGTGTTCCAGTTATCATAGAGAACGGAGGAGATATTAACTTCTGGGGAAGCGTTAGGAGTTGGAACAGGGATAGCTGAAGTATCACCGACAGTGACTGAACCACTGATAACATTGTTAGCAGCATATTGAAGAGCAAGAGCCCAATCATCACTGTTGGAATAGCAAAGGAAGGGGGAATTTCCTGAGATGTAATCACCAGATTTGATATCCCAGATAAGTTCCTTAGTGGGGTGATTAAAGCCGAGTTTAACTCTGAGAGGGTTATTATTAACGGATTCAACACCAGTGAATTGGAGTTGGTTAATAAGATATTCATGTCCGACTTGAGCGAATCTTCGTCTTTCTTCAGTATCAATATATACATAATCAACGAGTAAAGACATATCAGCCATAACACCGATACCGTTTCCAAGTCTTGATAAGGAAAGATTGTTAGAATAGCAGATTAATTCTTGGAAGGGGTTAATTTCAATCCATAATCTGACTTCGTGGTATTGAAGAGCGATTAAAGGAAGAGCTAAACCAGTATTAGTGTTGCACCAGAAGATAAGAGGAACAAATAAAATATAGTTTTGAGTAAAGTTTCCTTGAGAATCAGGAGATCTGAGTAAGGTAAGTTCATCAACATTGCCGACAAGAGCATTGTAAGCAGGTTCAGTATTAACATCCTTGGTAAGATCGTGCCAAGTACTCATCCAGTGTCCCCAATGCTTATCAATTTGAGAGCCACCAATTTCGAATTGGATATTATCAATAAGGTAATTTCCTACTTCACGAACCCAAGCAAATAAATACTTGCTTCTTTCAAGTTCTGATTGAGGAACGTTATTCATAGTAACTTGTGCTAATTCAACTCTTAAGTACATTTTGGTTACAAGATCACCATTTCTAGTGATAGTAACAGTAACTCTCTTGCCGAAATCAGCAGTTCCATTGAGAGTAAGTTCAACTGTTTCGATAGCAAAGTTAGTGTATCTTCTGTATACGACTTTAAAAAAAGTAATTTGAGGATTTCCGGTAAGATATACATCTTGAGCACCGTAAGCTACTAATTGCATTAAACCACCACCCATGTGTTATTATATATTATAGATTTAGAAAAAAAAAAATATAAAAAAATTTATTAAATATATAATAAAAAAATGCTTTATATATTTAATAAATTTTAAAAATGTTAAAAATAATAAAGAAGACTAAATATGATATTTTTTAATAAAAATATATTAAAATATATAAAATAAATTTTAAATATAATAAAATTAAATTTAAAGATCTTAGAATTAAATAATTATATATGAATAGTTATCAGTTTAAATTTAAACCTGATAAAATTAAATATCTCACAAATATTAGTACCTTAGATAGTTCCCATTCTAAGATTAGTGAAGATATGGTTAAAAAACGAGAAAATTTACCAAAAAAAGAATTTAAATTAGAAAAATTAAAAAAAAAACTAGATGAATTAAATAAAAATATTCTAGATGATAATTTTACTAATAATAAATCACAATTATTAACTGATATAGATTGTTTAGAAATTGAAATAAATGAAATAAAAAATTATGATAAAGAATTAGATTATTATAGCAGAACTTATGAAATTCTTTTTAATTATTATGATATAATTGATGGAAATACTATTATTTCAGAAAATGAAAAAATAAATGATAAACAAAATGATAAAATAAATGAAAAATTAAATGAAAAATTAAATGATAAACAAAATGAAAAAAGGAAATTAAAAGATGATGATGAAATTAATAATGGTTTTTTTGAAGATATAACAGAAAATGATATATTTAAGAAAGAAAAAGTTGATAAACTTGAAATGTTAAATTATTTATCAAAATTAAAAAGGAAAGAAAAAAAAATTACTAGAAAAAGAATTAAAAATATTGAATCATTGGTAAAAGAAAATAATAATATTTTTGATTATTTAGATTCTACAAAAGATAAAATAGAATTAAAAAATATAATGACAATAGATGAAAATAATGAAATTAATGATAATAAGTATAATGAAAAACAAGAAATTAATATTATAAATCATAATAATATAAACGATAATATAAACGATAATATAAACGATAATGAAAAGAATAATGAAAAGAATATTATAGATAATCAAATACAAGAAACTTTTAATGAAAATAATGAAAATAATAATAAATTAAAATTAGATAGAGCATCATTATACGATGATTATAAAATTTTATTAGAGGGATATTTTACTCATAAAAAGAATAATAAAATTTGTATAAATTGTAACATTGATAAAATTTTAATATACTCAGAGGGTATATATGCGTGTGTAAAATGTGGTGATGTGGAAAGATGTATAATTGAGAATGAATCAACAAATTATAAGGATCCAATGATTGAAAAACCAACATTTCCGTACAAAAGAAAAAATCATTTTTGCGAGTGGATATTATTAATATTCTTAACTGCTCGTAAAAGCATAAATTCCTGTATATGGTAAAAAGTTTATGCTAGTATTATTATTGATTATAATGCAACACGTTCAAATTGCGGGAAAATCATAATTTCTAATTACCACTCTTAATTAGTGATTTTTAAGAGGAACATGGTTAATTGCCATCCCCAAAGGTAAAAAGATTAGAAAAACATGACAATCCGCATCCAAGTTTCAATATTCATATATTGAAAAAGGTTCAGAGACTAGATGGATGTGGGTTCAAACTTTTTATTTATAGAAATAAAAATATGAGCTTAAGGTATAGTCCAAAAAGGGTTAAGTCAATTTCAAGCGAAAGAATCAACAGAAATAAATAATGAGATTATTGAATTAATAGTTAATGAATTGAAAAAAATGAGAGTTAATAAAATAGATAAAGTATCATTAACACAATTTAAATCAATATTAAAAAAATTAAAACTGAATGATTACTACGAACATATTCCATATATTAAATCAAAAATTACAAATAAACCAGCTCCAACGATAAGTAGAGAAATTGAAAATGAATTTAAAAAAATGTTTGATTTAATACAAGAACCATTTGAAAAATATTGTCCTAAAACAAGAATAAATTTTCTTAGTTATTCTTATGTTTTACATAAATTCTGTCAATTATTAGAATTAGATGATTATGTCAAATGTTTCCCACTTCTTAAAAGTAGATCAAAATTAAGATCACAAGATGAAATATGGAAAAAAATATGTAAAGATGTTAAATGGGAATTTTATCCCAGTATATAATTTAATAAATTTTTTTATTAAATTATATTTTTATTATAATAATATATATGGATAATAATTCTGTAAATAATTCTTTAAATATTGAAATAGATAATAATTATTTCGTTTTATATAAAACAATTAAATTATTCTTGAATATTATTTTAAACTATTTTTTTATTTCTACCATATTAAATACTACTTTATCTACATCTGAAAAAGTATTATTTATTATAACTTTTAATACTGTATTATTTTATATATTAGATTGTAATTTTCCAGTTTGTAATGTAATTATAACAAAATAACTTTATAACTAAAAATCTATTTAAAATTAAAATTATTTTTATTACTATAATAGATTTATGAGTAGTTTACAAGAAGATTATTTAGATGAAGATAAGGTTATTAAAGGACAACATTATGTTTGTTTATCTTTTTTAACTCCACTTTCTTTTCCTGAAGAAAAACGAGAACAATATAAAAATCAAAAAATTCTTGGTTTGAAAGTTAGAGGTGTTTATAAATCATATGAAGAAGCTGATGAGAGAGCAAAATATCTTCAAAAGCTAGATAAATATCATCATGTATTTGTTGGTGAAGTTGGTAAATGGTTACCTTTTAACGTTGATACTGCTGATAACAATGTTGATAATCAAGTATATAGAGAACAAGAATTAAATCAATATATGAAAGCATATAAAGATTCATTAACTGAGGAAGAAAAATCAGAAGCTGAAAGAAAAGAAGGTTTATTACAGGGCGCGAATGTTGTGACAGGAAAACACGATGCTCCAGAGCTAACTGGATTAGGAACCGGTAAATTAGACAGTTTCAAGTTACCAGAACCAATTAAATTAAATACGGAGAGAGTAGTATTAGAGGATGGTGTTACATTAGAAGAGCAATTAGACAAAATTGAATCATATAAAAAATTATCTAAAGAGGAAGCTGAATTAAGCGAAGTAAAACAACAAAAAGTAGAAATTACTAATAATTTAGAATCTAGTAAATCAACTTTAAAAGAATTAGAACAGAAAATGGATACTATAAGTCAGATTTATAATCAATTACACAATAAATAAAAATTCTAATATATAATATATTGATATTATATATGGATATATTAAGAGGATTTTTTTTAATAATGTTAATAATAGGTATAATATTAATTATAGTGTATTATTTTTCAAGTAATATAATTGGTAATTGTGAACCGCAAATAATTTACAAATATATACCAAGAACACTTGAAGAAGAAGAAACACAACCTATTTATGTTTCAGAAATATTTAAAACAATGTTTACACAACCATCCGTTTGGATTAACTCAATTCAAGATGATTATTTTAGAAAACAAGAAGATATTAATAAATATTTCATTTCACAAGCTTAATTTTTTGGCTTAATTTTTGTCTTAATAATAAATTATAAATATAATTTATTATCTATTAAACAGCAACTAAACTACAGCAACTAAACTACAGCAACTAAACTACAACTACAGCAGCAGGTGCAACTAAACCTCCAAGAGCATCAGTTATTTCTTGTTGTGCTCGTGCAGCATCTGCAACAGCATCTGGATTTTGGATAAAAGCAGCAACATCTTGTGCGTTAAAAATAGCATTTGCTCGTCTTTGTTCTGGTGTTAAAACAAAAGCTGGGGGAACAAATGCTGGGGGTGCTACAGCAGGTGGAAAGATTGCTGCTACGGGTGCATCTGGGGCTGGTGGAGGAGCTCCTTGTGCGATATCAATAATATTTCTATTATTTAAAAATCTTACAATAGCGAGTGTAGTATCTACACCAAACTTGATAGCATTATTCGCTACAATATTAATTTCTACTTGTGTAGCATTTAATAAAGCAAGTGTTGGATCAAACTGATGTGCTACTTTACCAGGCCATGGTTGGATGACTGTTTCAGCAGCTAAACCAACTTGGGGCATAAATGCGTGACCTGTTAGAGCCATTCTAAATTGGGCGTTTTCAAAAGGATCAAAATAGTTAGTGAATGCGGTAGGTAATAGATCTGCTGCTGTAAATGGTGGAAGATTTAAGGCATAAGTAAAAAATTCAGCAAAAGTATAAACACCACTTGTTACACAACCATATTGACCCGCTGTTGGTTTAAAACCATTATTTAAATAAGAATTAGGATTATTTTTCATTAAACTAAGTATAGTTTCGCCAATAACTTTTGAAGATAAAGAACCAAGATGTTCTCCATTACCATTAACATGATTGTCTTTAAGACCATAATAAAATAATGGAGTAGTATCACCAAATACAGTTTCTAAATGATTTAAATCATTTGCTGTAATAACAGGAAAATCTTGTGTTTGAATAATCATATTTCCTTTAGTTCTAGTTAAAATTTCTTCTTCTGGTAAGCCGAATGCTCTTGCTAAATCTTGACCTGTTGGTAAACCATAAGTTTTTCCTCTTAATAAATTACGTTCAGCGAGAGAAGCAGTATTTGCAACTGATATTGGTAATTGAAACAGTGTTTGATTCATAAAAGTATCAAATCTTTCTGCAACTTGAAAACCTTTAGAAAATGGCATTGGAAAAAACATACTCCAATCAATTGTAAAATTAGCAGGTAATGGTTGAAAACCTCTTAAATCTGGGTCTGTAATTAATGGTGCTGGTAGAGTTGGACTAAAAATAGGAAATACATCAAAATTCTTATTTACATAATATGCATCTCTTACCATTGAATGACCCATTCTGTATAATGCTCCAGCAAATTCAATTGACATATTAGGATACATTGCTTGAATTTCTGGACTAATAATAGGAACACCAGCAGCATCAAATAATCTAGAAAAGAATCTTCCAGTAATTGATGCCAAAAAATCATTTACAACTAACCATTGGTAGTGATTGGTTACAATTAGTTTTGAAGTATCAATCTTTTGTTGTAGTGTAAATGCTGGATTTGCTGCATTAACATCTGCAAAAACTCTATTGTGATATTTTAAAAATGCTAATTGTAATTCACCAATAATTTGATTTTCTTCATTACGAGGATCCGCGATAATTGCTATACCTGACGCATCTCTTGGTAAATCTTCATCGCCGTTACTGTTTCTTCCAATATCAAATAAACCTGAAGCATTTAAATACTGATTAGTTAGACCATAAACATTATCTAAATCAAAAAAACTTGTTCTTGCATTTGGTAATGTATTTAAATCAGCAGTTGTTCCAAGTTGTGATACATCATCAAATGTTAAATCATGGTCGATAAATTGGCCGAAATATGTCATTCCAGCTGAAACTTTAGAACCTTGAGTTGGTGCTCTAGCATTTGGATCAAGCATTGTATTAGCTAGAAGTGTTAAATCAGCATCCGCAGGAAGAAATGGTGGTAAATTAGCAAAACATCTATTAAAAAAATTTTGAGGTGGTAATCCATGTGGAATTGGTAATTGAGGTGTAGTCATTGTATAAATTAATCTAATATATAAATTTTAAATTATTTTATATACCATTTTTATTTATAATTTATATATATTTATATATTTACCAAGCAATACGATCAAATCCCCATTTACTGATACCTTCTATAAATACACCATAAGATATAGAATGAATAATAATTACTATAGATGAATGATAATTTTTAGAAACGAGCATTAGTATTAGAGCTATAAAGTAATGATGAAAATGTATATTCTTTCCAGATTTATAAAACATAAAGAAAATAACAAAAGTGATTAAAAACTGTGATAATAGTAATACACTATTAAGTATCGGATTTGAGCTTATAAATAGATAATAAAGAGAAAGTAATAGTATAAAGCATAAAATTATTGAAACGAGTATATAATCTAGTGTTGAAACAATATAATTAGGATCAAGAGCAAAAGAATTAAGAGCAGGTATATAATCTAAAAATCTAAAAAAGAGTCCAAATACAAAAGGAATAGTATAATATCTAATAAATTTTTGTTTTGAAATATTAGTTAAGATATTTTTAGGAGAATGATAATAGATTATAGGACTAGACAATACATTAAAAAACATATCATATCTTAGAATATTTGTATTAGAGATAGAATTTATAAAGATTCCTCCTATAAATCCATAAAATAGGTATACCCAGTACCATTTTAGCATATTATAATAATTATTATTTTTATTATGGTTTCTTTTTTCTTGAATTTCATTATGCATTAAAATTTCTATATCATTTGTTATTTTATTTTCTGTTATAATATTTTCATTATCTGTTTGTTCGAAATATTTATTATTATGCAGTTTATGAATAATATCATATCTATGATCTAATATATATTCTAGGATTGAAGCAGATCTTTTTGGATTACTTGTCATTTTATTTGTAATCTATTAAATAAATTATATATATAAATAATTTAATCTTGTTTTTTTTTATCATTTATTTTTTCAACCATTAAAGTTTTATCATTTGCTGCCGTTTTTTTACCACATAAATCCATAATATCAAATTTTTTATTCTTTTTTTTCCATAAATCATCATAATTATTATTATGATATTCGATAAATTGTTTACAACCTATCATACCAATATTTTGATTTGATGCTTTAAACCAGAAAATTTTATCAGTAAAACTGCTTCTAGCACCACGATTTACAATAACCATACAACCAAAATCTTGTGTAACAACATTAAAAACAGTTCTAAATGAATCAAAAGTTGGAAACATACCAGCATAGTGGTCGAATAATCTTTTTAAATTTGAATAAAAATCTTCTGCTAATAAAAATATATAATCAAAATTACATCTTAATTCTGGTGTAATACCTAAAGGGAATTGCATCGTAAGTATATACATTAATCTATAATGCCTACCATTAAATAATAATTCCATAATTGGTTGATCTTTCATCCAAGAACTTTTTTTACTTAAACAATCATCCATAAGTATAAAACCTCTAGGATCTAATATTTTTCCTTCTTTAGCTTTTTCTTTTTGTTTTTCAATCATAACATCTTGACGATACAACATTCTTTCAATTATTTCACTTTTATATTGATAGTGAATATAACTATCAGGAAAAAAATCAGAATAAAAAGGAGGATCTGACATTTTTTCAGTAGGAGCAATTATCAATCCAACAGGTATATCTTTAAAATTTCTTAAAATATCTCTACATATCCAACTCTTACCCGAAGCTCTTTTAGCTATCATAACAATTGCTGGATTTTCAACCATACTATCTAATTTAAATTCTCTAATTTGTAATTTTTTATCACCTCCAATCATAACATCTCTAACTCCAGACATAAATTAATTATATAATTAATTTATATTTTATATTATGTATATTTTTCTAATTATAAACAGTTCCAAATCTTTCAAATATTAGTGGTTGACTATAGCTATCCATATCCATATCCATTAAATTTATTTTTTCTAATCTATTCATTGATACTCTATTATTGCCTATACTATATGAAGGAAAACTTTCTTCATCACAATCCCAAGTCATAAATAAATAAACTAATAATGCGCCAATTAATGCAATTATTAATGGTTTTTTATATTCACTTTCATCATTAAATATATCACCGTTTCTTATATTATCCATATTAAAGAAAATATATAATACAGCAAACATTAATACTAATGTTAAAATAAGTTGATTTTGTAAATCCATTTATATATATATATATATATATTTATTATATTTTTTTATTATAATTGAATTATATATTTTATACTATTTAATTAAAACATCAAAATATTTTTCTTGTTCTGATAATGTACTGCTATAATTTTTATTTATTTCTATATTCTTTTTATCTATTTTTTTTGTTATTTCTTTTAATTTATCTTTATTATTTATTCTTATAGCCGGTGGACTATTAATTATCTTTACATCAGATTGAATTGTTTCTTCATAATTTTTTGCATTACTTTCTTCATGATTTTCTTCAGATTTATTTTCTGAATTTTCTTTAGAACTTGTTTCTGAATTATTTTCTGTTATATTTTCTGTTATATTTTCTGTTATTTTTTCTAGAGTATTACCGCCAGCCATAACTAATTCAATTTCTTGATTTTTCTTTTCTAATCTATCATCAATAGTACTAGTTATTAATTTAAGTCCTGAACCATCAACATTAGAAGATAATTGTATTTCTAATACTTTAGAATGTTCTAAATTAATAAATTCTTCAACATCATTTGGATCGCCTTTATAACTAGAACTACTAGGACTATCTTGTACTAATTTATTAACTAGAGGTTTATCACCATATTTATTTTTATTAATCATTTCATTAACCATTTGTTTAATATCGGAAAGTTTAGTAGATTCTTCTTTTTTCTTCTCTATAGTAAAATTAATTCTCATATATTCTTTAAGAATTTCATTATACGGTAAAATTTTTCTGATAGAATTATTGATACAATTCTTAATAATTTCGTAAATTTTTTCTTTTCTATCACTTTTTTTAACAAATATATCTGAATTATCTAAGAAGTATTCGCTACTTTCCACATAACATCTATGAATAAAATCTTTAATTGATAGTGAATTATAGATTTCATTATCTTTATAGGTTGAATTTTCAATTGATGGATCATAAGTTAAAAATAAAACATGACTTTTAAAAGTGCATTTAATTAATTCATCAAACCATTCACTACATTTACTATTTTGTTTAATTTTCTTATATTCATTTTCAATTTCTAAATTATTTAGGGTTGAAATATCTCTAAGACACATTTTAAAAATGTTAACAATACCGGGATTATTAATACTTCTATCTTTTTTTTTTCTTTCTTCTAACATATTATACATATTAATTGAATATTCTAACATTTCACATAATCCATGATAAATATTTGGAATTAAAATTTCACATAAAAAATTAAAAAATTCATTTTTACTTTCAGTTAAATATCTAAAATCCATAATAATATTAATAATTAAATAATAATTAATATTTAAACATATTATTTTTTATAAAATAATTTTTAATGTAAATTTCTACAATTATAACATAAATTTTTACCCATTTTTAAATTATTTATAGCTATGCTTGTTTGTTGATTATAATTTCCACCTGTTTGTTGATTAGAATTTCCACAATTATGGCATACTTTATTATCTAATTGTATTTTATATTGTAAATATTTAGTTTTATATTTTAGATATTTTTGTTTATAAATTTCCTCTTCTTGATTCCCACCTGTTTGTTTTGAAAAGCCTTCACCAGTTTGTGTTGAAAAGCCTTCACCAGTTTGTTTTGAAAAGCCTTCACTAGTTTGTGTTGAAAAGCCTTCATAAGCATTACTTATTAATTTAATAAAATCTTTTGCTTTTTCAGCATGTCCTATTTCAACAGTTTTTGATAATTTATCATTTTTTATTTGTGCTAAAAATACTGTTGGATAACCTTCTACTTTATTAACTAATTCTTTGTATTTAGTTTCAAAAATACCTTTATCTTGTTCCATATCAAATGTTTCAAAATCTACACTTATATTTTTGAATGTTTTATTATTTTTAATAAGATTTTTTGATTCATTGAATACTGGTAAAAAATCTTTACAATGACCGCACCATTCTACTTTAGATAGAATAACTTTGTATTGTTTATTTGAATTCATTTATATATTATATTATATAGTATATATTTTTAAAAAAATAGTTATTTACTATTACATTGATTTTATTGATATTGTCTATAATAATCATTTTCATTATAATAATCACTATTTGTATAATTTTCTGTAGGTAGTATCTTCCTTAAATCCCCTACTTTAAAAGTTAAGAAATAATTAAAAATTACTGCTACAACTGTAAAACCTAAAATCCAAGATATTACAGTTAAAGATGGTACAGTAAGATTAAAAGTAGTACAATTTGCTTGATTTGGAGGAATAAGAGATTCTGAAGCGGCCATTTATAATATATATATATTATAAAAATAATTTATTTATAATTTATTCAGTATTATTTCCTCTATTTCCGAAGAATTTAGCTTGGTCTTTAGTCATACAAGTGCAACCATAACCATCTTTAAAGTTCATACCACTATATTGATTTGCAACATATTTTTGTGCGTAATCACAATTATTATCAGTAAGAGGGAAAGGTGGAGCATACTGAGCGGGACAGCAATTAGGGCTTATAGTATTGTATGTTATATCATATTGAGCTGTTTTACCTTCAGGGTCCAACATATAAGTTCTTTCAAAATTCTTTCTTAATTGTTGATTATCAGATTGTTCTGTAATTTCATCAACAAGAGGATTTTTAGCATTTACAGTGAATTTAAAACCTCTATTATCAAAAACATCAGTTGGACTATTTTCATTTACACCAAAATTACTATTAGGTCCCATTACTCTACCATCACTTTTTGGATTTAGGGCTGGTTCTTCTAATTCTCCATATTCCAATTTATCTGCAATATCATTTTTATTTGTATAAACAAAATTTTGTGTCATAGGACGATAATTTTCTTGTTTAGGATTAAAAAAACCAGTTAACCATAATACAGCTATAACAGCAATTATTAATACAAAAAGCATAGTATTATCATTACCTTTAGAATTAGTATTCATAGCATTAAAATTAGATTGCATTATTATATAGTATATAATAACAAAATTTTTTTATAATTTATATAATTAATTGTATATTAATCTATTTTATAATAAATATAGTTTATAATTATGTTAATTAATAATAGGTAAATAAAAATTAGGAATAATCCATTTAGATTTATAATCATTATTAATTTTATTAGATTTTACTCTACAAATATAGTCTATAGTTATATCAAATTTTTCAAGAATATTATTAATTTTTTTAATAAATTCTAGATTAGTAGCAATATGTTTATAAAAATTATTTTCATTAAAATTAATATTATAATATTTTTCATGAGCTTGTTTATTACATTCAATATAAACATCATTAATAAGATTATCAAAAATATCTTCATCTATAATAATTTTTTTTTCATTAAAATTTCTTTTTCTAATATTATATATCCCTCAGGAGT
>Ga0214923_10001156_pt1 | contig 38105 bp, 35 predicted proteins | sample LL1510_MetaG_FD_177993 | JGI IMG/M metagenome (GOLD analysis project Ga0214923, IMG submission 177993) | Freshwater microbial communities from Lake Lanier, Atlanta, Georgia, United States - LL-1510 | ecosystem: Environmental > Aquatic > Freshwater > Lake | place: USA: Georgia | collected...
CAAATTATTTAATACTCGCAAAGTTGGTCATGCTGGCACGTTAGATCCAATGGCAACTGGAATGTTAGTCATTGGGATAGGTAGAGCAACCAGATTGCTTGGATATTTCACGGCACACGACAAAGAATATCTCGGCACGATACGACTCGGCATCGTAACTACTACTGACGATGCCCAAGGCGAACTCGTTACCCAAGTTGGGGCACTGCACATTACTGATTCTGAAATCCTAGAAACAGTTCGAGACTTTCGGGGACCAATCATGCAACAGCCAAGCGCTGTGAGTGCGATAAAGATTGATGGCAAGCGTGCTTATGCAAGGGTACGAGATGGTGAAGAAATCAACATTCCATCGCGAAGCGTCATGATTAACGATTTAGAAATTGTCTCAATCAATAAGATTCCCGATCTAGAAGTTATTGACGTAAAGGTTCGCGTTGTATGTAGCGCGGGAACCTATATCAGAGCTTTGGCTCGAGACATAGGCACTCAACTCGAAGTCGGCGGACATTTGACTGAGTTAAGGCGAACCCGCTCGGGAGTTTTTGATTCGATGATCACGCTTGAGGCGTTGCAGGAAAATCCAGAAATAATTGACTTAGCGACTGCTGTTAAAACTGGCTTCCAGCACATAGTGCTAACTGATGAGCAAGCAAGTAAGGCCGTGAATGGTGTCAGATTGTCCGCCCCGGCAGATCTTCAGTCCGGACACGTGGGCCTCATCTCGCCTGACGGTCGGGCTATTGGATTGTTTGAAAATTCTGACTCGGTACTACATCCATTGGTAGTGTTTGCAACTAATGAGTAGCACTGTTCCGGTTGTAGTCACCATTGGTGTTTTTGACGGCGTTCATGCCGGACATCGCCAAGTACTCGGCATTGCTAAAAGTATCGCCTCGAGTATTAATGGGACATTAACCGCAGCAACTTTTGATCCGCCGCCAAAAGCCTTTTTGCGACCAGAGTCATTTCCAGGACTGCTGACGCTGCCAGAGCGCAGAGCGGGGCTACTAATGGAAAATGGCGTTGATCACGTAGAGACTTTGAAATTCACCGATGCGATGGCGCACATGTCGAGTGATGAGTTTGTGGAAGACATTTTGATTGGTGCCTTAAATGCCCAAGTGGTAATTGTTGGTCGAAACTTTCGATTTGGTCATGGTGCAAGTGGGACAGTAGAAACTCTGCAACAGATGGCAAAGAAGTTTGAATTCGAAGTGCGCATCGTAGATCTCGTAGGTGATGCAAACGCTTGGTCATCAACGCGAATTCGAAATGCAATTCTGAAGGGCCACGTTGAAGGTGCTAATGGTTTACTCGGGCGCCCACATCGTGTCACTGGTGAAGTTGTTCATGGTGATCACCGAGGACGTGAGATCGGCTATCCAACTGCAAACATAGACGTCCAAGGAGGACTTCTAATTCCGGCAGATGGCGTTTACTCAGGAATACTCTGGATCGACGGTGTGGCACATAAATCAGCAATCAGCGTAGGGACCAACCCAACATTTAACGATGTGACTAACCGCAGAGTCGAAGCCTACGTAATCGACCAGACTGGCCTAGACCTTTATGGAAAAATTGTCGACCTAGACTTTGTTTCACACATTCGGGATATGGAAAGCTTTGCCGGAATCCCAGAACTGCTTGCGGCGATGGATCGTGACGTATCTAAGGCAAAGTCAGACCTAGAAAAGTACTTCAATTAGGGCTCAATCTCACGATTTCGCTGGAAGCACCCCTAACTGTTAGCCTTACAACACAGACGAATGAGGGGCGGGCGCCCCACATCTCGTGTCACATCTAAAGATCTACGGATCTGTTCGCGCCCGAGAGGAAAAATCTATGCCATTGGAATCTGCAGTAAAGCAGGCCATCATCGCAGAACACGGCACTAAGCCTGGCGATACCGGAAGCCCAGAAGTCCAGATCGCACTGATGACACAGCGCATCAACGATCTAACTGGACACTTAAAAACTCATAAGCACGATCACCATAGCCGTCGCGGTTTGCTACTGCTTGTTGGTCAACGTCGTCGTCTACTTGATTACTTAACCAAGACAGACATCAATCGATACCGCGCGATTATCGAAAAACTCGGTATCCGCAGATAACTTTTCGTGCGCTTCTTAGGAAGTGAGCTGTGCCGATATTTCGTCGGCACAGCAAGCACAAAATCAAGACTCGCATTATTGCGATAACCGCGGATAGCACGCACATTCGAGCAGTTTGGTCGGTCCTCGGTAGTGAAGTTCGGCTCAGTGAGCCGCGCTTCTCGATCGAAGATCGACATGTGATTTGAATGCATTTCACTCGTTTGAAGTGCGGTGTTATCCCTTTATGAAGAGGGAGGTTACCCATGGAGGGTAACGAAGTACAGACCAGCGTTGCTGTGATTGACAATGGGTCATTCGGAAAGCGCACAGTTAAGTTCGAAACCGGACGTTTAGCACGTCAGGCAAACGGCACCGCCGTTGTTTACTTGGATGACGACACAATGTTGCTATCTGCAACAACAGCCGGAAAGTCACCCAAGGATCAATTCGATTTCTTCCCACTAACCGTGGATGTCGAAGAGCGCATGTACGCAGCAGGCCGGATTCCAGGATCATTCTTCCGTCGCGAAGGTCGTCCAACCGAAGATGCCATCCTTACTTGTCGGCTAATTGATCGTCCATTGCGTCCATCATTCGTTAAGGGACTTCGTAATGAAGTTCAGGTTGTTGTTACCGTAATGGCACTCAATCCCGATGTACTTTATGACGTAATTGCGATCAACGCTGCATCTATGTCGACACAGCTTGCAGGTTTGCCATTCTCCGGACCGATTGGTGGCGTTCGCGTTGCACTAATCAATGGTCAGTGGGTTGCATTCCCAACACACAGTCAGCTTGAAGATGCAGTCTTTGACATGGTTGTTGCTGGTCGTGTTGTAGGTAACGATGTTGCAATCATGATGGTTGAAGCTGAAGCCACGGAAAACACAATCGCACTAATTAAGGGTGGCGCTAAAGCTCCATCTGAAGAAGTGGTTTCTGAAGGACTAGAAGCTGCAAAGCCATTCATCGCAGAACTATGCCGCGCCCAGTCAGCACTTGCTGATGTTGCTGGTAAAGAAACCGCAGAGTTCCCAGTTTTCTTGGATTACGAAGCTGATGTTTTCGCAGCAGTTGAAGCCGCAGTTTCTGATGATCTAGCTAAGGCATTAACTATCGCTGGCAAGCAAGAGCGTGAAACTGAACTAGACCGCGTAAAGGAACTAACTATCGAAAAGGTAGCCGGCAACTTTGAAGGTCGCGAAAAAGAAGTTAGTGCAGCCCTTCGCTCACTAACCAAGAAGCTAGTTCGCAAGCGCGTCATCAAGGACAAGATTCGTATTGATGGCCGTGGACTCCGCGACATTCGTTCCTTGAGTGCTGAAGTAGATGTAATCCCTCGCGTTCACGGTTCAGCATTGTTCGAACGTGGTGAGACTCAGATTCTTGGTGTTACAACCCTGAACATGATGAAGATGGAACAACAGCTAGATACTTTGTCCCCAGTAACTCGCAAGCACTACATGCATAACTACAACTTCCCGCCTTACTCAACTGGTGAGACAGGACGTGTAGGCAGCCCAAAGCGTCGTGAAATCGGTCACGGTGCACTTGCGGAACGTGCACTTGTTCCAGTTCTGCCTTCAAAGCAGGACTTCCCGTATGCAATCCGTCAGGTTTCGGAAGCATTAGGTTCAAATGGTTCCACTTCGATGGGTTCGGTGTGTGCGTCAACGCTTTCACTTCTAAATGCTGGTGTGCCACTTCAAGCCCCAGTTGCAGGAATTGCAATGGGTCTTATTTCTGATGAAATCGATGGCAAGACCGAGTACGTTGCACTAACTGACATTCTTGGCGCCGAAGATGCATTTGGCGACATGGACTTCAAGGTTGCAGGTACTAAGGACTTTGTTACGGCACTTCAGCTTGACACCAAGTTAGATGGTATTCCAGCATCAGTTTTGGCTGGCGCCTTAACTCAGGCTCGCGAGGCTCGTCTAGCAATCTTGGACGTAATGCTGGAAGCAATTGATACACCAGATGAAATGTCGCAGTACGCACCGCGCATCATCACGGTAATGATTCCAATCGACAAGATTGGTGAAGTTATCGGACCAAAGGGCAAGATCATTAACCAGATTCAAGAAGAAACTGGTGCTGATATTTCCATTGGTGATGACGGCACGGTTTACATTGGCGCAACTAACGGTGAAGCAGCCGATGCTGCTCGCGCCCAGGTTAATGCCATTGCTAACCCAACAATGCCTGAAGTAGGCGAGCGCTACATGGGAACCGTTGTTAAGACAACAAACTTTGGCGCTTTCGTATCGCTTTCACCAGGTAAGGATGGGTTGCTACACATTAGTCAGCTTCGTAAACTTTCCGGTGGTAAGCGCGTTGAGAATGTTGAAGATGTTCTTAAGGTTGGCGACAAGGTTCACGTTGAGATTGCAGAAATCGATCCACGTGGAAAGCTTTCGCTTGTGCCAGTAGTTGAAGGTTCAGATGAAAGCGCAGATGACGCTGGAGACGAAGACTAAAACCGTGACATCACGAAACTCCGCAGTGGTCCTTGGGCATGAACAACGCCCAGGGACCACTCGCACGTTGCTGACTGCCGAACAAGGCGGCTTAGTAAAGCGAACCGTTTTACCTGGCGGACTTCGAATCATTACCGAGCAAATGCCATCAGTGCGCTCAGCCGCCATTGGCATTTGGGTAAATATCGGATCTCGTGATGAAGTTGCCTCACAAACTGGCTCTGCACATTACCTGGAGCACCTGTTGTTCAAGGGTACAAAGAACCGAAGTGCACTAGACATCTCATCAACTATTGATGCCGTTGGTGGAGAGATGAATGCATTTACTTCAAAGGAAGCCACGTGCTTTTACACTCGGGTTCTTGACACGAGTGTGCCGCAAGCAATTGATGTCCTTGTGGATATGATTACTTCTGCAACCATCACATCTGTTGATGTTGATCAAGAGCGTCAAGTTGTGCTCGAAGAGATTGCGATGCGCGATGATGATCCAGCGGATTTGGTGCACGAACAGTTTTCCAAAGCGATGTTTGGCGATGCGCCACTTGGTCGTTCGATTCTTGGAACTGTTGAAAACATTTCATCGCTATCACGACGCTCAATAAATGGCTTTTACAAGAAGTACTACACCCCAGACCGTTTGATCGTTGCTGTTGCCGGAAATGTGGATCATGCAGCGATTGTGAAATTGGTGCGCAAAGCCTTCAACAAAGGGGGATTTGCCCTTGATGGCGATACCGTTCCACATGTATCCGTTAAGAACAAAACGAAGGTTTTACAGACCGGTGGCTTCGTTAAACAAGACAAAGCTACCGAGCAAGCAAATCTAGTAGTCGGAGTTCCAGGTCTGGATCGTGCTGATGAGCGTCGGTACATTCAATCAGTGTTTAACGCGGCGCTTGGCGGTGGGATGTCTAGCCGCCTGTTTCAGGAAGTACGTGAAAAGCGCGGCCTTGTTTATACCGTTTACTCTTTTGGTCAGCAGTTTCAAGATGCTGGCATGGCTGGGGTCTATGCCGGATGCAGTCCAAAGAACTTGGACCAGGTCCGTGAAGTTATTACGAATGTGCTTGATGATGTCGCCCGCAATGGCATAACCGAAGCGGAGTTGAACAAAGCTAAAGGTCAAGTTAGTGGGGGAATGGTCCTTGGGCTTGAAGACACTTCTTCAAGAATGAGCCGAATTGCCCGATCTGAGATGAACAATGGTTATGTGCCATCTGTTTCCGAGGTTCTCGATCGAGTTTCCGCTGTAACTTTGGAGGAAGTGCATTCACTTGCGCATCAACTATGGTCGCAGGATCGCCTTACTGCAGTTGTTGGACCGGAGTAAAATATGTCAAAGATCAAGGTAGGTGTCCTTGGAGCTAAAGGACGTATGGGGCAGGCAGTATGCACTGCAGTCACAGCAACTAATGACTGTGAATTAGTGGCCACCCTGGATCTAAATGACGACCTTTCTGAAGTAGTTTCAAGTGGTGCAGAAGTGGTGGTTGACTTCACCACACCAAGTTCCGTTGAGGCAAACTTAAGGTTTCTGGCTGAGCACAACATTCACGCAGTCGTTGGAACTACTGGATTTGACTCTGAGAAATTGTCAAAAATTGCGAAGCAATTTGACGCGAGTAAAGCCAATGTTGTGATTGCGCCAAACTTTGGACTTGCAGCGGTACTAATGATGCAATTCGCAGCAAAAGCCGCACCACATTTTGAAAGTGTCGAAATCATTGAACTACATCATCCGCGTAAGGCAGATGCACCAAGTGGAACCGCGCGCCGAACTGCGGAACTGATTGCACAGGCTCGCTCCGGAATGACAGCAATGCCTGATGCCACATCGGATGTTCTGCCAGGAGCTAGAGGAGCAAATGTTGCCGGCGTACCAGTGCACAGTATTCGCCTTCAGGGTTTAGTTGCTCACCAAGAAGTTGTTTTCGGTGGTCCAGGAGAGTCCTTGAGCATTCGGCATGACTCATATGACCGTGAGTCATTCATGCCAGGTGTTTTAATTGCAGTTCGCAAAGTAGCTCAAACACCAGGTCTAACTTACGGACTAGAAAATCTACTTGACTTAGACAGCTAACCCAAAGTACCTAAGTGCGGCAGCAGTAGCAGCAGCAATTAAGACAACAAGAATAAATGGTGTCTTAAACCTAAGTGCCACAGTGGCTGCGGCTAACGCAGGAACTCGGGCATCGACTACCAATGATTGACTAGTAGCAAACGTCTGAACCGCCACCAATGCGCTCAATAGTGAAATTGGCAATAGCAAAACAATCTTTTTCACAGTCGGCTGTTCCAGAATATGCGCTGGAATAACACTGCCTACAAACTTGAGCGCATAACAGCCAGCGGCGCCGGCGAGGACTGCAAACCACATCACGACAATCGCCTACTTGTAGCCCAGCCCACAATGACAGACACCAGTGCAGCCGCAAGTACTGGAATGCCAGGTGGGACGATCGGAGTTAGCGCCAGCGCGATTAATGCGCCACCAAATGCCACGGACAAATCTGTTCGAGATTTAATCTGTGGCCAAACTAAAGCAAATAGTCCAGCGGCAATAGCAGCATCTAATCCAAATGATTTTGGATCACCGATAGCTGAAACGCTGATTGCGCCGATAAAGGTCGCCAGATTCCAAAGCAGGTAGACCGAAAGCCCAGTTGACCAGAAGGCTAGACGTGAGGCTCGGCCCTCGAAGGCCGTTTCATCTTGGGCTAATCCCATGGCTGTTGACTCATCAATAGTTAACTGAACTGCGACTAAGCGACCGGCTCCAGAAGCTTTAAGGATTGGCGTCATTCGCATTGAGTATGCGGCATTTCGAGTTCCCATCAACCAAGATGCGATGACCGCGGTTAACGCTGTTCCACCTGAAGCCAAAGTGCTAACAATTGTGAATTGACTTGCCCCAGTAAACATTAGAAGTGAAAGTGCCATGGTCTGGGGGATGGTTAGTCCAGTTGTCGTTCCTAACGCCCCAAACGAAACGCCATACATAGCTACAGCAAAACCGATGCTGACAGCATTTCCGACAATTTGGCGCCGCGCAATATTCCAGTCAGTTAGGACGGCATTCATAGTTCGTTAAACCTATCGCATTAGCCTTATCCTCATGGCCATCAATTATCGCGGAATTGGGTATGCCCTTTTGGGAGTGACGATTTTCTCGTTCACGCTGCCGATGGTCAAGCTTGCGTTGCCAGCATTCTCGCCGTGGACTTTGACTTTTGGTCGCGCAACTCTGGCTGGCTTACTAGCTGTTGGCTTTCTTTTGGTTTCCCGAGTTGGTTTCCCAGATCGCATACACATTAGACCCATTTTGGTAACAGCAACTGGAATCGTGATTGGTTGGCCGATTTTAACCACGCTCGCGTTGCAGGAAACTACTAGTGCGCACGCAGCAGTAATTACGGCAGGACTTCCACTGGCTACCGCAATTTTTGCAGTCTTTCGATTGCACGAACATGTTCCAAAAACTTTTTGGCTAGCTGCTCTAGTTGGCACTTTGACATTGGTTGTTTACGCCTTAGTTCGTGGTGGCCAAGAGGGCGGAAGTCTAACTTCTAACGTCTACTTGGTTGGTGCAGTTTTAGCCGCAGCAATGGGGTACGCAGAAGGTGCCATACTTTCTCGCTACATGCCGGGTTGGCAGGTTGTTTCCTGGTGCGTGGTTTTAATGTTGCCCGTTTCCATGCCGGGGTTCTTGATATCACTTTGGCTTGGACGCAGTAGCCATGAAGTTTCCGTAATCCCGTTCCTAGCATTTCTCTTTACGGCTTTTGGTTCCATGTACTTCGGGTTTTTTGCTTGGTATCGCGGACTAGCTGAACTGGGTGTTGCTAAAGGATCTCAAGTTCAATTAATCCAGCCACTCCTAACCCTGCTTTGGTCGGCTATTTTGCTCAATGAAATTGTCACAGGCGCCACTTTGATAGCGGCAAGCGTCGTAATTGTCTGCATCTCAGTGGTCCAAAGATTACGGATCGTTTCGGCCAGGAAAGCGGCAATTTAGGGATTTTCATTTCGTCCTAGCGAACTCCACCCTTCTTTTGCATGAATTCAAAGTGGCAGGTAGGCTGATTTATGTAACCAGATAGTTGCATAAATAGCGACTATCCAGATCTGAAACGGATTGCAACATGTTCAGCAATTACTTGATTGGTCTTCGCGAGGGTATCGAAGCGGCTCTGGTGGTGAGCATTCTGCTTACATATTTGGTGCGGACTAATCGCAATCCGTTGATCAAGTTCGTTTGGTACGGAGTGGGTGCGGCAGTTGCAGCCAGCATCCTCATTGCAATTGCCTTGGAAAGCATTTCTGGAGAACTGTCTGAAACTCTGGAACCAATATTTGCCGGAACTGTTTCTTTTGTGGCCGTTGGATTCGTGACGTGGATGATTTTTTGGATGAAGCGCTCCGCAAGAACGATTAGTTCTGATCTGCGCAATCAGCTCGACAATGCTGCGGTCTCTGGTGGCGCAATTGCCGTTGCGGCGATGGCATTTGTAGCGGTGCTAAGAGAAGGTGCCGAGACTGCCATCTTTTTCTGGGCGGCTGCGCACGCCACGGGAAATAGCTTCGCATCAGTTGTTGGACTTGTACTCGGACTTGCAACGGCTGTAGTTGTTGGTTGGATCTTTTATCGTTCCACTTCAACAATCAACCTTTCCAAGTTCTTCAAAATCACCAGCATTTTGTTGGTATTTGTTGCTGCTGGCGTACTTTCTTACGGTATTCACGAATTCCAAGAAGTTGGCTGGTTACCAGGTGAGGACAACGTGCTACTAGACCTTAGTGGCGTGTTGGTTGAAGGAACATTTTTAGCAACTCTGGTTGCAGGCCTGTTTAATTTGAAGCCAACAACTACAACGCTTCAAGTAATCGGATATGTGTCTTACTCAGTAACGGTGCTTTACTTCTTACTCAAAAACAAGGTTGCCCCAGCAACTCCGGCACTTGAGACCTCGGAATTATCTACGGCACCAACTGCTTAGTTAGTACTGGCACACCGCTAGTCTAGTTTCGTGGGCCAAGAGATCTCCTTCAGAAGTGACGTCACCGTCGAGCTGGTAAAGCATTCGGCAGGCGACGCGGACGTTCTCTGGGCGGCCCGAGTCTCAACTAAAGGTGACCAGTCGGCGGTCGACGTAAACGCCGATTCGGCAGCCTCCGCGGGGCTAATCAACTATCTAATGCGTGATCGTCACGGCAGCCCATTCGAACACTCAGTTTTCACTTTCTTCGTACAAGCACCAATCTTTATGTGGCGGGAACATTTCCGCCATCGTATGGCTAGTTATAACGAAGAGTCCGGTCGCTACAAAGTTTTGGAACCGATTTTCTACACACCTGGGCAAGAGCGAAAACTGATTCAGATTGGTAAGGCTGGCGCATATGAATTTGTTGATGGCACGCCCGAGCAGTTCGACATTGTCACAGCAGAGACAAAGAAGGCGTGTGAAGTTGCTTATGCGTCTTATGAAGCGATGCTTGAAGCGGGAGTTGCGCGCGAAGTAGCTCGAATTGTTTTACCTGTCACAATTTATAGTTCTGCGTACGTAACTATGAATGCTCGAGCACTTATGAATTTCTTGAGTTTGCGTCGTAAAGCAGAAGGTTCACACTTCCCATCTTTCCCACAGCGCGAAATTGAAATGGTTGCAGAAAAGTATGAATTAGAGTTTGAGCGAATCATGCCGCTTACCCACGCATCGTTCGTGGCTAATGGTCGAGTAGCTCCGTAGTGAAATTCGAAAGTGAATAGGTGAGACTGTGAAAGCTGAATCCGCATTTGGCACGGTTTTGACGGCAATGGTCACGCCGTTTGCTTCGGATGGAACCAAGATTGATTTTGAAGCGGCAGCAAAGCTGGCGAATGATTTGGTTGATTTAGGCAACAACGGCTTGGTTGTTAATGGCACAACTGGTGAATCACCAACCACAGATGAGCACGAAAAACTCGAATTGCTCAAAGTAGTCATCGAAGCAGTTGGTGGCCGAGCAAAAGTAGTCGCCGGCGCTGGATCTAATGACACAGCGCATTCAGTTCTGTTAGCAAAAGATGCGCAAAAAGCGGGAGCTCACGGACTACTTGTAGTTACTCCTTACTACAACAAACCACCACAAGCAGGAATCTATGCTCACATGGTTGCCGTGGCAGACTCAACGGATCTACCAGTGATGATCTATGACATTCCTGGTCGCTCTGGAGTGGCTATAAGCAACGAGACGATGTTGCAGTTGTCGCAGCACCCGAAAATCATTGCGAACAAGGATGCCAAGGGTGATCTTTGGGCTGCCTCGCAAATTATGGCGCAATCTGATCTTGCTTACTATTCCGGTGATGATCCACTAAACCTTGCGCTACTTGCAGTTGGTGCCGTCGGTGTTGTTAGCGTTACTGGACACATCGTTGCAGATCGCCATAAGTTGATGGTTGAAGCTATGCAAAACAACGATGTGAAGACTGCTCGTGAAATTAATCGTTCGCTAATTCCAATTACTGAAGGAATCATGACTAAGGCAGGTGGAGCAATCATGGTGAAGGCTGCACTTGACCAACTCGGCAGAACGGGTGGCGGAGCACTTCGCTTGCCATTGGTGCCAGCCACAGCCGACCAAAGGCGAGTACTTCGGGAAGATCTAATTAAGGGTGGCTTCAGTCTGTGACATTTTCACAAATTGAGCTGCCAACTCCACCGGCGTTATCGGATGATGCCTTTCGCGTTGTTGCACTAGGTGGACTTGGCGACATCGGTCGTAACATGACCGTTCTTGAATATCGCGGAAAACTTTTGATTGTTGACTGCGGAGTTTTGTTTCCGGAGGAAACTCAGCCTGGAGTCGATTTAATCCTTCCGGATTTCGCTTACATCCAAGATCGACTCGATGACGTGGCCGCTGTGATTTTGACGCATGGGCATGAGGATCACATTGGTGCCGTCCCATATCTGCTGCGGCACAAACAAGACATTCCGATTGTTGGCTCACAACTTACTTTGGCATTTATCGAGAGTAAATTAAAAGAACATCGAATAACTGCTTACACCCATGCTGTCAAAGAGGGGATGACTGAAAAGTTTGGTGACTTCTCAGTTGAATTCATAGCGGTCAATCATTCGATACCTGACGCGTTAGCAGTTGCAGTGACCACTGATGCTGGAACGATCCTGATAACTGGCGATTTCAAAATGGATCAGTTGCCTCTGGATGGCAGAGTCACGGACCTCAATGCTTTTGCTCGGCTAGGTGATATAGGTGTAGATCTATTTCTAGTCGACTCAACAAACGCTGAAGTCCCTGGCTTTGTTACTAGCGAAAAAGACATAATTCCTACTTTGCAACAAGTAATAGGTGGTGCCTCGGGTCGAGTTATCGTCGCGTCTTTTGCATCTCACGTACATCGAGTGCAGCAGATTATTGATGTAGCTGTCCGAAACAATCGCAAAATTGCATTTGTTGGAAGATCAATGGTTCGAAACATGGCACTTGCAAGTGAACTTGGCTACTTAACAATTCCGAGTGGGGCGCTAATCTCCAGTGACGAAATGGCGGATCTGCCAGACGATCAAGCGGTACTAATTTGCACTGGTTCGCAAGGTGAACCTATGGCAGCGCTCGCACGCATTGCCAATCAAGATCACGCGATTTCAGTTGGACCTGGTGACACAGTAATACTTGCCTCGTCATTGATTCCTGGCAATGAAAACGCGGTTTACCGAATTATTAATGATCTAACTCGACTAGGCGCACACGTTGTTCACAAGGGCAACGCGCTAGTACATGTTTCAGGTCATGCTGCAGCTGGTGAACTTTTGTACTGCTACAACATTGTTAAGCCAAAGAATGTTATGCCGATTCATGGCGAATGGCGCCACTTAAGAGCTAATGCTGATTTAGCCATTAAGACCGGCGTCCCAGAGTCCCGCGTAATGCTGGCAGGGGATGGCATCGTCGTTGACCTAGTCAATGGAAAAGCAAATATAGTTGGTGCTGTTCCATGTGGATATGTCTATGTCGAAGGCTCAGCTGTGGGCGAAGTTTCGGAATCCTTGCTGAAAGATCGTCGCGTACTTGGCGAGGATGGATTCTTGTCGATCGTGGCGGCGATTGATTTTGAAAATCGAAAGGTGATCGCTGGACCTCAAATCCATGCGCGAGGCTTTAGCAAAGAAGAGAGCGTCTTTGAAGAAATCCTGCCTAAAATTAAATCCACACTTGAAGTCGCTCTCGCGGAAGGTGTTACAGACACTCATCAACTTGGACAAATGGTACGCAGAGTTGCTGGTAAGTGGGTGGGCGAGAAGCATCGTCGCCGACCGATGATCGTCCCATTAATAATTTCTAATTAATTCAAGCAAAACAGAGATAAGTTTCCGACACGCCGAAACTCTTGGTACGGGTGTTACTGGAGTGATTCGGATATATTTGGTTATATGGCTTCCCCGTCAGCGGCAAAGACTCGCCCGCGCACCTCATCTGGCTCCCGTCCGCAAGGAAGAAATTCCACTTCAGGACGCCCGCCAGTTAAGCCACGAAAAAGTTCTAAGCCGTCAGCTCTTACTTCTGCTGCTCTCGGTTTTCGTAAGTTCGTAACAGCGGTTTGGTTGGGAATTGCTCATGTTGTCGGAGCCATTGCTCGTGGCATTGGAAAAAGTGCAAGAGATCTAGATCCAGCACATCGCCGTGATGGATTAGGGCTTGTATACCTCTCGTTCGCAATTATCGTGGCATCTGTTATTTGGTTTGATGCATCTGGATTTATTGCTGGTGTGGTCACCAGCGTGGTTACCGGTGCGATTGGGATGTTTGACGTTCTTGCACCAGTTGCACTACTTGTGATTGCTATCCAAACATTGCGGCATCCAGATGCGCCATCTCAGAAGAAAGGCCGGCTAACAATCGGTTGGACGCTGCTTTCGTTGAGCGTTATGGGAATTGCTCACATCAATCGGGGAAATCCAATGCCATCTTCGGGCGCAACTGCTATGAGAGACGCCTCTGGTTGGGTTGGCTGGGCAGTAACTGCACCATTCGTTAGTGCAGTAGGAACGATTGTTACTGTTTTACTCCTATTGGTTGTCTCGTTTTTTTCGATTTTGATTATTACAGCTACTCCGGTGAATGCGATCCCTACAAAAGTTCGGGCCATCACTGCAAAGTTCAATCACTCAAAAACGCTAGAGGAATCAGCGGATGAATTCGGGATGTCACATCCGAATGTCGATGCAATTTCAGCGGCGCAAGCTCAACTTGCTCTTGATCTAACGGTTGCACCACATCGCACTTTATTCAGCCGCTTGCGCCGCAAGAGTGCGACAGCTTCCGAAGTTGATCCAGCTTTGGCTATCGGGCAACTTGCTGGCGACACTCCGTTTGCAACTCCGGTTGTGACCAATCAAGTAGTCGAAGAAGTAATCGAGACTGCCGCTCAGGTCCAGGACATTACTCAAATGAACACAATCGCCGTAGATGTGCTTGCACCCGTTGTTTCTATTGACACCCAGGCTGTATCACTGGAAACGGGAATTGCAAAGCCATCTGTCGTTGTCGCCCCGTCGCAACCAGCATCGATGCTCGACGTGAAGCCAGTTAAATCTGAGCAGCTGCAATTTGTCTCTGCTTCGAACTACAAGCTACCGAGTGAATCGTTGCTTAAGCCTGGCGCAACACCAAAGGCTCGCACGGCAGCTAACGACGCTGTGATTGAAGCGTTAACGCAGGTTCTTGAGCAATTCGACATTGATGCAAAAGTTACCGGCTTTCAGCGTGGTCCAACTGTTACTCGCTATGAGGTTGAACTTGGTCCAAAGGTCAAAGTTGAGCGCGTAACTGCATTGAGCAAGAACATCGCGTACGCAGTAGCCAGCGCCGACGTAAGAATTTTGTCTCCAATTCCAGGTAAGAGCGCAATTGGCATCGAAATTCCAAATACCGACCGAGAGGTTGTTTCCCTTGGTGATGTGATGCGAAGTCAAGAGGCAGCTGGCGATCAACACCCAATGCTGGTTGGCCTAGGCAAAGACGTCGAAGGTGGTTTCACGGTTGCCAACCTGGCAAAAATGCCACACCTTTTAGTGGCAGGCGCTACCGGTGCCGGTAAATCAGGTTGCATGAACGCACTGATTACTTCGATTCTGATGCGATCAACTCCAGATGAAGTACGCATGATTTTGATTGATCCGAAGCGAGTCGAACTAACGGCTTACGAAGGTATTCCGCACTTGATTAGCCCAATCATCACAAATCCAAAGAAGGCCGCTGAAGCACTCACCTGGGTAGTGAAAGAAATGGAAGCTCGTTACGACGACTTGGCGGCTTACGGTTTTAGACATGTTGATGACTTCAATAAAGCGGTTCGTGGTGGCAAAGTTGCTCCACCACCAGGGTCTGAGCGCGTGTTACGGCCTTACCCTTATCTGCTTGTTGTAGTAGATGAATTAGCTGACCTAATGATGGTCGCGCCGAGAGACGTAGAAGATTCGGTAGTACGAATCACACAACTTGCCAGAGCTGCAGGAATTCACTTGGTGCTAGCAACTCAGCGACCATCAGTTGATGTTGTCACCGGCTTAATTAAGGCGAACGTTCCAAGTCGTTTGGCTTTTTCGACATCAAGCCTTGCTGATAGTCGAGTAATTTTGGATCAGCCTGGCGCTGAAAAACTTGTTGGCCAAGGCGACGGGCTATTCCTCCCGATGGGAACATCAAAGCCAATTCGCATTCAATGTTCATGGGTTACTGAGGCCGAAATTCGCGCCGTAGTGGCTCACGCTAAGGGTCAAATGGCCCCGCAGTATCGTGAGGACATCGTTGCCCCAGTTGCAGCCGCTCGCGAAGTTGATGGCGACATTGGTAACGATCTAGATGACTTGCTTGCCGCGGTTGAATTAGTTGTCTCAACGCAATTCGGTTCAACATCTATGTTGCAACGCAAGTTACGAATCGGTTTTGCTAAAGCTGGGCGCTTGATGGATCTGATGGAATCTCGGAACATTGTGGGACCTTCTGAAGGATCCAAGGCTCGTGAGGTACTAGTAACTGCTGAAGATCTAGCGGGAACAATTGCTTTGATCCGCGGCGAGTAGGCTTCACAGCGTGACTGCTAATCCCCGGGTATCTATCGTTTCGCTTGGCTGTTCACGCAATGATGTCGATTCCGAAGAGCTTGCTGGCAGATTGACGGCCGATGGTTGGAATTTAGTTGCTGACGGGGAAGCCACTGATTTGGTTCTTGTAAACACATGTGGCTTTATTGAACAGGCTAAGAAAGACTCCATTGACACTATTTTGGAAGCCAGTGAGTTGCTTGCCGGAAATGGAAAAGTTGTCGCTGTTGGTTGCCTAGCCCAGCGTTACGGCAAAGAACTAGCAGCAGAGTTGCCAGAGGCCGATGCCATCTTAAGTTTTGATGACTACGCAAACATTGGTACAACGCTTCGAAAAGTTTTGGCTGGCGAATCAATTGTGCCCCACGCGCCAGGTGATAGAAGGAAACTGCTCCCGATTTCGCCAGTGGAACGTCAGTCGGTCACGTCCGATGTTTCAACACCTGGTATGGGTCCGCATGTCTATCGAAAACGGTTAGAAGCTACGCCATGGGCGCCATTAAAGATTGCATCAGGCTGTGATCGCAGATGTACATTTTGTGCAATTCCGGCTTTTCGTGGTTCCTTCGTATCGCGTGATCCGGGCGAAATTTTTGAGGAAGCTGCCTGGCTTGGTGAAAATGGTGTTCGAGAACTTCTCTTAGTCAGCGAGAATTCAACTTCCTACGGCAAAGATCTTGGCGATTTGAGACTGCTAGAGAAACTTCTACCGTTGCTTGTTCAGCCCGAAGGTATTGAGTGGGTGAGAGTCTCGTACTTACAACCTGCCGAAATGCGCCCTGATCTGATAAGCGTAATTGCTAACACTCCTGGAATCGTTTCATATTTCGATCTGTCATTTCAACATGCAAGTAACGCAGTACTTAGGCGCATGAAGAGATTTGGCGGTACTGACAGCTTCTTGGATCTTTTAAGTGCGATTCGAATCCACAATCCACTAGCTGGCGCTCGAACGAATGTGATTGTTGGATTCCCAGGCGAAACGGAAGCCGATGTAACCGAGTTAATCGAATTTATCGAGGGTGCCCGACTAGATGCAGTCGGAGTGTTTGCGTACTCTGACGAGGACGGAACTGCGGCCGTTAAATTAGATGGTCACCTTCCTGAACATGAAATCCAGAAAAGACATGAAGCGGTCAGTAGAGTTGCTCTGCGGGTTAGCGAAAACGTTGCGCGTAGTCGAATTGGCCAAGAAGTTTCAGTTTTGATCGAAGAGTCTGGCAATCAAGGGCGCAGTGAGCATCAAGGTCCTGAAGTTGATGGCTCAACAACTGTGGTTTCGGATAAGACATTGCCGGTGGGATCAATTGTGCGAGCAGTTGTGATCGATTCCGTAGGCGTTGACATTGTTGCAAAGCAGATTTCGTAGTGACAAGCCCGCTAACTCCAGATCACTTAGGTGACCCCAATAATGAAGTTCCAGTTTTAAACATTCCAAATCTATTGACCGTAGCTAGATTGATTATGGTTCCAGTCTTTGGCTACCTAGTGCTTGCAATCGAGCAAACTGAAGCAGTGCAGTGGGCTAGTGCTGCCGTGTTTTTAGTAGCCGCACTTACTGACTTGGTTGACGGTGTATGGGCAAGAAGATACGGACTTGTGACCAACTTCGGAAAAATAGCTGACCCAATTGCCGATAAGGCGCTAATTGGAACGGCACTCGTTGCACTTTCAATTCAAGGTGAGATTGCTTGGTGGGTTACTGGAGTCATAATCTTCCGAGAAATCGCCATCACGTTGTTGCGATTCTGGGTAATAAAACAAGGTGTCATTCCGGCAAGTAGGGGTGGAAAACTTAAGACCGTTAGTCAGATCGTCGCAATTGTGGCTTTCTTGCTGCCATTACATGGCTGGATAGACGCCGTTGCACAAATGTCGCTCGGTGTTGCCTTAGCACTAACTATCACTACGGGGGTTGACTACGTGTTGAAGGCAAGGATTCATCCTCAAAATGGCTAATATTTTTTCACGGACCAAGTCAACGAAAAGAGTGGCAACATGACGACTGACATTGACTCGTTGGCTGTAACTGTTGTACTCGCAATGCAGGGTCGCACTGTGGCCACTGCAGAATCAATCACGGGCGGACAATTAGGATCGACAATCACCTCAGTCCCTGGAGCCTCGCAAATCTTTCGTGGTGGTGTGATTGCTTACGCAACCGATCTAAAGACCAGCCTTCTGGAAGTCTCGGAATCATTACTAGCCGAAGGTGGTGCAGTTCAGGCTCAAGTTGCGCTGGAAATGGCAACCGGAGTTGCCCTCAAATTAGATGCAGACTTTGGTTTAGCTGTGACTGGCGTGGCCGGACCCGCATCCCAGGATGGACATCTGCCAGGAACTGTTTTTGTGGCCTGTGTTATGCGTGATGAACATGGAACAGTCATTGACTCAGCAGTAGATGAATTGCACCTTTTTCCGGAAGAGGATGATCCAAGGCAGGCAAGAGCCCAGATTCGTGAAGAAACTGTGGCAGCAGCGCTAGAACTCTTGCTAACTCTGCTTTAAGTGTGAAATTACTAACCCTTTTTTATGAGGTTTATTCACAAGTTTTCTGGGCATTATTGAGTACAAGACGTAACCGACGGATAATTGATATGATGAATGGATGGATAGCGAAATGAATCAGCAAATAGAACTTAATGGTAAGTCTGGATCCGCCATGATTCCATCTCCGGTTTCGCTTACGCACACTGTGAAAATCGCCGACCCGAATTCATCGGCTGCTACTTACGGTAAAAAAACTATTCTTATGCGTCAAGTAATTGGGGAAGAGCTGCGCCGGCGCCGCAACGAACAGTCCCGAACTCTAAGAGATGTCTCTCGCGATGCGCAGGTTTCACTGGGGTATTTGTCTGAGCTAGAACGCGGCCAAAAGGAAGCATCGTCCGAGTTACTTGCGGCAGTTTGCTCCGCACTCGACACTCCGCTTTCAAGTTTGCTTGCTGGTGTCAGTTCAGAGGTCGCTAAACGTGAAGCCATGATCGCAGACCGAGCCAGTTTCTCCATCGTTTAATTCCAATTCACTCAGATCCAGTTCATTCAGAGAATTTGACATTAGATCTGACTTGGAACAGCACTGAAATTTAGTTATGTCAGGTAAGTTCGAAGTGTGCCATCAGCCAATCCTCAGATCCAGCGAAATATCGGTGGATATTTAGACCATCTTCTAGTCGAGCGTGGACTTGCCAAGAATTCGATGGCTGCTTACCGGCGTGACTTAGGTCGATATCAGGAGTACTTAGTCAGTAAGGGAATAACCGATTTTTCCGTAGTTTCCGCAAATGAGGTTTCAGACTTTCTAATAAGTCTGAGGCTTGGCAGTAAGCAACATCCTGCACTGGCACCATCTTCAGCAGCTCGCACTTTGATTGCAGTGCGAGGTCTACATGCCTTTTTGGCAAAAGAGGGAATTACGGCATCGGATTGCGCGAGAGCAGTCAAGCCACCCGCAATATCTAAACGTCTACCTAAGGCTTTGACTTTTGCGGAAATTGAAAAGTTACTCAATGCGGTTGGTGCGGGTAGTGACTCAGACCTTTCGATACTCATGATGCGCGACCATGCGCTACTGGAGCTGCTCTATGGGACTGGGGCAAGAATTTCAGAGTTAACTGATCTAGGTCTGGATGATGTGTCAACGCTGTCAAAACAGCTGCCAATTTTGCGTCTAAAAGGAAAGGGAAATAAAGAACGTTTGGTGCCAGTCGGCTCACATGCCTTACGAGCTTTGGATCGTTACCTAGTCCGAAGTAGACCAGTACTTTCGGGAAAGTCGACCGCAAGTTCGGCACTTTTCCTAAATGCCCGAGGATCTAAGTTATCTAGGCAGAGCGCTTGGACGATTCTTCAGGCCGCTGCTGAGCGGGCTGGCCTAGCCGGCAAGGTGTCTCCGCACACCATGAGGCATTCGTTTGCCACGCACTTATTGGAAAATGGCGCCGATGTTCGTGTGGTTCAGGAGCTTTTGGGACATGCCTCGGTAACGACTACGCAAATTTATACTTTGGTAACCGTGGACCAGTTGCGCGAGGTTTATGCCACGGCACACCCGAGAGCTCAGACTCGGTAATTTGGGCCCAAATCTGAGTGCGACACCAGAGCAAATGCCACCTTGCATCCCAGTGTTTATTGAGAAAAGGGCTTAATCTAAAGTAGTCGTAACTTCCTCAGCGACGATTAATTCTGGCTCGACGGAATGTTTCTGTTGGTCACGTGTGTGCTGGGAAGGATAGTTATGACAGTTCCAATTCCTCAGGATCAGAGTTTAAGCGATCCATTAGCTGCCACAACGATGTCAGTTTCGGTTCCGTTAACAACCGAATCAACTCCAGTTTTGCCCATTGACCATGAAGCGTCAGTAACTCCTATCGTGGCTAGCGAAGAAGAAAAAACGCCCGATGTGATCCTTGGGTTAACAGGTCGGCCACTTCCTACTTTCAATTCACCAAAGCCACTTTCCAGTCATGGACCTGCATACATCATTGCTATGACCAACCAAAAGGGTGGTGTTGGAAAAACAACAACCACAATCAACTTAGGTGCAGCACTTGCCGAAGCTGGCCGCAAAGTCTTGATGGTTGACATGGATCCACAGGGATCGTTATCAATCGGTCTCGGTGTTAATCCAGATGACTTGGGTGGCAAGCGGACGGTGTATGACATGTTGATGGATTCAACAGCCGCTCCGGCAACTGATGTTGTGATGAAGACCTCGGTCGATGGACTCGATCTACTTCCAGCAAACATTCAATTGAGTGCCGCCGAATTACGGCTTGCAGGAGAAGTTGCGCGTGAATACGCACTTGACCGGGCATTTGAATCAGTTCGTCCGTTTTACGACTACATTTTGATCGATTGCCAACCTTCGCTTGGGTTGCTAACTGTTAATGCGCTTACCGCTGCTGATGGCGTTGTTATTCCAATGGAATGTGAATTCTTCGCATTACGAGGTGTCGAAATGCTGCGCGAAACTATTTCCAAGGTGCAGGAACGACTAAACAATCGATTAACCATAGATGGCGTTTTGCCAACCATGGTGGATGCTCGAACTCTGCACACTAGAGAAACGATTCAAGCTGTGCTTGACGCATTTGGTGACTCGGTTTTCCATACAACAATTAGTCGGACTGTAAAGTTTCCTGAAACAACTAAAGCCGGCGTTTCAATTATTGAACAAGCGCCAAACTCATCAGGTGCTCAGAACTATCGCAATCTTGCCTGGGAGCTGGTATCACGCCTAGAGGCCCAAGGTTCGGTTGCTAAGTAATGTTTGCGGCGCCTGCCGAGCCTGATCTTAAGAACGCTGCGCCGGAAGAAACCTCAGACTCATTTGTTGTTTCACTCGAGGAATTTTCTGGACCTTTTGATGTATTACTTTCCTTAATTGCTAAACACCGACTTGACGTAACTGCTTTATCACTTCACCAAGTAACAGACGATTTTGTTGCCTACATAAAGGCGCGCGGTGATGAGTGGACCTTGGACGAGGCCACAGAGTTTCTAGTAATTGCTGCCACCTTGCTTGACTTAAAAGCGGCTCGATTAATTCCTGGTGGCGAAGTAGAAGATGAAGAAGACATTGCGATCTTGGAGGCTCGAGACCTGTTACTCGCACGACTTCTGCAGTATCGAGCATTCAAGGAAATGTCAGCAGACTTTAAGAACAGATTGGCAACTGCTGGTCGACAACATCCGAGAGCCGCTGGTCTAGATGAAAAGTTTGCCAAGCTACTTCCCGAGGTTGAGCTTGGAATGGGACCTGATGATTTTGCAAACCTTGCGGCGCGCGCACTTGAACCAAAACTGCCTGATGTAATTTCTGTAGCCCACATCCATGCGGCCCGAGTGTCAGTTCGCGAACAAGCAGCCATCATCGTCGAAAGATTGCGCCGTGTTGGACAAGCGTCATTTAGAACACTTACTAGGGATTGCGACACGACACTTCTAGTAGTAGCAAGGTTCTTGGCACTTCTTGAAATTTATCGCGACGGGCTAATCACTTTTGATCAACCGACGCCGCTCGGTGAGCTGTACGTTCGCTGGATCGGCGATGACGATGTAGACGCTAGCACTTTGCGAGAGATAGACGAATTTGATTCCACTGAAGTTCAAGATTTCAGAACCCAATTGGGTGAGGTAGACGCGAGTGAACAATTAAATGACGAGACAGGTGAATCGCCAAATGAGTAACGAAACAGTTGAATTTATCGAAGGTGAATCAGCAACGGATGTTGAAGTTGATGATGGAGTTTCATTAGGAGCACCTTCAATCAGGTCAGCGCTAGAAGCCTTACTTATGGTTACCGAAGAGCCAATGAGTACCGCCACTTTGGCTACTCTGACCCGAACTCCCGAAGACGTCGTTGTAGCTACGCTGCACGATTTGGCACAAGAGTATGACGTTCAAGAAAGAGGCTTTGACTTACGCGAGTTAGGTGGCGGATGGCGATACTGGACTCGAGACAATTGTGCCCAAGTAGTTGAACGATTCGTGTTAGACGGACAGCACGGCAGACTTTCCCAGGCGGGATTGGAAACCTTGGCAGTTGTGGCATATCGCCAACCGGTTACCCGCGCGAGAATTTCGGCAATCCGCGGCGTGAATGTTGATGGCGTAGTTCGAACTTTAGTAACCCGCGGATTAATCGAAGAAGTCGGCCACGATCACGAAACGGGAGCTCATCTATATCGCACTACCACATACTTCCTGGAACGACTTGGGCTTAAGTCTCTAGATGAGTTACCTCCGATTGCGGCGCATTTACCTATGCCAGACAATGTCGAAGACGTTTTAGATCTAGCGAGCAACTAGAAGTTTATGGAAGAAAACGAAGTTCGCTTGCAAAAAGTGCTTGCTAGTGCCGGGTTAGGTTCTCGTCGAAAATGTGAAGAATTTATCACCGCTGGTCGAGTTACTGTAAATGGTGAAGTGGTTGATGAACTCGGTTCAAGAGTTGATCCTGACGTAGCCATCATTCATGTAGACGGCGTCCGAATTGCTCAAACGAGTGGCCACGTTGTGGTTGCATTAAATAAACCTCGCGGGGTAGTAACCACCATGGCGGACGATCAAGGTCGTGAGTGCGTGGGGGATTTAGTTGCAGAATTTGAGCAAAGACTGTTTCATGTCGGACGGCTTGATGCGGAAACTGAAGGCCTGCTTCTCCTAACTAATGATGGAGAACTGAGTCAAAGACTAGGACATCCATCGCACGGCATTGTTAAAACCTACTTAGCCAGAGTCTCAGGGCGAGTCACTAAAGACGACATTGAAAAAATCTGCGCGGGGTTTCCAATTGAAGGCACACCAGTTGCAGTAACAGATTGCAAAATTTTCGAGAGCGGTAAGAACCAAACAGTGGTGCAAATATCCATTCATGAAGGCCGTAATCGAATTTTGCGCAAGCTCTTTGATGAATTGGGTTATCCAGTACTTGATCTAGTTCGGACCAAGATCGGTCCGATTTCACTCGGGAGTTTGCGGTCTGGACACTTACGAGTGCTCGAAAACAAAGAATTAGGAAAACTTTATAGTTCTGTTGGGCTCTAGAATCAGACTATGAACATTAGAGCCATCAGGGGAGCGACCTGCCTACAGCGTGATGACGCAGTAGAAATGGCTGAAGCCGTAACCGAATTGCTAACTGAACTTATGTCTCGCAATTCTGTTGCACCAGACGATTTAATCAGCGTTTTGTTTACCTCAACACCGGATTTACATAGCGCTTTCCCCGCGGCTGCCGCGCGAGGTGTCGGACTAGCCGATGTCCCATTGATATGTGCTCAAGAAATTGATGTTGTTGGAGCGATGGAAAAAGTTGTACGGGTTATGGTTCAGGTGCAAACCCAAAAAACTCGGACTGAGATTAAGCATGTGTACTTGCGGGGCGCAGAAGCACTTCGACAAGATATTGCTCAGTAACATGACGGTTCTGACTTTATGAATGAGATAAAAAATACGCTTGTAATTGGCACTGGCCTGATTGGAACATCCATTGCGCTAGGACTAACTGCGCACGGAGTGAAAGTATTTTTATCCGACATTGATTCATCTGCCCTCGATGCTGCTGTCAAAGTGAGCGGAGCATCCAAATACGACGGGGAAGACATTGCGCTGGTTGTGGTAGCCACTCCTCCTGCAAGTGTCGCAAACTTAATTGCCAAAGCGGCTATCGATCATCCGCTAGCGATAATCACAGATGTTGCCAGCGTCAAGGGTTCAATTTTTCGGGAATTGGAAAACCTTGGCACCAGCGGATGGAGTCGCATCGTAGGTGGACATCCGATGGCGGGACGCGAAGTTTCCGGTGCAATCGGTGCGCAAGGGAACTTATTCCTCGATCGAGCTTGGGTGATTGCTAGTAATGATCAAACATCGGAAGCTGCCGTTGCAACTGTGAAAGATTTAGTTGAGTCACTTGGTGCGTTCCCGATATTTCGCACAAGCGAAGAACATGACCGAGCAGTCGCATTAATCTCACACACTCCGCAAGTTGTCGCATCAGTTCTAGCAGGAGAACTGATGGACGCCGAAGGTTCATACATCGAATTAGCTGGCCAGGGGATAAGGGACACAATTCGAATAGCCGGATCAGATTCAAATCTTTGGACTGAGATCTTGAGCGAAAATTCGCACTACATCTCACAGCAAGTCACGCAAGTTGCTAACCACTTGCTGGACTTTGCATCAGCGCTTGATGGTGGGGATCGCAAGTCTGTAACAGAAAAATTGGTTAAGGGCAATCACGGAAAAGATCGGTTGCCAGGCAAACATGGAACTTCACAACAATCAACTTCAACTCTGGTCGTTCGACTCGATGATAAACCGGGTGAGCTTGCTCGACTATTCACAGTGGCTGCTCAAGCAAACGTAAACCTCGAAGACGTAAGAATTGACCATTCGCTTGGACAACCAACGGGACTTGTTGAACTCACCGTTGCATTGAAGGCGATCGAATTGCTAACGCCAGCGCTTGAGGCTGAAGGTTTCGTAGTTATCTCTTAACTCTCTGACTGGGTAGACTGTTCTATATGCCCAATTCGCTCATAATCGCCATAGATGGCCCGAGCGGTTCTGGTAAATCTAGCGTTTCCCGCGCGGTGGCCACTGAATTGGGCCTGGATTACCTAGATACCGGAAGCATGTATCGGGCTATGACTTGGTTTATTCAGGAACTAGGTATCGACGTAAACGACGCACAAATGGTTGCTAAGTCTGCAAAAGCTGACTTAATTCAACCGAGTATTGATCCAAGCGAGCCAGGTATCCGAGTCGCTGGTCGCGATGTATCTCTCGAAATCAGAGGCCCAGAAGTTACGCAGGGCGTAAGTGCAGTTAGTGCGGTCCCAGAAGTACGCAGCCTTATGGTGAATCTGCAGCGGGAAATTGCAAGTAACTCGAAGCGCGGAATCGTTGTTGAAGGCAGAGATATCTGCGCAGTTGTACTGCCAGAGGCACCAGTGCGACTATTTATCACAGCCGATCCAGATGCAAGAGCAAACCGTCGGGCCAAAGAAAATGGCGCCGAAGTTACGACAACTCAAGCTGACCTAGAAAAGCGGGATTTGGCGGACTCCACAAGAGCAGTTTCACCACTTGAAATTGCGCCAGGCGCTCGGGTGATCGACACCACTTACATGGAACTTAGCGAAGTTATTGCCCAAGTAGTAGCCATTGCGAGGGCAGCAAATGGATAACGAATTAGATCCAAATGCCGAGACCATCATTTATGACGTTGCAGGCGATGCAATTGAACTTGATGACTCAGTTGAGATTCCAGAGCGATGGGAAGACTTAACTGAGTCTGAATATGTTGAGTTACTGGACCAACTTGGCATTCCTTCGGACGAGCTTTTGGATGAACCAGAAGAATTGTCTAACTTGCCGATTGTTGCTGTCGTAGGTCGGCCAAACGTCGGAAAATCCACATTGGTCAATCGCATAATTGGTCGACGTGAGGCAGTTGTTGAGGATACTCCTGGCGTTACCCGAGACCGCGTCAGATACGAATCTGAATGGAATGGCGTACCTTTCATCGTTGTCGATACTGGTGGTTGGGAGCAAGACGCAGTCGGAATGAGTGCGCAGGTTTCTGCCCAAGCCGAAGCCGCAATCAATTCGAGTGACGTCGTTGTGTTCGTTGTTGATGCAACTGTTGGAGCTACCGATACGGACGAACAGATTGTGCGGGTTCTCCGACAAGCAAAAGTGCCTGTCATTTTGGTCGCAAATAAAGTTGATGATGAGCGCGCAGAGCTTGAAGCCACCAGACTTTGGTCACTCGGACTAGGAGAGCCGTACACGGTTTCCGCACTACATGGTCGAGGCAGTGGCGACTTACTTGACGTCGTGTTGGCAGCTCTGCCTGAAGAAGGATCCGGACAAGCTCGACCAAGAGGACCACATCGCGTAGCGCTGTTAGGCAAACCTAATGTTGGTAAATCAAGTTTGCTGAACGCACTTACGGGGGAGAAGCGCGCAGTTGTCGATAGCGTTGCAGGCACAACAGTTGATCCGGTTGATGAATTAGTCGTTATGGATGATGAAGAGTGGATCTTGGTAGACACAGCTGGAATTCGTCGCAAATCTAAGAACGCTTCGGGCCACGAATACTTTGCAACTTTACGAACCAAGTCTGCCTTGGATAAAGCCGATGTCGCGGTCGTACTCCTTGATGCGAGTGCGCCACTTACTGAACAAGACTTGCGAATTATTTCGATGGTCGTGGAGTCTGGTCGAGCACTTGTAATCGCTTTCAATAAATGGGACTTAGTTGACGAGGAACGTAGGTACTACTTAGAACGCGAAATTGAACGAGATTTAGTCCAAGTTGCTTGGGCACCTCGACTAAATTTCAGTGCTAAAACTGGTTGGCATAAGGACCGTTTGGTTCCGGCATTACGATCCGCAATTGCGGGCTGGGAAACTCGAGTGCCGACGGGTCGTATGAATGCCTTCTTGGCCGAGATTGTGGCAAGCCATCCACACCCAGTCCGAGGCGGCAAGCAACCCAAAATTCTGTTTGGAACCCAGGCGAGTGTGGCACCACCGGTATTTGTCCTATTTACTTCGGGCTTCTTAGAAGCTGGATATCGCCGATTTGTGGAGCGCAGATTCCGAGAGGAATTTGGCTTTGTTGGATCTCCAATAGTTATTAACTTAAGAATCAGAGAAAAACGCCGCCGATAGCTACTGTTACAAATGTCCGATTTTTAGAAGGGAATAGATTTTCCAGGTAACGAACCCGTAACTCCTGCCAATCTGCCCCAAATAACCTTGAATTTATCTGCCTTTTCCCGCTACTTTAGGGATGCCCGAAAAGAATTCGTCGGGCCAACGAGAGGAAATACAAATGATCAAGCCGATCAAAATCGGTGCGCTAGCTGTAGCTGGCGCGCTTGCACTTGCTGCTTGCAGCGGTGGCAGCGGATCCGCAAGTGCTCTAGTAGTTGGAACAGATCTTCCACTACAGGGTGCATCTGCAGACGCTAGCAAGTCAACTAACGAAGTTGCTGCACTTGTTCTTGAACAAGCCGGTGGCAAAGCTGGTGACTACACAGTAGAAATCAAGGAATACGACGACTCAACAGCCGCTAAGGGTGCTTGGGACGACGCAGCTTGTGCAAAGAACGCACAGGATCACGTAGCTAACACAGCTGAAGTTGCTGTTATGGGTACCTACAACTCCGGTTGTGCAAAGATCATCATCCCAGTTCTAAACCAGGCTGGCATGCTAATGATTTCCCATGCAAACACTTACCCAGGTCTAACTGTTGAATGGGATAAGGGCGAACCAGGTCTTTACTACCCATCAGGTGCACGTAACTACGCTCGCGTAATTGCACACGACGGTTTCCAGGGAACAGCAGCAGCTCAGTTCCTATTCAACGAACAGGGTGTAAGGAACCTTGCTGTTCTTGACGATACTCAGGCTTACGGTATCGGTATCGCCGATGCAGTACAGAAGGAATTCGAAAAGCTTGGTGGAACTGTATTCCGTGGATCATGGGATGTAAAGCAGACCCAGGGCTACACAGCTACATTCGAAAAGATCAAGGCATCCGGCGCAACAGCTGTTTACTACGGTGGTATCTTCGATAACAACGGCGTACAGCTTGTTAAGGACAAGACAACTGTTCTTGGCGACAACAAGGCATTCCTTGCCATGTCTCCAGACGGTTTCTCCGGATACCCAACACTTCGCGAAATGCCAGAAGCTGAAGGTCTATGGATGACATTCGCTGGTAAGTCACTTGACGGAATCATCAAGGGTGGCGGCGCTCCAGCGAAGTTCATCGAAGATTACACCGCTAAGTACGGCGCACAGCCAAACAGCTCATACGCTGTTTACGGTGGTGTAGCCATGCAGGTTATCCTTAAGGCAATTGCAGCATCAGACGGTACCCGTAAGGGCGTGCTTGATGCAGTATTCGCTGGAGACTCACTATGTCTAACTGCCGAAGAGTCAATCTCCGGCATGGGCTTCTGCCTAAGCACAGAAACAGGTGACGTTGATACTGTCACCATGACTTTGCAGCAGATGACCGGTGGCGTAGAAACTGATATCAAGACACTTGACATCAAGTAATTAACCGTCCAGAAATGGACAAATAGGTTTGGGCGGGATTGGTTTACCAATCCCGCCCAATTCCTGTAAATTTACAAAAATATAGTGTTTAATTAAGAGAAATTTCCAAGCACCTTTTTGGTGTCTTATCTGAAGGAGAAACCGCAGATGACTTCGGTTGCATCCGGCGTAGCGCGCAAGAAGAAAGTAACGTTTAGCTCAATACTTATGAAGGTTTCGATGGTTCTCATCATCGCTGTTGCCGTGTATTGGTTAGGGCTAAATCTCACTAACGATCCAAAGCAATTTGCTCAAGTAACCGTTAACGGACTAAATAACGGTTTGTTGTACGCGCTTATCGCTCTTGGTTACACCTTGGTGTACGGCATCATCGAGTTGATTAACTTCGCACATGGTGACCTGTTCATGCTGGGCGCTGTATTCAGCTTCTCAGTGCTAACTGAGTTCTTGGGTGCAACTGGGCCAAGCTCAAAGAACTACGCGCTACTACTTGTCGTACTTCTGCTAACCATGCTTTTCTGCGCGTTCATTAATGTCTCGATTGAGCGTTTGGCGTATCGCAGACTTCGTAATGCCCCTCGACTCGCTCCGCTGATTACCGCGGTAGGTATGTCATTCGTACTTCAGTGGATTGGCCTTAAGTGGATTGGTTCCAATCCGGTTAACGTGAATACTGTTTTGCCGTCGACTGACTTCGAAGTAGCCGGAATCATCATTGCAGTGAAGACCTTGATTATCTTTGCAGTTACGGTTCCGCTGTTGATCGTTTTAGCGTTTATCGTAAACAAGACTCGTCGTGGTCGCGCGATGCGCGCAACAGCTCAAGATAAAGATGCCTCGCGCTTGATGGGTATTGACGTTAACCAAACAATTACATTTACCTTCGCAATCGCCGGTGCCGCCGCTGGTGCCGCTGGAATTATGTGGGCCCAAACCACGGGAACAGTTGCATACAACTTAGGCTTCCAGCTTGGTTTGATTGCCTTTACTTCTGCAGTTCTTGGTGGCGTCGGCAATCTTTACGGCGCAGTTCTTGGTGGCATCATCATCGGACTGATCCAGAGTTACAACGATGGTCTGGCAATCGGTCCAGGACAACGTTGGTCCCAAACAATGGTGTTTACAATCCTTATTCTTCTAATGGTCTACCGTCCTGGTGGGTTATTGGGCGAGACAGCACAAGAGAAGGTCTGACATGGCAAACACTGCAACTGCAAATACCGCACCTGCACATACCGCAGTTTCGGGCAACCGTAAGTGGGCCATTGGCTTCATTTCTGCGGTGGCGTTCTTCTTCATCTTGAATAAGTTCTTGCTGCCACAGGCAACGACACCAGTTCAGCAATTCTTTAACAACTGGTTCTCATTAACTTCCATGGCAGAGATCATGATCTGGATTGTTATGGCACTAGGGCTAAACATCATCGTTGGCTATGCCGGTCTTCTGGACCTTGGTTACGTGGCGTTCTGGGCTCTTGGCGGTTACATTGCCGGATGGTTGATGTCACCATTCTTTAGTTCATTGCAACTGAACTTCTTTGGTAACGCACGTCCTGGATTCGAGTTTGGAATTCACTTCCATATGTTCTTAGTTTTGATCCTCGGTGGCGTTTTCACTGCAATCTGGGGTGTCATCATTGGTGGGCCAACGCTTCGCCTAAAGAGTGACTACCTAGCACTTGTAACCCTTGGCTTCGGTGAGATTATTCCACAGTTCATGCTCAATGGAGCTGACATTGCTGGGCATAACGTAACTAACGGTGCCCAAGGTATCGGTGGCCTAGATGACGTAAACCTATTTGGATACGTCATTGGAACATTCGCCCTGCCAGAAAAATTCTTGATGGTGTCCGTGCTTGCTGGCGCAATGATCTTTTTCTCAATTCGACTCCGAGATGGTCGATTGGGGCGAGCTTGGTTAGCCATTCGTGAAGATGAGCTTGCTGCCAGCATGATGGGCGTTCCGCTATGGCGCACAAAGTTTGCTTCATATGCGATCGGCGCAGTTGGCGGCGGTATCGGTGGTGTTGGCTTCGCGATTTTAGTTGGTGGTGTTTATGCAGACCGGTTCAACTTCGTAATTTCAATCATCATTCTGGCGATGGTTGTAATGGGCGGCATGGGCAACGTTTGGGGTGTAGTTGTCGGCGCAACAACCTTGGCGTGGATTAACTCAATCGGGTTGATTCAAGTCGGAGATTTGGTTAACAACACGTTTGGAACCAACATCAACTTTCCGTCCTACCAATTCTTGCTATTCGGGCTCCTGTTGGTTCTAATGATGCTCTTCCGTCGTGAAGGCTTCATTCCAGAGGCTCGAATTCGAATGGTTATGAATGAAGACAAGATCGATGATGAAGTATCCGACGAGACAAAGATTGCGAGCAATTAAGTATGAGTCTTGATGGCAGAGCTGTACTAGATGCTCAAGATATTCGCGTTGAATTCGGTGGCTTGGTTGCTGTTGATGATGTGTCGTTCACAATTCCGGAAGGCTCAATTGTTTCGCTGATTGGCCCAAACGGTGCAGGAAAGACCACCTTCTTCAACGTGCTGACTGGACTTTATAAGCCAACGAGTGGAGAAGTAATTTTCGACAACGTTGAAATTACTGGCGATCCAGTTCATGACATTGCTTCTGGTGGACTTGCCAGAACATTTCAGAACATTCGCTTGTTCGGACTTATGACAGCTCAGGAAAATGTCATGGTAGCGATGCATTCGAAAATGAATGCTGGCGTCTTTGCAACCATTTTCCGCACCAAGAAGCAGCGCGCTGAAGAAGCCGAAGCTCGTCGCTTTGCGCAGGAACTTCTTGACTACGTTGGCATTGGTGAAGTGACTAATGAATACGCAAGAAACCTTTCGTACGGTGATCAGCGTCGACTTGAGGTCGCTCGCGCACTTGCACTTCGACCTAAGGTGTTACTGCTTGATGAACCCACTGCCGGTATGAATCCAAATGAGTCTGCTGCCTTTGTGCAGTTCGTTCGGAAACTAAAGGCAGATAAGGGAATCAGTATTTTGTTGATTGAACATGACATGAGCGTGGTCATGCAGGTCTCAGAGCGAATCACGGTTCTAGACCAGGGACAAAAAATAGCTGAAGGAACACCAGCAGAAATTAAATCAAACCCACGAGTAATCGAAGCCTACTTAGGCAAGAGCGGATCGGAGGCGAGCAAGTAATGGCACGTTTAAACACTCCTGCAATGCTCAAGATCAACGACTTAACGGTTGGCTATGGAGCCATCACTGCTGTGAAGGGTCTTACTCTTGAGGTTCGTGAAGGTGAGATCGTTTCACTTATTGGTTCAAATGGTGCTGGAAAATCAACAACACTTCGTACGATTAGTGGTCTATTAAAGCCAAAAACCGGAAGTATTGAGTTTCTTGACGAAAAGATAGATGGAATAGCGGGTCATGAAATCGTCGCTAAGGGAATTTGTCACTCACCTGAAGGCCGTCGCATCTTCCCAAAGATGACAGTTGATGAGAACTTGGACTTGGGCGCCTACTTGCGCAAGGATGCGGCTGCGGTAAAGGAAACCCGCGATCACGTTTTGCAGCTGTTCCCACGACTTCAAGAACGTATCAACCAAAAGGCTGGAACAATGTCCGGTGGTGAGCAGCAAATGCTTGCGGTCGGTCGAGCCTTGATGGGTAATCCAAAGTTGCTTATTTTGGATGAGCCTTCGATGGGTCTAGCACCAGTACTTGTCGATCTGATTTTCGAAACAATCGAAGAGATCCGTAAGTCTGGCGTAACTATTCTTTTGGTGGAACAGAACGCTCTAGCTGCCTTGCGTATCGCAGATTATGCCTACGTGCTTGAATCAGGCCACTTAAAGCTTGAGGGTGATGGCTCGAAGTTGGCCGACGATCCAGCGATCGCACAGGCTTACCTAGGCGGTTAAAGAACCTCCAAAAAAGAACCCTGCGATTCCGCGGGGTTCTTTTTTGTGGTCATTACGCAACAATAGCTACGAGCACTGGAGCAATTACTAGCGCCGGCAACATGTTGCCAACGGGAATCTGCCTAATGTTTAGCAGGCGAAGTGCAATACCAAGAATTAGTAAGCCACCTGTTGCGCTCAGCATCAAAACTTGAACTTCTGACATGAAATTGCCAAGCACATAACCCAAGGCAGTAAGACTTCCTTGAAATACCAAAATCGTTAGAACTGAAGCCGCGACACCCCATCCGAATACGGAAGCAAAGGCAATCGATGCGAAGAAGTCCAAAGTGGACTTGAGAACCAGGATTTCGTTACCGCTACCCAAGCCGTCAGTGATGGGACCAAGAACGGACATCGCACCAACACAAAATAGCAGTGAAGCCGCAACAAAGCCCTCGGTAAATCTTGACGAACCGGCATCGGAAAACTTGGCCTTTAGGCGATCGCCTGCCCGCTCAAGGCGCTCTTCGATCTGCATTGCAGTTCCAAGCATGCCGCCGACTACAACACTTGCGAGGACTATCAGTACTGGCCATCCAGCGCCTAAGGTATCGCTAAGTAGGGGATTGGTAATCGAAGCACAAGTTAGTACCGCAATCATGCCCGTTACTAGCCCTAGCCCGTCAGTCACGACATCTCGAATCTTTTCATTTAACCGATGAGCAATAAAGACACCCAAAGTAGAGCCAATCAACACCGCGATGATGTTTATTACCGTGCCAGAACCTATAAACATGAGCTCACTCTCTTTAGAATTTTCAACAAATTAGGAATTTAGTTCACGGAGCAAGCAAGTTAAGCGAGCAGTACAAATTCTTTTATCTCGTTCGTCTGTAATCACAATTTCGTAGACAGCAATAGTTCTACCAAGGCTCAGCGGAGTAGCAGTTCCAGTAACTTGACCGGCAGTTGCACTCCGATGATGTGTGCCATTGATATCAATTCCAACCACACTGCGTGTTGGTCCGGCATGTAAATGTGCACCAACTGACCCTAAGGTTTCTGCTAGCGCCATTGAAGCACCACCATTTAGCAATCCGAATGGTTGGGTATTTCCTTCTACTGGCATGTGCCCAACTACCTTGTTTGCAGTAGCGAAACTAACAGTAATGCCCATTCGTTCGGCCATTGCGCCAACTTGTATGGCGCTTGCTTGGTTCTCTTGGTTCGAGTTCATGAGTACCCCTCTAGGATCATTACGTGGCCGATACTTCTAAGTTTCTCATCTTGGATGGTCACTCGCTTGCCTATCGAGCGTTTCATGGCCTGCCAGTTGAAAACTTTGCCACAAGTTCAGGTCAACACACCAATGCGGTCTATGGTTTCGTGTCCATGCTGGTCAATGTTCTCAAGGAACAGAAGCCCTCACATTTAGTGGTGGCATTCGATGTCTCAAGGCAAACATTTAGAAGTGAGCGATATCCTGAATACAAGGCAACAAGGGCCAAGTCTCCACCAGAATTTAAAGGACAAGTTGAATTAATCAAGCAAGTTCTAGAATCTCTGAACATTTCAGTCGTTACTGCTGACGGGTTTGAAGCTGATGACATATTGGCAACTCTGGCCAAGAGTTGTGATTTCCCAGTCAGCATTGTGAGCGGTGACCGAGATTCGTTCCAGTTGATTGATGAACGGGTAACTATTCTTTATCCACGCAAAGGCATGTCTGACTTAGTCCACATGACACCTGATGCTGTTGTTGAAAAGTACGGAGTGACGCCGAAGCAATACCGATCGCTAGCCGCCTTAGTTGGGGAAAGTAGCGATAACTTACCTGGTGTTCCTGGCGTGGGACCAAAAACTGCTGCCAAGTGGATTGCCGAGTTCGGCGAGCTGGAAAAGATCATTGCGGTAGCAGATTCAATTGGTGGCAAGGTGGGTGAGGCGCTTCGTGCGCATCTGGATCAAGTGCAACTGAATTATGAATTGAATCGCCTAGTTGAAGATGCACCGGTTGATAAAGCGATTGATACTTATGCAAAGCGCGACTATAACGCCAGTGTTGTGCACGCAACTTTAGATGCGCTTGAGTTCTCGGCCCTGCGTCCAAGGTTGTTTGCGGCTTGGCCAAGTGGAAAGGGCTCGGTACTTGAGGCGCCGACTGCTAAATCCAGTGGTTCAGGAGGGGCTAAGCCAGAATCCGATACCGAGAACAGCAGTTCTCGCGTTAAGTCAACGGCAAACGCAAACGATGCGGCAAGTGAATACTTTGCTGTCGCCACCAAAAAAGTCTCTGATTCGGAATTGGGCAAATGGCTAAAAGCGGCTGGTTCACCTGTGGCCTTGTCAGTTTCGGGACATTGGGGCAGTGGCACCGGTCATGTAGAGGCACTTGCCTTTGTGAATAGTGCTGGCGAATCTGTTTGGTGCACACCAACCGATGGTGGCGAAGTACTTTCTAAGTGGCTAGCTGGTCCGGCGGAAAAGATCCTGCATGATGCCAAGGGCCCAATGCTGGCATTCAAAGAAATGGGAACCCCACTTAACTCCGTGGTGTTCGATACTGCAATCGCTTCATATCTGGTTTCACCTGGTGGTCGGAATTTTGAACTAGCTGATTTGGTTATGCGTTACTTAGGTAAATCTCTCGCAACTGACATAACTAACCAAAGCGCGCAACTGTCTCTAGATGCCTCACTTGAAGTTTCAGGCGATGTGTTAGCTAAAGCCGCTCGAGCAACTTTGGATTTGAGCGAATTTTTGATGGTTGAGCTCAAGAACCGTGGTGGTGAGGGACTGTTCACTGATGTCGAAATGCCATTAGTATCACTACTTGCTGAAATGGAGGCGCACGGCATAGCGGTCGACATTAAGGCGCTTAAGAAACTAGAAAGTAGTTTTGATGCCGATGCAGCCCAAGCCGTGAAGCAGGCGCATGATTCGGTTGGGCATGAATTTAATTTAGGATCACCAAAGCAATTACAAGAAGTCCTGTTTGAAGAGCGCGGCTTGCCAAAGACAAAAAAAATCAAAACGGGTTACACCACCGATGCTGAGTCTTTGCTTGGTCTGCTAGCAAAATTCCCAGACGATGAATTATTGACTGCACTGCTTCGGTATCGCGAAGTTATTAAGTTAAAGCAAACCGTTACAGGGTTACTCGTGGCAGTGCAAGATGATGATCGAATCCACACCAGCTTTAATCAAATGGTCGCCGCTACTGGACGGCTTTCTAGTACTGAACCAAATTTGCAAAACATTCCGATTCGCACGAATGAGGGATTTGCAATCCGTGGCACATTCGTTGTTGGTAAGACTTTTGAAACACTGTTAACTGCTGACTATAGCCAAATTGAACTTCGCGTTATGGCACACCTTTCCAATGACCCAGGTTTAATTGCTGCGCTAAAGACTGGCGAAGATTTACACACCACAGTTGGCTCGCAGGTATTTGGCGTCCCGCCCGAAAAAGTTGATGCTGATATGCGTCGCCAAATTAAGGCCATGTCTTATGGCTTGGCATACGGCCTATCGGCTTATGGTTTGGCCCAGCAGTTGAGCATCGGTAATGACCAAGCCAAATCATTAATGAATACCTACTTTGAAAGATTTGGCGGCGTCCGTGATTACTTAGCTAACGTCGTGGTTGAAGCCCGAAAACTTGGTTACACCGAATCGATCATGGGACGTCGACGTTACCTGCCAGACTTGAACAGTGAGAATCGTCAATTGCGAGAGATGGCTGAACGAATGGCATTGAATGCACCGATTCAAGGTTCAGCAGCGGATCTGGTAAAGGTAGCGATGCTCCAGGTCGATGCTGCGCTCAAATCAGCTGGTGTTAAGTCTCGACTATTACTTCAAGTTCACGATGAATTAGTGATTGAAGTGGCTAAGGGAGAACTTGAACAAGTTACAAAAATAGTTGTGGAAAACATGCGTGCAGTAGGGGATTTATCCGTTCCAATGGAAGTTTCCACTGGAATTGGCACTTCTTGGGCTAGTGCCGGTCACTAAACCCATTGAAATCAGGGATATCTGTTTTGACCCAGGATTAGTGGGTGCCTATCCTTAGAAGGTTGCCATTTGCCCAAGGACAGACCTAGTTCCAAGGGATCCGCAAGGAAAGAATGCAACATTGGAACTATTTCTATCCGCATCGAGGCAATAACTTAATGACTGTCACTACTGACAAGAGCAACTTCTCCACTGTCGATGATTTCGCATCAGCCGAAGAATTTATGGCTGCAGTCGACGCCACAATTAAGCCATTCAATGATGGAGACATCGTAGAAGGCATCGTAGTAAAAGTTAGTCGAGACGAAGTTCTCGTTGACATCGGCTACAAGACCGAAGGAATTATCCCTTCTCGTGAACTAAGCATCAAGCACGACATTGATCCCAACGAAGTTGTAACTGTTGGTGACGTTATCGAAGCACTAGTTCTTCAGAAGGAAGATAAAGAAGGTCAACTCATTCTTTCCAAGAAGCGGGCACAGTACGAACGCGCTTGGGGTTCAATTGAAAAGATCAAGGAAGAAGACGGCGTTGTTACCGGCACCGTTATCGAGGTCGTCAAGGGCGGCTTGATCATGGACATCGGACTTCGCGGCTTCTTGCCAGCATCACTTGTAGAAATGCGTCGTGTTCGCGATCTTGCGCCATACATTGGCAAGCAAATCGAAGCCAAGATTATTGAGCTAGATAAGAACCGCAACAACGTTGTACTTTCCCGTCGTGCCTATCTAGAGCAGTCACAGAGCGCGGTTCGTCACGGCTTCTTGAATCAGCTTGAAAAGGGTCAGATCCGTAAGGGTGTTGTATCCAGCATCGTAAACTTCGGAGCCTTCGTTGATCTTGGCGGCGTAGACGGCCTAGTTCACGTTTCGGAACTTTCATGGGAACACGTCGATCATCCGTCAAAGGTTGTCGAAGTAGGGCAGGAAGTGACAGTTGAAGTTCTTGAAGTTGATTTTGATCGTGAACGAGTATCACTTTCGTTAAAATCAACTCAGGAAGACCCATGGCAGCATTTTGCTCGTACCCACACAATGGGTCAGGTTGTTCCTGGTGAAATTACCAAGCTGGTTCCATTCGGTGCATTCGTTCGCGTAAGCGATGGCATTGAAGGGCTGGTTCACATTTCCGAACTTGCTGGCCGTCACGTTGAAATCCCAGAACAGGTTGTTCAGGTTGGTGATTCAACATTCGTTAAGGTAATCGACATCGATCTAGAACGTCGACGCATCTCGCTTTCCTTGCGTCAAGCAAATGAAGATGTTGATGTGGATGAATCCGTTTCCTTCGACGCTGGCCTGTACGGCATGAATCAGTACGACGAAAACGGCAACTACATTTATCCTGAAGGTTTCGATCCAGACACCAACGAATGGTTGCCGGGACATGAAGAAAAGAAGGCGGAGTGGGAAGCTCAGTACGCAGCAGCTCATGCTAAGTGGGAAGCTCACAAGCTTGCTGTTGGCGAATCAAAGAAGGCAGATGCAGTCGCAAATGTGGACTCTGAAGTTCCAAGCTCTTACTCAGGTGAGACCACTTCTGAAGGCACCCTGGCAGACGATGCCGGACTTCAGGCGCTAAGAACAGAATTGGCCGACAAAGCCGAGTAATTCAAAGTAGATTGCGCGGCCACCAGTTATGGTGGCCGCTTTTCTATTTGCCTGAGCAATTCTCAGAAACGAACGGTTAGGGTTGTGACGTGTACCTAGGACTCTCAGGCGGAATCGGAAGCGGTAAATCTACCGTTGCAAAGATCCTGTCAGAACTTGGAGCGGTAGTAATCGATGCTGACGCAATTGCGAAAGAAGTATTAGAGCCAGGTCAAGTTGGTTATGAAAGCGTAGTGCATGCATTTGGTGGATCAGTTTTGGATACCTCTGGAAACATTGATCGAAAGCAACTTGCGGC
>Ga0214923_10001157_pt1 | contig 38092 bp, 13 predicted proteins | sample LL1510_MetaG_FD_177993 | JGI IMG/M metagenome (GOLD analysis project Ga0214923, IMG submission 177993) | Freshwater microbial communities from Lake Lanier, Atlanta, Georgia, United States - LL-1510 | ecosystem: Environmental > Aquatic > Freshwater > Lake | place: USA: Georgia | collected...
CCTGCTGCCCCTCGATTGCCACCGCCACCGCCACCGCCACCGCCATCTACCCCGGGTTTTTGCACTGCACTAAACCCATCCAACGATGCTAGAGTTTGGTAGGCCAGTGGAACACCAGAACTATTTACTCCGTCTAAAGCCGGAATTCGGTAACTGCCACCGCCACCGCCACCGCCACCACCGGCAGTGGCAATGCCGTAAATATTGGGCCCTACTTGGACGTATAACGATGAGGCCCCACCGCCACCACCACCTGCTCCACTAATACCTCTAGTATTTGCCGGTGCACCATTACCGCCCGATGCCGAGAAACCTGATCCAAATGGGAAGCCGAACCCTACTCCGCCTAAACCAAATGTTCCACTGCTAGCTGTACTCTTGGCTTCGGCACCGCCTTCGCCAATACCGGCTCCAAGTACCTTTGCGGATGCTCCGGTATCCGGGAGAATGACTTCGCCTAAAACTAGGCCACCACCTCCGCCAGCACCGCCCACGCCCTCTAAATCATCAAACCCACCGCCTGATCCACCAGCACCTATTAGTCTAAACATTAGTTTTACAGGTACACCAGGTAATGTTGCATTACCAGTTAAAATAGATATCCCCGAAGTTGTCAAATAGGCTGTGCCAGTTTGTACTGCAACCGTCGTTGTTGTTGTAGTGGTTGTAGTTGTGGTTGTTGAAGTAAAGTTGATTGGTAAACAAGTACTATGAAATACTCTGTTTGTAAAATTGGTTGTTTTACTTTGCCCAGGACCCGACCAAGCCATTGTAAAATGCTTTGGTCCCGATACTTGTAAGAATTGTATTCTTATTGGGTAGCGAACACCAGCTGTTAAATTAAGAACTTCTCCGGCACGTGTTGCCGAATTGCTCAAACCGAAGTGAAGATATGCGTTAGCAATCGTGTAACCCGATGTAGCCCTTTCACCTATCCATACTGTAGCAACGTCATCGAGAAAGCCGTCAATATAAAAAATATGCGGACCAGTCTGTGCAGGAACGAAAAACCCTACCCACTCCATACTAAAGTATTCTTGGTAAGGAAATAATGTAAAGTCTAACGCACCATTAAATGTGAAAATTCTTCTATCAATGGCGGTTTGATAGCTGAACCAGGCAGGATCATATGTGTAGGAAACACCTACAATAGGCAAGTTATTAAACGACGATAAACACAATCCAGCAAACACTGGTTGCAATGTGGTGGTTGATGTTGTTGAAGTAGTTGTAGCAACCACTAGATTAGTGACTAAAGTTCTTGTATTTCCGGCTAAAATCACCTGTCCAACTAAAGGGGTAAACGTGACTAAGACAGTTATCGCACCAACAGGCCACGTTGCACTAGATTCTTGAGCAGTTTCATAATTACCAGTTACAGGTACAATGTCGGTTATAGTAACTGGTGACCCCGAAGCATAAGTAATTGTCATAGTAAACCCAGCTCCGGGTGGTCCGCTAAAACTAAATTGGTAGAGAGGACCTTTAAAAATACTAACGATTTCCGAAGTATTGGGACTAGTTACTGTAGCAGTCCTACCTTTAACTGTAACAACAGGATTGTAGGTATTTGGCGGTAACGTTGTGCTTGTGCTAGTACTAGTGGTACTTGTACTAGTGGTACTTGTACTAGTGGTCCGTTCGGGAGCATTTGTAGTTGTTGTAGTAGGCGGTAACGGATTACAACCAAATTCTAATTGTAGTTCGCTTAAGGCAAGTGATACTGGCGGTACTACCCATTGTTTTATAGTCACAACTTTTACCTATTAAACTAATTTTGCTTTTTTTAACAAAGACACTTCATTTTTCAGTTCTTTGATGGCTTCTACTACCAATCCCAATACTTTTTCATAATTAATTGCCAATAAGCCATTTTCACGTTCACGTGTAGCTTCAGGTAAGACCGATTTGACTTGGTTCGCCAGTAGACCTGTCTGGCGTTGCTCTTCGGTCTTGCCTAGATCCTGTGCTCTCTGATTCCAATTATAGAAAATTCCATCTAATTTAGAAAGTTTTTCTAGTGCATTGTCTATTTTAGTAATGTTTGTTTTAAGTCTTTCGTCTGATAAACTAAAACCAATAATATCACCTCTAGCTTCAAAGTCACCGTTACCGTGTACTATGGCTTTGACTTCTGTGACTAGCGTGCCATCTTGTGTAGCTAAAAATTCAATCTTAGTGCCATTTGCAGCACCAGTATAGGTCTGCGAAGAGACAAAACGTATCATTGCTCTAGGGGCTGTTAATGCTACTCCCGTATGACCTCGAGCTTCAATTGCTCCAATTGTGGACCCAATAAGTGTTGCCGCAGAACCGGTGGGTGTACCAATGAGTGGAGCACGTCGAAAACATAAAATTGGGGCAAGATCAGTATTTGTTGGAGTATTACTTGCATAATTATCAATGACTACCCTAACCGATGTGTTATCATCACTGTGAACATGCATGACTGTATTGGGTAAGGTAGGATTCACAGTCCTTACCGAACTTACGCCATTATTAATTTCTAATTTACAGGTGGCAGCGGCTGCTTTATTAATAGAGAAATTACCAGTTGCAGGTTGAAGGGCTAGTCCTTTGTCTTTCGCTACTTTGGTGGCCGGTAACCCAAAATCATTTTCAACAAAAGTCAAATAGTGTAAAGCAATACTAGTTTTATCTAACTCAATACCACCACCCGAGCTGATGAAACTACTACCATCATATACTTTTAACACTCTATTTGAACTATCATACCAAAGCTGACCTTCAAGCGGACTGTTTGGTTGTGAGCTACTAGCAAAGTTTTCTAGAATATGGATCAAATTTTCATTCAAATATTCGCCATACCCAGCAAAATTTCTGCCTACCAGTGCAATACTAGTCGATGTTAGATCAGCTGTTCCATCCTCAACGGTAACAAGAAGATCACCATTGCTCTTATTAATATTATATGCCATTGGATATTAACTCCATATTTTACTATTTATTTTAGCTTATACCTGTCAAATTAGTTAAACTTTGAATTCTTATAGTATAATCAATTTGAATCAATCTGTTTAAACTTTTTTGTATAGGATGAAATACTACGTGAGTTAATAATTTACCAGTCCCCGGTCCACTACCACTCCAAGATTTCAGACCAAGCTCATCAAAAACAAAGTCGTTTTCAAGAGTGTTTAAATTATCAAACGCTTTTTGACCTTGTGGTTCACCGTAATCCAATAGACAGGTACACAAAATATCACTATATACTGTACCGGGGATATGACGTATTGTCATTGCGTTGCGAACAGGATCAGTGTTATCTTCATCAGTGTCATCTATGATTTTAAAAAATGTAGGATTATACAAATCTGCATTTTGTGTATTAGTGTTTGTAGGTAAAAAATTAATAACACCGGTGCTGTCAAAGTTAGTACCACCACGACCAAAATGCATCTCAGTAATAAAATGAGTGCGTTTGTTAGCTAGACTGTATGCAAGGGCTTCACTAATATTCTCAAAATGTATTGCGTTCTTTTTATCTAAAAGAACTTCGTTGGTGGTGGGGTCAAATATCTTTACATGTCCCGTCATTTGTAATAAACTTTCATTTTTCATATCAAGCACGACCTTGCGTATAAATTTCACCGGTTTCTGGATCCGATATTTTTAAGAAACCCTGGAATAATATACCAGAATTTTCATCTGGCTTTACTGGATTTTGATCTTCTGTTTCTAAGGATTTATCGTCAGTTTCTTTATTTATCATGAATTTTCACCACATTTACGTAATCTTAGATATCTTAACCGCACACCAATTGGGACTATAATCAGATGTGGTTACTCCATTATTTGTTGAACCAGTATAACCAGTCCTGTCACCTAAACTTTCAAATTTTATGTTCACTAATTCTCCGGCGACTGCCAATCCGGCATGTACTATTGCCCTTGACCAATCACTGTCATCAGTATAAATAAACTCGAACCCAGTACCCCCACCCCATACGGTAGTACCAGATGTGCGTCCTCTAATTTTTGCTGTTTGGATTTCGCCAACAGCACTTTTACATGTCGGACCCCACAACGTGAAACTTCCTTGTTCAGGAACAGAACTTGAAGGTTTAATTGTACAAATCGGGGATCTGATTATTTCAGTTGCGGTTATTACCCCATTAGTAATTAACATTTGAAAAACTTGATCGGCTCCGGTAATGGCAACGGCGTTTACCGAAATATTTACAGTTCCGGGACCTGCTGGGATTGATAAGTTATTCGATGCACCTAAGTTAAGCCCAGTTATGCCTGAGCCAGAAAATGCTGTGTTTGTACCAGGAACTACAATAAACCAACTCAATGTTTGAGCTAATTCTGAGCTAGGTATTGTTAATGTAAAGGTAAAAGTAAGTGGTGGAGATTCTTGATTGTCGACCACTAACTTCCAGGGCTCCGGGGGAGGAGCTCCGGGAATTTTATCTATGTTGTCTAAATAAAGGCTTGCACCCAAAGCTGTGCCACCAGATTCGTCTTGTGACCCACATATAAAAACAAACCTATACGTTCCCTCTTCTGAGGCAGAAATTTCTTTTTCAACACGTTGCCATGGGGTGGCTCTTGATCCAAACGCTGTACTACTTGAATCTAATAATAATACTGTTTTACAGGTGCTGGGTTCTACCAAATAAGCGAAAACATCAAAGTCGTCACCCCCGGCCTCGGCCTTCCAGTTAAAGGCTACCTTATCTCCAGCACGACACGAGATTGGATTATCTGAAACAAGATACGGACCTCTTACAATTCCAAAAGCCACAGACGATCCACTACTTACAAGTCTAATAACATTTTTCCCACCAAATGGCGGTATAACAGCACTCTCTATTGCCCAAGTATAACTGAAACCGCTACCAGGACTCTGATCTCCGTAGGGAGAAGGAGTAGGCCCTATTCTACCAACATAAGTCTTGGTCGGATCATCAGGTGTTGGGCATCCTAAAATAGTGCTGAATCCACTGGTACGAAGATGATCGGGCGTAGTCCCAACACCAGGTTTATAAATGCTCCATCCCGGTATATGATCAACACCATCAGCATCAGTAGATCGAGGAGTATCGATCTCAAAATCTCCATTAAAAAAGTTTGTTAATACTTCACCGGGTTTAGGTGCAACAGCTGGCGGAGGAGCAGCAGTAGTAGTTGTAACTTTACTGGTGTCAGCAATGTTAACCGTTATTGCTGCTGCTGCCGGAGGAGGAGTCGGTGTTCCACTAGGGTTACTCTTGTAAAGAGTGAATATTATTGTTTCAGGGCCTTCTTCTGGGTCAGGGGTTAATGGAGTTAAATCTTGTTTGGATTTGAACGCTACGGTGGCAGTACCAGCTTTGTAAGTACCCCCCAAAACAACAGTTCCAGCATCATTTGGTGTTATTGAGTCAAAATCAGCCAAATTTGTTGTACCAGTGTTGGTCCAATACAAGGTCGTCCCCGGGGCTATACCTTCTGTTGTAATAGTAAATGTTGCAGTAAATCCTTCATCCATAGATGTTCTATCTACTGCAACATTAATTACAGGTGTTAAACTAGTGTCGTTTATATTAAGAGTAACTGGTCCTATTATATAACTGTCAGCATCAAAGGCTCTAGTTGAGTAAACATTAAAAATTAAACTTTCTGGACTGCTACCAATTTCTGTGGTCACATCTTCAGCTATGTTTATAATTACACTAGCAGATGCACCAAACAAAGTGCCGTCTGTTTTAAACGAACCCCAAGTTAATGAGTCGGTCCCGCTATAATCACTGCCTGTCACTGTTCCGGTTATTTCGTAGAAAAATAAAGTTTTAGGCTCTACACCAACAGTTAAAAAGTCAAATCTTACATTTTCGCCTTCATCACAACTTATACTTTGATTATTACCGGCCCACCCTCCATAACTTTGTAATGTTGCTCTTATATCATAGGCCGGATCAGGCAGATCGCTTATATAAACAACATTAGCAGTCTTCAAAATAGGACCTGTAGATGCAGTCTCACGTAAATTTAAAACAATTGATTTACCATAACTTTGACCAAAATTTCTAATGGTGTCTAATTTAATATACCCTATACCTTCGCCATATCCGCCCACAACCGTAACTGTACCTGTTTCTGACTGAATAGCGAAATCAGTGACTTGGCTGGTTCCTTCATTACTCCAATATAGCATAGTACCATTGGGAATACCTCGGGTCACTACTTCATATACAATGCTAGATCCTTCTGCTATGGAACTAACTCTAGGGGTAATTGTATAAGATGGAATTATACTAATGTCATTTATGGTAACTGTTTCAGCAGTAGCAACGACTGGACCAGTGACAGACCCGGTGCGTACCTGAAATATTATAGTCTCATCGCCCTCTGTTATAACATCCATTCTCGGTGTAATATCAACAAACGCAACTCCAGTTATATAGTCCCCGCCCAATACAGTACTACCGTTATTAGTGTAGCCAGTATCGTAACCAACAAAATCTATTATTTGAGCAGTCCCAGCATTAGTCCAATAAAGAGTAGCTCCAGGAAAAATATATTTTGTGTTAATTAAAAACCTTATCTGATTTCCCTCAGGAACATTTAGTGCTTGAGGATACACTCGGTACTCGGGTTTAGGCGTCCATTGATTAGCATTATTATAACGATTAGGACCTACATCTTCTACATCAGAATTAGCTAGATGAATTGAAGGTACGCCAGTCCCACCAACGCCTCTTCGTAAACGACTCAATCTATTACCATCTTTTTCATAGTAAATTATACGTTCACCGTTTACATGAATTATACCGGGTATGACTAGACTAGGATCAGGTGTTCCCAACACACTGCCATTCGATACGTAGATATTAGAGCTATCTAGATATATTGGTTGTGTAAGTTTGACAACGTAGGTAGGATTGGCCACAGACCTGAACCTTTGTTCATTCATGTCAATGAACAACCTAAAACTAGTGTCAAATGGTTCTTCGCCGTAACTTCTGTTTGTTAGTTGCATAATTTAGTATTTATTTGGTTTATGCAGGACAATTCATAGTTATCTGCCAGAAAGTGCCAGAAAGTGGTGCAAACACAGCAATATAGGCATATCTTGGTGATGCTGTCTTGGCAAAAGTTATCCCTGGTGACGAGTTACTGGGTCCAAAATCACTGGCAGTAAGCGGGGAATGATTGATTGTTACGCCTTGTATTACATGAGATCCCGGTAGATTGGCTAACTCGGTGTTGATGTCAATTGCCAGCTGTGGATAATCACTTGGATTCAAATTAGTAACATATCCCGAATCAAAAACAAGAGTGCCATCATATATAACTACAAATCTATCAGGTACAGAAAAAGCATCAAAAGTGAATGTAACAGTCCCGGTAGTACCAGATCCTAAATCAACCCTAAATTCGCTTGGGAATGTCGGTCCACCATTATAAGATACTGCTGCGGGGCATGGGTGTTGATCAAAACTATATGGTGCTTCAGTAGTTGTTGTAGTTGTTGTGCTGCTAGTACTTGTTGTACTAGTAGTAGACGTTGAAGTAGAAGTTGTACTAGTAGTAGACGTTGAAGTAGAAGTTGTACTAGTAGTAGACGTTGAAGTAGATGTAGAAGTTGTTGATGTTGTTACTGTGGCAACAGCTATAGTCAGAGCATGACTAGGAAGATTTGGATTTCCAACAGCATCATTAAATTTACTGTCATCTATATACAATTTGATAGATCCGTTTGTATTAGCAGTTGGTGTTACTTGAACTTTATACAAATTATCGCGAACAGATCTAAAATTGCTTAAAACTCCATCACCGGTCACTGTGATATCACTTAGATTAAAATTAGACGTAACGTTTGATGTAATAATCATAACATTGGTTGTTTCGCCATACGTCAGGTACTCGTCATCACTGAACATTGATACCCAAGGTCTTCTAGTATCATAGTATAATGTTAAGTCATTACTACTGGTGTTTGGATTACCGTTAGCACTAGTGTACGCCGCGGCTTGAACATTAGCAACAATATTACCGGTGAGTCCTTGAACATTGCCCTTAGCCCAACCTTCGGTGCCTGTCTTAATTATTTGTTCGTAAGCTGGAACTTTAAAATCACTTGAAACTAAGACTCGAGCATGAGTGACATACATGGCTTCGTCGATTTGTGGTTGATCTGCACCAAAATACATATATAGATTAGCAGTGGCAGCAGTGTGATTTATCCAACCTGTATCTACTATAAAATAACCATCCCTGGTGTCTCCAGTCCAAGGACTATAACTATAGGTATTATTGTCTACCCATCTAAACACAGAACAAAGATTTGTAGTTATGTCTGCAGGCGATCCTGCAAAACTGTTTCTAACAAACTTAAGATATTTTACTCCATCAATAGTAAGGGTATGCTCTTCACCATCAATGCTGTCTACAAAATGCCAATAAAAACTATATCTTAACTTAGTATGTGCCGGTAAACTAGGTACCTCTAATTTAAATCCAGTAAGTGGTGTGTAGCCGTGTCCGGTTCCTGCACCTAATGATCCATATGTCATATTATAAGTTGTACTAGGCGTCCATAGGCCTAATGTGGCTGTGGGATCAAGACCCTCGTCAACTAAAACAGTAGAGTTGTGCTTGTAACCAATAAACACATGACTGTAACGTGTAGCGGTCCATGTATCAGGACGTATTCCCCCAAAACTATCATTGAGAACATTTCTCAGTCCAATGTTACAAGCTGTAGCATCAAAACTTGTCATAACCAATAAATTACCAGTGGGTATAGCAGTAAGATAATTCATTAGATCACCAACTTCGGTGATACTGCCAAAAGTGTCTTTGGTAACAGTGCCGTCTAGATCAAACACATTTGTATTTGATTTCACGTCAAAATAAGCCACAGTATGGCCTCGACCAATAGTTCCGATTGAGGTACCATTTAACTTGATGTAACTGACAAATTCCTTGGAAGGTTGATCATAATTACTGGCCTGAACTTCGATTTTGTCAATTGCACCAGTATAATTGGCAGTATATACTTTGTTTGAACCAGAAAAATCACTTATGTTACCAAACCCAACTGTGGTAACATTAGCCAGCTCGAAACTATCAGTTTCAATGTTACTGGTAAAAGTTATTTGGCTAACATTACCATAACGTACAAATGATGTATTTGATGTGATTGTCATAGACGGTATACGAGTATCAACATCAAATGTATATACATTGCTAGGTCTATTAAAATTTCCAACAACATTTGTATAGGAAAGAGCAGCAACATTAACAGAAATATTACCGAGCCAATTAGTTCGAGGGATAATATTTGCAGTGTAGATAGAACCAGTTATTGATTTAAAATCAGTATCTAGAGTTCCATCTCCGACTATCGTAATATCTGCACTGCCGAAAGTACCAGTGGCATTTGAGCTTGTAAATGTTATGTTAGCCTTTTCTCCGGCAATTATCATAGGATCTGTGCCGGATACGACCATCTCTGGCCTTATTGAGTCAACATTTAAAGTAACTACGCTAGAATTTTTATTCCACGCACCATTAATTCCTTTGACTGCTCTTGCTGGAACAAAAATACTATATGAACCTATACCATCTAATGTTGGAGTAAAAAATGCAGTCGCATAGGTATCACCCGGAGTATACGAAAAAGATCCCAAAGATCCAAACCCAGCAGCAGTTACATTTGCTAGCTCAAAACTAGTAAGAGGTAAACTAAAATTAAATGTGATAAGTGGCAATTGGTGTGCAAGTATAGGATTTGGCAAACTTGAAGAAACAGTTATAGTTATAGGAACTGGTGGTTCTGTGGTGGTTGAAGTTGTACTTGTTGAGGTGGTTGTAGTAAATTTAACACGAGGTGCCGGTGGTGTGAAATAACCCGCGGCCGATTCTGTAATGGGTAAAGCTCCGGCTCTGTGATAATGTGTGAACGTAACTGACTGAGTGGTTCCAACAAGCCCGGCTCTGAACACAAAACGCTGTTTTCCTGGAAAAGAATCTGCTAGACCAGCATCTAATCTCAAAATTAGCCCATCACTGGGAATGTTTCCAACATCAGCTAAATATTCTAATTCAACATGGCTTAAATACATGGCTTCGTTGGTCTGTGCTTCATCATGCCCAAGTATATGGTCTACAATTAATGTTTTAGCTGAGTGATCAAAATATCCTGTATCAAAAATAATATAACCATCTGATGTATCATTGCCTGTTCCCCATGGAGCATAACTATAGGTAGCAGTAGTCCATACCGAAGATTGAAAGCGATTTACAGTATAGACGGGTACTCCGGTTCCCACTGTTCCGCTTTTTCTAAATTCAGCATAGACTAAACCATCAATAAGTATCGTACTTTGCTCGTTATCTAGACTATCAACAAAATGCCAATATACCTTATATCTTAATCTACTGTGGGTAGGCAAATTTGTTAGTGTTAGCGTATATTGACCCGATACAGGACCGTGGCAGGTAACAGCCCCTAGACCAGAAATGCTAGTAAAAGAATAAATGTCACTTTTGTTCCACTTACTTAAATTTGATCCGGCATTAGTGCCTTCTGAATAAAACGTTGTCATTTAACTAGTTTCCGCTATACGCTATAGTTTGATCCGCCTTTGCCGCCGGCCCCAGCGTAGCCGCCAGCTCCGCCGCCGCCTGCACCTACATCAAACACTGTGGTATTATCATGGGTGCCACCTTCACCGCCATTACCGCCGGTTGTTGTACCAGTAAATACTCCGCCTAACGGCTTTCCAGGTCTTCCACCGGTTATAGTACTGGTATTTAAACCACCTTTACCACCACCTGCTACGATTCCAAATCCTGTAGAATCTTCACCATCACCAAAATTTATGTGGCCATTAATATCACTCTTACCACCAGCAGCAACCACAAGTGTATACGGGGTGCCAGCTGTTACAGAGATGTTATTCTTCCAAGCTAGAGCACCTCCACCACCACCTTCACCACCACCACCAGTGCCGTTAAACCCAGCACCAGCACCACCTCCGCCAACTAACACTACGCAAACACTGGTTACACCTGCTGGTGGTATCCATATTTGTTGACCCGGAGTATCAAAAATAGCCTCTTGTGCTGGATCTGAGGCAGCATTAATTGGGAAACTACGCCCTGTGCCCCAGATAATTCTTATAGCACCGTCCCCGCCGTCCCCGCCTTTTCTATTACCAGCCGAGCGATCGGCACCGCCACCGCCACCGCCATATTTGCCACCATTACCGGATTGAGCGTTTGCTCCTGTACCAATAGCTCCTGGGTCACCACCACTACCGCCTTCGCCTCCGAGAACTTTAAAATTAGGTTTACTTCTATCTGTGTTCCAATTAACTCCACCAGAACCACCGCTGGCTCCTTGGCCAAATAAACCAACGCCACCACCACCGCCACCAGTTTCATTTCCGCCCAATGATCCGCCACCTCCGCCACCACCACTACCGGCTGTACCTTCCATTACACCACTTGGTCTTGTGCTCGGACAACCAACAATTAAAGTTTCTACCACAGTCGGATTTGGGCTACATACGTAGTAGCAAGTCACAGCTACCGTTGCCCCAGCAGCTACTTTTCCAATGTCCCAGCCAACCCCCATACCAAAATCACCGTCCCCGTCATTACCACCAGCTAGGTACACATCTATATTATAACTCGGCCAAGCTGCAAACACAGCAGCATTATGGTTGTAACCGTTGCCTGATGTGTAAAGGCTTAATGGAGCGTTTTGTGGGCCCACAGAATTGACAATATCAGTGGCCGGAATAGAACCAAAACCTCTTGTATTCTTAGAGAATGTTCCACCGTTATCTGGATCTAGGCCACGGCAAGCCCTGACCGAAACCTCACTTGCAGTAGTATTCTTGTAGGCCATTCTTATTCGTATAATTGGTTCTCCGGGTAGAGTTTTATATTCTACTACTAAATCACCCACAGCTGAACTCTTTGTTATCACAGTATGATTAGCAGCTATTGAGTAGGCCGTGGCCGAACCAGTTAACTGATTTATATTATCTCCACCGAAATTGGTTTTTGTGCCACCTTGAGTGATTTCAAAACAGAAACCTTCCCATGGATAACCCGGAGCGATAAAATCTCCTCCATAATTGCTGTCTCCATTAGGAGCAAATTGAAGCCCAGGAACAGTTCCGCCTTGACCTAATGCTCCTGTTCCGACTCCATTTACGGAATATTTGATCCATTCATTGTAATGAATGATAGCACCAGAGACTGGTGTACCAAAATTGTAACCAGGATTTTGATTCGTAAAGTTAGCATCAAATTGTGCTAATCCACAAGATGGCCCAGTTGTGGTTGTTGTCGTGGTTGATGTAGTAGTAGTCGTAGTTGGCGGAGAAGGATAACGCGACCTAGTTGCGTAATATAAAGATTCTATCTCAGACGCAGACAATTCTTTATTGTAAACAAAAACCTCACTGATGTCACCGTCAAATTCGTATGAATCGGGTGTTGATATAGGATTAGTGTTGTTAGCCCATGTTATACCTATACCAGCAGTTCCTGAAGTGGCCGGGGGTTGAACTTGAGTAAGCGTCCTAACTATACCATTGATATACAATTTATTGAAACCAACATAGGTGCTTCCACCTGTGGTATTATGGAATACAGCAGAAACGAAAACCCATGAATCTTTATATAAATCCATCGTGGATGACGAAACACCATACAAATCACCAGCACCATTATTGAATCCTAGAGCTCCGCCGGGCATCCATAACCTATAACCTGTTTTCCATTCCATCGGAAAACCACCAGTATCGCCACCTGCTCGCCAACGCATCCACATATTAACCGTATTATAACCGCCAGGTGTTGTATTAATACCGGTCATTGAAGTTATTGAGCTGGCACGATCTTTTATATTGGCACCAAAATTAAATTTAAAATTACCGCGTACGATGTCGTTCCATATTGGACTATTATCTAATAGAGCAAAATTATTTTGGTTACTGGTCAAATCATACCATACATTACCGTCAAGCATGACATTCTGTGTGCGGAAAAATACTTGTTTTTGTTGCCCGGATAATAAAGAGAATGTATTAGGAACAATGGTAACAGACGAGTTCTTAGGTGCTTCTATTACATCTATCACAATATTATTCAAGACACCATCTTCACCGCCATTAATACCGACAGCAAATGAGTCACTGGTCTCAACCGGTCTTTCTACAAAAGGTACTTCAATTGTTGATTCCGTATTACCAACTAATTGTAATACCTTAGGCCCAGGAGGTCCTGCTGTTGTTACTGCTGCTGGGGTAGGCGGGGGAGTTGCTATTTCAGCTACTCTAATAGATAAACTATCGTAAATGGTACCCGGTAATAACTCTTCTGGAGAGTGACTAAACAATCTATCAACGAATTTACCACCAGCAACTTTGATATTGCCCGAACTTATACCTACGTTTGAACCAAATGTGTCGCCAACTAGGATAGTATCATTTACTTGTCTAACATTACCCACTATGACAGGATTCAATGGGTTAATGCCAGGAATTAGTTGATATAGAACTTTGGGTATTACGTTGTCTTCGGTTTGAACATAGAAGCCCATTGTTCTATCATTGGCATTATCAAAATCCTTTGCAGCAACAGGAGAAACAAAGACTTCTTCTAAGACATTGGTTGATGAAAAATTAGTGTTAACAAAATAAGCACGACCTTGGTAACTTATATATTCTCCAGCAATAAAATTGCTGAATGGTGTCCATTCACGTATTTTTGTTGTGTATTGCACACGATCAAACTTTAAAGTTGTGTTAACTTTTCTAACAGTTTTATTAGTTAACTTGGGTGTTAGAATAGCCGAACCCGGCATTTTACTTGTAGGTAATGCTGGAGTAACAACCTTAGTTCCACGCCAATGAAAACCATCATAAACCCAACTGCGTTCTCCGTAAGTATAAGTTTGGCCTTTAGTGACACCAGCAGGCAAATTAAAAGGTTGTGCAAATACATAGTGCCGTGGGTCAGAAGATAATGCGGCAAAGTAACCTTTTTCAATTCTAAAAGAAATGCTGCAATATGCATCGTCTGTGTTATCACCAGAACCTGCATAATGTTCTATACCACGACCGGTGCCACATCCAGGAATACCAACTAATATATAACTGCTTCTGAATTTGAAATTGTCTGAGATTCCTGGTTTACCAAATACTTCTACACTGGCTCCGCATCTCTGCATGGCAAGATGTAAGTTGTTAGATAATCTATTATTTTTTGGCTCGTCGTATGTATGTACCACAACTACGTAATCATCAGTTGTGGCATTTAGATCACGAACTAGGTCAGCAGTAGTATAACCTGTGTAATTTAAGTTATTTTGCAAGTATGCATCATAAAATCTTGAAAAGGCAACGTGACCGTCAGCTCGTCTAATACGATGCATATGATAGCCACGCTGACGAGTTTTCCATTTGACATCGGCATATGGACCATAGTCAAGCAAATCACTAACAGCAGGTTCAGTGCCATCTACTTCTTCAAATCTTGGATATGCGAATTGGGCTCTCGTTGAAGTATTGGTTGAGTAATTATGGTAAACACGCTGCATCGCCTGTGTGGCATTTGGTGGGAATTTACCATCATCAATTGTACCTGTATTGCTATAGACTCTACCTTGACTGCGTGTGTATATACCACTGTCAGGGTGGTTAGTAATCCCAGTATGGTTCCGCGGGAAAATATAACCAATGTGTAAATACCATTCACCTAATGAATAGTCACTGATATTTCTAGCGTTCCATACAGGATCGGATTCGCCTTGTCCATCAACTAGTCTACGTACACTACCTGTGGGAATAACAGACCCCGCAGGAGTCGGCCATGATCCATCTGTGTAAAGACCATGGAATAACATGCCGCTCGATGTTCCTGAATTTCTACGCATCCAAACAGCACTACGATAAGTCTTGTTGGGGTTAATTGCAAAATATGTTGTTGTATAACCACCATCACTGTTTCCATCACCGGCTGGTCGAGTTTCCCAGACAATGTTTTTCATTTGCCAAGGATCGGTATCTCGCACTCTAAAGTTTTCTGCCGACGTACCGTTTTGTATGAAGTTCGTTAAACTACCATATCCAGTAGTCCATTCAGAAACTTTAATCGATGACCTAGCTGTATTCTTTATTAACGAATTCTTATCAAAGTTGCCGTATAAGCCAAAAGATAACTTAGTATCTCTACCATTAGTGAAGTAGCTATAACCCTGCGATACCACTGTGAATACATATTTGTCATCGTCTTTGGGTCTGTTACTACCTACACCAATAACTTTAACTATTGGAGTAGAGGTATAATTCTCCCCGGCACGCTCCATATAAACTTTATTGATACCGAAATTATTAGTATCTAGTTTAACAACAGCATTGGCTTCAGTACCAGCATTTATGTCAGTTCTTAGAATTTCTATGTCTGGAACAATTTCAGAACCATCAACAAAATTTTGATAGCCGTATCCCGAACGTGAAATTTGTAATTCGTCTATAGAATATCGATGATTAGCTCTCCATTCTGCATATTCAGGACGTTGGATACGAACTAAATCAATGTCAGGATATGTGCCATCTGGGCTACGATATATCCCAAGTTCGCTGTCATAATAGGCAGGTAAATCAAAATCTGTAACTGCACTGTTAAGAACTTCAATATTCTCATATGCAGCAATAAACTCTCTTATCTTTGTTCTATAAGGTTTAATTTCACTGACATAGTCTTCTACATTTTTTTGATAATCATTTATAGTACTGGTTATCTGTGATAGTTGTTTAGTTATGTGTTTTACAGAAATAAAACTAGTCTTAAAGAACCAATCTATATACTTTTGTTCAGCTAAAATATAATCCACTAGACTAAACAACATTTTAGTATATTCGTCTTTTAACTCATTGATAAAGATTTCTTCTTTTAAACCTAATAAGATATAACGAAATTCGAGATCTTTACGATTATCGTAAACGTCTACATCAAAATCAAACGAATCAAATCCCTCTGTCCCCGATACTTCATCTAAAATTTGAATAGTTTTCTTAGCTAGCCCGATTAGAACAGGGTAGAATCTCCCACCTGGGCTAGCATTAAAACGATACATCTCCCAGTCGCCCAGTGTCTCTTCGTAGTCATTGATTATGTTACCATATGCACGAATGGTGTTTCCTGCATTTTTAACTAATACTATATCGCCATCTTTTAAAGATAGTCTATAGATATCTTTAAATTCACCTACGATATGATCAGGCAATGTTTTATTGTCATAGCCAGTTAAATACCAATCATGGTATTCCCATAATTGGGTAACATCAAAACTCTGTTTTCTGATTAAACTTAAAGTGGTATTTGCTGGAGTTGGGTACTGACCGACTACACCAGTTCTACTGTACAAACCCCATAAGCCACCCAATGATGAATCATTCCTAACTAAAATTTTTATCACCGGATAAATTTGCTCGGGATTATAAATTTGGTCTTTAGTATCAACTGCTACTGTGTATGAATTAACTTCCGGCTCATCTTCACTGGCAAAAAAGTTATCTGAAAAAATTCTATTATCATTGATAATTTTTGTTACCACTGGGTATTGAATTAAAATATCATTTATATATTTGATAAGATTTTTTCTAGCTCTTTGGCGATCAGAAATTAGAGTTTGGTTGGGGCTAATACCCAATCCTATACGCTTTTGTTCGAGCAACAGCGGATTTGGGACAAGATTATTTTCTTTGTCAGAACCAACAACACTATCAATAAGTTTTTTCTCTAATTGTTCAGGAAAACGAACTAATGGATTACCATCCTGCAATAAAACATAATCACTGTGAATAATTTGATCAGTTACCAATAACTTACTAGAAATATAAATGGTAGTTTCATCGCCAGCTAGATATGAACCGGCGTTATACACGGCTACTGCATCATCTCTCAATGCAGCCATGTATGGATACCCATGACTAAGCGGATCTCTAATCATCGACTCCAGGGATACAGTGCTATGAGTTTTATTCTGCGCAGATTTATTTGAACGAGATCTCACCCAGAAGAAATATTTGGTCTTGAAAGATCCAGTCTCTTTATCTAAATATACTGTATCAGTGTAATATTCATTGTTTGGATACAATGGCTCGCCTTCTAATCCTCGAGCTACATGAACCGTTGGTAACACATCACTGGCATACCATTCATATACTTGAACTTTGCTTCCCGGGAACATGGCTCCCCAGTTATCAATTCTATATTTTAGATTACCCTGCTCGTAATCCAAATATCTACAACTATCAGTATTCCACCAATAGGTGCCAACTTGATCTTGTCCCCAGAATACTTCTTGACTCCAATATAAATCAGACGTCGAGTCAGTGTTTCTATAAGAAGCTGGATCTCTATTAGATATAACATCTATCTCAGCACGAGCAGCACTGAGAATCCTTCCTTTGGCAGGATCAAACAAATCCACTCTTGAGAGTATTTGCTTGTTTTTATTGTTGTAAAGATAGATGTTATTAATACTTTCGATGTCTACAATAAGATTAGCTGAACGTAATTTAATATAATCGTAAACTACAGATTCGATGCTAGTAGTATTTTCTTCTACAGTGATTAATTCGCCACCTATTTGAGCGTCACGAGCTAAATCTTCTTCAGTGGGAGTTTCTATTGTATAATACAGATCTTCGTTTTCTGAAGCTGAGAACACACAGAAATTAATAACATCTTCGTACTCGGCACTGTTAACTATTGAATTAGCTATTTCACAATTTATACCTACAATATTATAGATGTTGGCAACTAATAAATTACTGTAAAAAACGTTTTGGTATTCGAAGTTTGCTATAGAGGGCCTATAGACTGACCAAGAATTTGGAGAGTCGACTTCATCTACATATATATTATCTTTAGGCAATCCATCGGGCAAAGCATATTTGTTATCTGCCATCCATCCATATTTTGGCTTGTAGGCCTTTAGTTCAGTTAGATTTTTAAATCTTAAACGTTCTAAATCAATTAAATCGGCAGATTTATCTGACACTTCAAAGTCAATGTCTAACCCAGACTTAACAACTGTGATTTCTAATTCTGTTGTATTAAAAATTTGATAAAAGCCATCAACAGCAGTATCTACACCGCGTATGGCTATCATATCAGCCGGTTTGCAATTATGTGCAAAACTTGTTGTTATAATTAGTTTATTATCTAAATCAGATCTTGCTGATAAAATCTTAACTGGAGCTATATATGAACGATAAACTTGCCAATCATTGTCAAAATCTTTAGCTACCCAAATTTTATACCCTGTAGATAGACTAGATAACAAAGTACTATCAAATTCAGCATACTTTCTAATGTCAAATACAAGACTGTCGACTTCTTCCAACAAAGGATACCCAGCACTCTTGATGTCATCTTCGTAGTACTTAAATTGACTAAGTATCTGATCATTTATTGCTTGTCGCACCACAGGCTGTAAAAGTTCTTCAACTATTAGCCTATATCCTTCCTGTGTTGGATGAATTCCATCGATGTCTAAATGATTTTTTAATTCGATATAATTATAAACATCAACTATATAATCACCATAATCATTGGCTACTTCAGTCATTGCCTTAGCATATAAACTTAAATTATTTGTGCCGACTGGCATGAAATTAGTATATGGATTGCTAATATCAATGTTTATAGGTGTTTGCCATATTACAATCTTTTCTTTAGGCAATAGTTCACGCAATTGTTTAAGATTATTCTTATAGTCAACTACCGACACACCATTACGTGCATCATTTAAGCCATGGTTAATAACAACAATTTCTGCTTCAATACCATCAGGCCATGGACCATTAACACCATCAGTCCCTTGTAATAAAGTACCGCTTGTTGAATTACCAACAGACCTTGTCAATACTGCAAGATCAAATTCTTTTTCTAAATTTTTAAATAATAAGAAGTCGGGCGGTTCCGCAACCCTACCAGTTACTTTATCTCGCAGACACACTTCAGGTGTATTGATATCCCCTAGTCCTAGGGTAACTACACCGGGCTGTTCTTGTTCTGCAACTTCTTCAATTGACCAATAAACATCTTCTTTCTCAAATAACGATGTAACTTCAACAAAAAAATCTTGCCCCATTAATAACTCATCAGGTGAGTATGTAATACCTTCAGCTGTTGATGTAAGAGGGACATCTGGGTATAAGGCAGGTTCTAAAGAAACATACAATGGTTCAAATATATCATTAGATGTTAGAAACAAAGATAATTCTGTTCCAGCCGAGACATTATCAGTTGAAGCATATATCAATTCGTCACCGGGCATAGTAGATAATTCTCGATCATTGGCCGTCGGAGTTTCAATGCTCACAAATAAAGGTTCATTTGGATAAGCTGATGTAAAATAAATTTGAAAACTATTTTCTGAATCTAGCGATTTAATAAAGTTTTGATCAAATGGACCAGTAACACTGACACTATAACCAGACTTTTGTCTTACATCAATTGAATACCCATGACGCTTGACAACATCAACGGCATAACGATCGGTTTCGACCTGTTTGCCACACATTGTGCTGTCACCGAACAACTCAATTCTCCAGAGTTGTTTTTCTAATACGTTTCTATTTCTAAAAATATGTCGACTATAATTGTCCGGATACAGTAATAGATCTCTAGGCTTGATACCTATAGTCAACTCGTTTTCTGGTTTTTGATTTTTATCTACCATTTGGTAGATCAATGGATTATTGTCAATAATGCTATTCTTAATAATGAAACTAAATTCTGGATTGTTGTCTATTGATCCATAGACGCCAAGTCTTGCTCCCCATTCTTCATAAATTTCAATAGCATTTTCTACATTGTTAAAAACACCACGTTCAAATGCTGTGACAGCATTCATCGTACCTTTGTCTCGAATAAACCCCTGGTAAAACTTAATTTGCGATACAGAATCTAATCCTAAATTATTAAGATAACTTCTTGTACGGTACCCAATTAAACTGTTACTGTAGACAGTAAGATTTTCATCATATGGCAATAAATCTACATCATATATATCAGTGAAAATAGCAGCATTTTGGCTAAAGTTTGACAATAGTCCTTCTCTAAAACTTGAATCTAATCTAGCCCAGTATGAGAAGTTAAAACTATCAGATCCATCAATGTCACGCAAAGCACTGTAATATCGACTCTTATATTGAACTATTTCGCCTTTCTTATAATCATAATTAGCTTGCCATTGGTCGACGTCACCGTCAGAATAAACAAATCCCGGAGGTGTTAATTCACCATCCCAAGAATTTGTAACAGATCCCACAATCTTTAAACGTTGTTGTCTATCACCAACTTCGGGCTTGTATAAAATATCATTGAAAATACTTATGTTATCCAATAATAATACATGCTCGTACTGCACTAAATTCAAACGCACCATTCCAATGGTTTGCCCACTAATGGTAGAAATTGTCGTACGTTTATTATCACGGAGTACAGTGAAATCGTTATTTCTAATTATGTTAGAATTTGTTCCTAATAATTGAGATCCGTACGCATAATTATCTATGTGATCTACCACAAAATTTTGTGAGTAAACATGAATAGTGTCTACTATAGGACTTAGTACAAGTATATTACCCGAATCCCAGCCTTGTTTGGCCCAAGTTACAAACTCCTGTACACTGAGACTAAAATTTCGAACCTGTTGCAGGTTTTCATCATAAGTGTCAAAAACTATACCCTGAGCAGATAAGTACCTTTGATAACTGACTAAAAAATCAGCCACTTGTTGCAGAGTTACAAATTCAAAGCCATATGGGATCTTAATTTTTTGTGGTAAAAACTTTTCAAAAAATACAATATTTTCGCCCAATACGTTTACTTGTAAACTAGTACCATTAGTTTGGCTAGGAATAATTGTAAAATATGGAAATTTTTGATCGTATCCGTTTACACTAAATCCTCGGCTAGTTCTTTCAATAATCACAGCACTGTAACTAATGCTCTCTATTGGTAAACTTTTGTTCAAATATATTGAATAACTTTCTTCGGGTATGACCAAACTACGACTCTTACTAGACAGACTAATTTGATTAGCTAAAACATTGATGTAGTTTTTATTTGTAAATCCACCAAACTTGTAAGCTAAATTTAATTCAGAGTTATTGATCAAATCTCTGATACTGACACCGGCATCAATACCTAGTCCGACAAGGTAGCCGTGTATCCAATTTATATAACTTGCGGCTCTTTGAGTGGCACCATCTTTAGTTTCACCGTTAATTAATGTGTCCCTAAAGTCTAATCGTTTTGAAGTACCTTTTATTACATACTGATTTATACGAGAGTTAAATGTTGTATTATAACTATCTAAGTAAAGTCCAAAATATTGAGCAGGTTTTAATAAGGCGAACGCACGTTGTTCGGCAAAAGCATAATCACTAGACCTTGCCCATGCTGCTTCGACTGGCCCGTAATCACCAATAGAAAAATTGCCAGATAATCTAGCACTATCAAAACCAGAAATTAAAACCTGTTGTGGGGGCAACAAACGACCATTTGCATCAACTGGGACGACTTGGCCGAAACCTGCTCTTGCATAGGATATATTAACAGTAGTAAGATAAGTTGAAGAGGCAGGACTAGATATCCTGCCATTCTCTATGGCTGCAATCAAGCTAGCACGACGGTCAGTATCTTGCCAACTATAATGATCGTCCCACCACTTTGGCTTAATTGTGTACCCTAACATTTCCCAAGGGTGAGTATGTGGTCTATCAGTATCAAAATAATAACGATAGATACCCCTCCAATAACCAGGAATACGATTGTTATCTAAGTCTCTAGCTTGGCTGTAATTCCACGACCATTCATCGTTTGAATTGAAGAAACTATTAGTGGTGTAATCTAAACTGTTTTCTCCTACCCATCTTAAAAATTCTAAACTTAAAACAGAATTAAATTCATTTCTTGAATATTCAGTTGTTCTGAATCTGCCTGGTATATGACTACGGCGATTAAAAAGTCTTTCAGTATACCTTACTTTAATGTTATTATAAATTCTTGTTTCTAATTCTAAAATTAATAAGTCTCTGATGTCATTGAATGCCGGTACAATACTGCCATCATGGCCCTGTATTACATAGATAGGTGTCGAGTAACTTTCATCGAATATTTTCTCAGGAGTATACTTGGGATATAGTCCGAGTTTGCTCGGTGTTTCGGGCACGTAACAACCATCTGTGTCATAATATTCTTTTATGGTTATTACATCGCCCTCTCTCAGGGTAATTGCATTTGTCAATGTCAACAAAGCATTATTAATTACATAATCTTTTTCTATTACAAGAATTCTATTATTGACATAAACTATAACAGCTATGTTACTCGGGGAATCTGAAAATGTAGACGTAAGATTATAAACCGTCTGAACTACACTAGTAACACGGCGATTTGTTATATTAGTGCGTTTTCCAAATGGCACCATATCTGAATAATGCCAGGCAAACTTGTCAGTTTTTATTTCCGTAAATTTTTCTAAGATTTCATCAACAATAAACGGAACTTCATTTATATCTCTGTCTAAATAATTGTTTATAGCATCAAAAAATTTATTCTTAAATCTTGTGTATTCTTTACCAGCATAATCAATAGCATTGATGAAATTGATTTGTCGATTTGTTAAAAATGCTAGAGCCGGAACAATGCTAGCACTATGTTGTTGAATAGTCCCCGGGACATTTCTATAATTTAAATCGCGAAGGTTGTTAGACTGAAAAACATTTCCTTGTAAAAATCTATTGTTTTCGCCAATTTTTTTGAGATTGTTTCGTAATTGCCCAAAAGAAATCGTGTCAACCGTATCATTAAAAGGATTATTTTCTAAATTACTTGGTATTTCGTAATACCCAAATGGCGTAGGATCTGCGTAGACAAATATATCAATCTTATCGCCTTTAGTTAATAAGGTATAATCTATTACAAGGGCGACTCTTTCTCCAACATATTCTGTTCTATACTCAGGATTATCATAATTGGTCAATAGGAGCTGTTCACTATTAACAAAAACTTTTACATTTGGTCTTTTACTTATTGGACTCCTTGGCATTTTGCCAATTTCAAAGTAATTTGTAACAGCATCATATTCGGCCTTAATATGTTGGTACTGTCTTGAATTTTCTCCCAATGTAGTATAGTTATTCAACACAGTAGAAGAATATCTTCCGGTTATTTTTCTTAAAAAACCAACACTGACATTTAAACTTGCTTTGTTTTCTAACATTAAAACAGTTGTATAATCAAATGTATCCGAATCAAAATTGTTATCAAATAAAATGTCGCCAGATAATTCTGTGTCACCTGAATATACTAACGGAAATTCTAGTACACTGTCATTAGCCCCTTTAGCAATTTTATAACTAAAAACTTTAGAACCTGAAAAGTTACTGTTGTCATAAGCAGTGCTTAGACTTTCACCTCGGGTATCGATAACGTCAAATAAAGGTGCTTGGTTAATTGTTGTTTTTTGTTGAGCACTGTGCCAAGCATTTTGATTATAATAAAAAGATTTGCCCCTGTTATAACCATCAGTTACAGCTACTATATCAAAGTCATTGACTGTGGCTATTTCGGCTAAAGTTACTCTAGATTTATTATATCTTACACCACTGATATTATTATAGATAATATTGGATGCTTCTTCTAGGATTGCTTCAGTGTTGCCTTTAATTTCTAATATCCTACCGATATATGAATTATTAGATTCATATAAATCATCCCCAATTTCGAGCTGATTAGCAAAATTAGTACCGGTTCCGATAATTCGATCGTTTTGGATAAACAACGTGCCAGTTAAAATTCCATCAAACACCACCGAAGCATTTTGATCCAATCTATTAATCTGATATATTTTCTTTCTTACAATATCTGACTTATCATTTGAAAAAATTACACGTTGTCCATTAGAAAAGACGAAGCCTAACTTTTCTAGATCTGCAAATTTTGTACTGGAAATTATAGCTAACGCATTGTCAAAAACTTTAACTTGCCCACGATCCGCATAAGTAAAATCATTTCTATAGAAATGATTAACGAATCCGGCAAATATTCTGCCAGAATTAAAAAGCTGTAGGTCAGCATCAAATTCAATAATAGGACGTTGAGCGTTTAAAAAATTGCTTAAGTCTTCTTGGTATCCATTTCTACGCAAAGATTCGATTATAACGTCTTTGTGAAACCAACGATTAACACGACTCCATGCGTTTTTATCAATGCTAGATCTATTAATGACTATATAGTCAGGAATTTTTGAGCCCGAAAATGTTTCATCAAACTTACCAACATCAAATTGCTTGACTTCAAATGCTGTTTGTACTAAATTTTGCACTACTTCTGGGGCTATTAAATTGTCAAATTCAACTAATCTTATACCGGTTCCTACACCTTCAACAATATATGTTTTGTTATGATACTGGCTAGGTGTAACAGTTGTATCAAATGATACTTTCATCCCGTTAGATAGTGTAATACCATCTGGTGTGGTATAGGTCAAGGCTCCTATGATATTGTTTACATTAATCGTCTCGTATGCTCGATCAATTAACTCAATTTCTCCATAAAAACCACGTCTACTATGTTGATAAAATAAACGACTGCTTTCGGCTGTAATTCCGTTAAATTCTATAAACTGACCTGAATTAACTGTATATTCTTTACCTTGTTTTAGACCACGATAGATTTTAATTCTAGTGTTTTCAGGAATTGAACGCACGTAAGTCAACTGCATTCTAGCTGGTTGACCTGAATACTTTATCATATCGATACGCCATATTCCTTGACGACGATTAGCGGGTACCACTGTGCCTGTTCGATCGATCCAATCAGCATTATTTGTACTATTTGATAATAATATTATTTCTGTGTTATCTGGGTAAAATTGTTCGCCATCAAGTTGGCTGTTCATGCCGTCACCAAAAGTCCATATAACGTTGTCTAGACTTGCGAATGTTGTGTCTAGTGCATATTCAACTTGGTCGATCTGCGGGAATCTTAAAAAGAAATCTTGTGCTGATTCCTTTGGTGGTGTAAAAGTTATACTACTGGTGCCATTATTAACCACTCCTGCTACTACTCGACTACTAACGCTAGGGGCGTATGTCTTTGTACCAGTAATAGTAGGTTCAGTTTGTATAAACAAATTACCTAAAACTGAGCTAACATTGAATGTATAAGTAACTCCTCGTTGTAAAACAAGTTTAGGATTTAATGTAACACCAGCAACGTCTACTGTATAAGCGTACGATTGGTCAATAAAATTATATGTAGTACCAGGATAAACTTGTTTGGTACCAATGCGTATTTCTTCTGGTCCAGCTGGCAACCAATAATAGTTTTTGTAATTAATTAATTTATCTAAATCAATGGGAGGTGTGTACGCATATGAGATATTATTAAATAGTCTATCATGATTATTTGTTACCCCACCAAAATAAGTAATCTGGTTGAGTAAGTCTTGATAGTTAGCAAAATTCTCTGTCTTACCAAACTTGTTTTTAGTGACTAACCCAACTTCTAACTGATAGTTTTGTCTTGTACGGTTGGGTTCGACTAAGTAATTTTCTGTAGATGAACCATATGTTCTACCAATATAACCATTAACCTTCTTGAAATTGGGTTCACTGACTAATTGATCTAAGGTACTACCTAAGAATTTCTTATTAGCATCACTTTGAAATATTCCTGGTAATAATTTTACAGTTTTTCTACTAACGGCCATCATTTATCCATCATACAGTAGCAGGTTGCAACTCTAGTGCAGTAATCGAATTTACAATTTCAACATCATCCACAGTAGCAGCACTAATTAACAACTCATAAGGCTCGCTGTTGATCTGATACAAGTTTCCAAATGACATATTGATATTCTTACTAGTAATTATGATCGCTGCAATGTTGGGAATTAGAGTTTTGTGCAAATAAGCCGCTAGTTCACTAAAATAAAATGTCTCACCAAAATCCCAATTGTCTGTAGAAAAGAACTCGTTTACCGCTGCAATAACCGATGACTTAATTTCGGCATCTGTTACATTGGCTCCGGGATTCTTTACAACCTTAAATATAGATTGAAATTTAGGGTGTGCTTTTGATCCAAAAAGTGGTTTGTACACAGCACTTTGTATGACTATGGTATCACTTATAGCTTTGTAGTTTTCTAACTCACCGTACTTGTTTTGTAACTCGAGATCAGTTGGTGCAGTAGGCTCTACAACTTTTCCAGATGTATCTTCTAACCATAAACGATAATTAGTTTCATATTCAGCAGTTAACACATAGATATCAATGATGTTGCTGATATTAGGATCAATTCTATTTGTATTTGGTGAATTGTGTCTATACTGATATCTTAAATTTTGTCTTCCAACAAAATATTTGTAAATCGGGACAGAGGCGGGAGAAGTCCCATTTATACCCGGGCCGAGATCTTTGAAACCGAAACTGTTTAATTGACAGCGATAAAATTGTCTTTCACCTCGAGCGAAAAATAACTGCCCAACAAGGAAACTTTTAATTTCGGCTAATATTTCCGATCTTGTGTAGTACGAATCTATAACTCGATTGTTATCTATTAGTTCATAGCTGTCATAACCGGTTGTGTTATTTTTTACAAGCTGGAAATATACTAAATCACGGTTGGTAATTTTGCCGTCTCTGAACATTAGTGCCTCGGGCAAACCATAAGTTAGACTGTCTATGTTATCGATGTCTATTTCGCCGGCTATAATTTGTCGAATATAAGAATCTAGTTCTCGCTGCGAAGGATACCTACCAACATTCTTTTTAAAAATATAATTAATTCTAGTCGCCTGTTTTTGAGATATTAGACTGTTATAAGTTGTTCTGTACGGCGTTCCTGATACAACCTGCTCAAATAAGTTATAGTTGTCAGGTACACCATCTTGATTTGTATCTGCATAGGTTAGGTTAATACTCTTAGTTTCAATATAACCATTTGCTCGTTTAATTTCTCGTTCAACAAACCAAGTAAAATCAGCTGTTAATCCACGATTAGCATCTAATATCTTAATTTTATCGTTAATTACTTCGTTATTTACTGGATCATATATTTGCAAATCAGGATCATAGAAAAAGTTAGTTTCCCTAGGGCTATGGAACGTATATTTTAAGTTTTTATAACTAATAATATATTTTTTCTGTACTCCGTTCCATTCAAACTTAATCCACCATGCATTGGGTTGCGTAAGAAGAGTAGCATCAACAATCGCCCAATTTTGCGAATCATTCTTATAGATGAGACCAAAGTTTTCATTGGCTACTATCCTATCAACAACTTGGTCAACGATGAATTGACGTAAAGAATTCTTATAAACCGGAATCACTGATTCTACCACAGCCCCGGTAGGTATTGATAAGTTTATTCTAACCGGACCAGTGCCATTCGAAAAGTTGCCGGTTCCGTTATTGGATCCAGCTCCAGAAATCTGTGTAATGGCTGAATATAAAGCCATCGAATCGCCAGATTTTTGTACAGGACCTTTTACCATGTTTAATGATTGATTAAAATGGTACCCGTAGTCAGGTGCAAATTTAATTAAAGCACCGGTACTTAATACTTTTGTATCAGATTGTACGGTGGGGCCTATTGCAACTACTTCATTATTGTAAGAAAAATACCCGGTAGCTACACCAGTTTCAGTTGAACTCAAATTCCATTTAAAATTTGTTTTGACAAGGCCGGTTCCAAAGTCTTCGACTATGATTTTTCCAGCTAGATGGTTAGTTGGCCATGTTGTGGGACGATCGGCAAATAGTCCTCCTCCATTGCCCGGTAAGAATGGTTTATTATGTGTATATGGTCTTGTTGAATCAACAACAGCGGCAGTAAAAAAAGTATTGTAAAAATCTTCACTTTCAGCATCTTGATTACTTGATAGACTATTTGTAGTCCAGTATGCTAGATCACCGCGATTTGGATTCCTGTATAGCCCATAACGCAATTCACCGTTTGGCAGTACATACTCATTATTACTATAATATAGAGGTAAAATTTTTAGAGCTTGTTGTCTATATACACTGGCTGAATAACTGCCTCTGAACTCTGCAACAAAATCATCTATATTGTAGGCCCTACCTGTGTAATTTCTAGACACATAATAATAAGTACCCGGTGGAACATCTTTTGTATCCCAAGCCACTATGCCTGAACTAGAACCATTGTTTAAAACCGAACCCACTATTACATTACCTAATACTCCGCCAGTTAAAGACGATTTGATGTGAAGTGGCTGACCACTTAGATTGTTGATATTAAGTACTTCTCCAGTTTTGATTCTAATGATAGGATTCTGCATTGAGCCAACAGTGGTGACCTGATCCAAATATCCAATACCAACATTAAGATAAGGATCGGCAACTGTTGCTGCAACAACTGTCAGTACATAACGTCTTACGGGGCCGTCTGTTATATTACCTTTGTAGGAATGAAAAGTTACTTCATATTCGTATATACCTGGTTCAGTATAAGTAACCTGTCCTAATGCTCTAATGCCATCTTCACCGATAATTTCTGGTTCGGTCGTGCTGGGGTTTGGTGACCACGGGGGAGTGCCCGAGCCGGTATATTTTCTTTTTACTCTAAATAAAGCATAAGGAGGTGCATTGTAAATAGTTATGTTTGCATACGTGCCTGACTCAATGGTATAGCTGGTTTCATACCTAAAGTCACCATTAGTAGGTCCTATAGATGGATTATAAGATAATAGTGGACCATTTAAAAAATAATAATCATTAGAACTAACCGTAGCTTCATAATTTATATCACGTAAAGCATTGCGGGTTGATCTAAAAACTGTACCTACTGAATTTTCAATAGCACCGTAATTGATAAAATCCGTGGTCCCAACTGTGGCTATTTCATATAATTCATCCTTTACTATTGCTGCTTCAGACAAACTATTATCAAATAGAATTTGTGGCGGGACTATGTCATGGTAATAGTGCATGACATCTTTATTATCAATCACGTCCGGTATTAACGTATTGCGAACAAATTTTAGTGCTTCAATCCTATTTGTAAAAGTGAACTCTATAGTGTCTGTATTCTTTTCTGAGTACAGCACACCATCCTCACCGAATATGTTAGTGCTAGAGTATTTGCCAGTTACGTCTAAGGTATCTAGATATCTGCTTAACCCCGAACTAATACGATTTATAGACTTTACTTTCTTAATATCGGAAAAAGTTGTGTAGGGGAGAATGTTATAATCCTCCCCGGATATCATACGATTTTGAGTGTAGTATTGTTGCGGTGCTTTTTGTTTAATTTCGTCAGCAGATTCTCTTGCTTTGGCATTGGCCACTGTGTATCGTAGACTAGCACGGAAGGTAACAGTTTCAACTCGATTATTTCTACTAATATAGTCAAAACTTATCTGTACTCCGCGTATTTCGTCTGGTGTAATCTTATAAGTATTGCCGTTACTGATTCTATAATATAATCTATATTTGCCTTGAGGAATGTTGGCAAATGCCCCATCGCCAAAAACTAAACTAATTTGATCATTTGTTCTACTATTAACTTGATAGATGTTTTTTGTATTACTAGTATTGTAAATTACATTTGTACTGGCTACTTGTTGCCATAACTCATCAACATACCCCGATGAATCAATGCTGTATAACCATAGGTCATGATTATTAATATTATCGACATCAATGTTGACTATTTTATTCGGTATGCCGGTGTCTATAGTAAAATCGATATTGTTTAATTCGCCCTGTTTAAAATATAAAAAGAATCCTGTGTTATTACTGTCATTACCATTACTGTCATTTCTGTATAACAGGTTAAAAGGTTTATTAATATTTGGTGCCTGTTCGTAGATGTAATTTTTACCGGTACTAGTGGCACTAATTACTTCAAAACTAGTTGTTAGTCCGTTTACACTAGATTCAAAACGATAAATTGGTAATATGTTATTAATTAAATTAATGCCATACTCTTCGGTTCGTACATTATTAACTATTTGTTGATTGGCCGGACGTCCAAAAGTTTGATACTGAACTAGACTGCTATTAACTACACTAATGAATTGCTCAAACCAATTTGTATTGCTAAGATCGTTCCAAAGAATTATCCTGTTGCTTAAATCTAGCCCATCACTATCGTAGACAGTTTCAGTTGTGCTTATACTATCAATTTTTAAATACCCGGACGCAGATATGTTACGTTTTGGATTGTAACTAATCAATCTAGCTAATTTTAGGATACTGTCTCTACGTTCAGCAGTATCAATAAAGTTTTCTCTTGCATTAAGATCGGTACGAAATGCTAAACTCTGCCCCAAATATGCAATCAAATCAATTAAGGCTATAAATTCAGAACTTTCTGTAAAGTCATTATATTCTTCTGCATAATTGATCTTGATATAATCAATCATGGTCTTACGTAGACTCTCAAAGTCGTAAGAGGTGAAATCAGCGTCTCTAAAAGTTTGGTAAACTTTAGTCCAGTTTTCAGCTAGTAGTGATCCAGTTTGGCGACTTGTAATTGGCATGTTTAGATAGCTATTAAATTATTTATCGTTACAAAACCATGGTTGGTGAACCCGAGCCACGTTTTGCTGCATCTCTATCGAATCTCATAGCTAGAGTGGCAATTTGGTTGGTGGGCACGTAGACTACTTCGATTTCAACCATTATGCCGTGTCCAAAATCGCTGATATTCACACTTTGGGCCGCCAACCTAGGATCGTATGCCACAATTGTTTTGATATCTGCTGCTATGGCATCTTTTATACTTAATGTGAATGGCTCAAACATCAGGTCCCAGATGATGGTACCAAAACTGGGGTTCATCAACTTTTCGCCTTTTCTAATATGAAAATGATTGAATAAATCCTGTCTAGCTAACTCAAAGTCAGTTAGTTTATATTTTTTTATTCTATTGTACGTACTATGTCCGCGATATGTTGGCATGATCTATTATTTATATGCCGCCGGGACCCTTCTTTATAGCCTTAGCACCTAGATTATACAACTTTGTAAAACTGTTACCATAAGCATCGATAGGATTAGATCCAGTTAATCTTGCTGCTTTAGCTAGATCATTACCTAGGCTATATCCAGCATTAAGCATACCAGCCACTGTGGATTTGGTGTCGCCCGCTTTAATCATACCACTTACAACACCTTCTTTATAATTCTGTTGAGTGTTTTTAACAAAGGCCTCTACCTGAGCAGTGGGATTAGCGAGAAAATCTTTGGCGTTTTCAATTCCCTTTAATCCAGTCCAACTGGCCGCATCTTGTAGAGCAGCACCGGGATTCTTAGCGTATTGGTCTAAGGCCGACAATGCTACGTGCCCGGAATCTACCAAGTTCTTTGTTGTAGCTGCATAGGCCCCGAGAGCACCGTTTGTGGCGACTTGTAACGGATTATTATCGCTTAGGGTTTTAGCTGCTTGAGCAGCAAGAGACTTAACATTGCCGGAATCAAGTACTCCCACTGATTCATTCACGGTCGGGGCATCTTCGGCCAACAAGTCAGATTCTGTTATTGCTTCGTCTTTGTCTACAGTTTCTTTGGCCGCTTCTTCGAGACCAGGATCTCTTTCACCTGCTACTTCGGGTTCACCATCTGAATTAAGATTAATTCCTTGGTCATCAGTTAGTGTTGAGTTATCCGCACCACCATCAGAAGTTTCAGTGTCATCTCCAGAGGACATTTCTGAATCAGGCGAACTTTGATTTTCTAATTCAGTGTCGTCTTTTTCTGTATCTTGAACGGCATTACTTTCTGCACTGGCAGTACCGGACTTTCTATTCCATGGCTCGTGTGTTGGTACAATAGTAGCCACGCTTTTGATCTTACCTTCTTCTACTACCCATTGTCCGGTACTAGTTTTTTTCGTATCCGCCGAAGACTTTAGAGGAATATCCCTTGGCTTAGTTACTACAGGACCCGGTCCTGAATTAAGACCAATTGTGCCGCCAGTCATCATAAGACTTTGTTTAGCAGTGAAACTTCCGCCGCCCGATGTGTACAAATCTAAACGTCCATCGGATCCTAGTTTTAAACTACCTCCATAAACAGTAACTCCACTTAGACCCTTGGCTGTGATTGTCGAGGCTTGTAAGTTCATTTGTCCTTTTACATTTAAGTTGAAATTACCGCCTACGTTAACATTCATATTTCCGTCAGCATGGAAATTTAATTCTGCTTTAGTTCTAAAATTTATACTGTTACTCGAATATACGTTTAGGTGACCAGCCTTGCTCATTTCTATATAAGTACTACCACTGGCACTAATGATGTATAAAATATTCTCGGAATCATCCATTAGTATCTGGTGTCCACCAGCACTACGCCAACGAGTTAAATTGTTTTTACCATCTTTGTCTCCGTCATCCATGACAAAGGTATGCCCACCTTTCCTAGTTCTAACTCTACGCTCGATGACTGTAGCATCTTGCTCGGGATAGGGCCCTAATGGACGACCGGGGGTACTTACACCAAAAACGCCAGTAGGAGTTTCTCGTTGGCTTGTGCTAGTAATTAAACCTCTTGTACCAGTGAGTCTTTTTCTATCTAAACCTTGTTCTAATAAGACACGCAATTGAGTTTCATGAATAGGTTTTTTATTTGTATCTATGTCACTCCAATTAACCGATTTATCATTTTCGTTAAACTCAACTACAGGATAAGGTTGACCAGGCTCAACAATTTTTTGTAGCACTGGATCTTCGACAGGAGCTAGCTTGTCTGTGGCCGCGATACCAGGAACCATATAGTGGCCCAACTGATTAGGTACACAAGCGAACCAGTAGCCACGTGCAGGATCACCACCAACAAAAGTACATAGTACCCAATTTTCGTAATCGGGTACGTTATACCACATACCATAAGTGTGTCTTACGGTTTTAAAACTATTTTTATCTGTAGCACCGGAAGAGGGCGATGCTTGTGCGAAAGGATCTTGATATGTTGCCCCAAGAAAGGGACTAGCATAGTTTACTGTACGCCAATATTTTGGATCTGTTTCAATCCCACCAAACTCAGGAATCCATACTTGTAAGCGTCCGGTCATTAAGGGATCACGGTTATCTTTTACAATACCTATATAAGGACCCGAGTCATAGCGAGCACCTTCGGTATCCTCACGTTGCACCCACTCAGCGGTTTTTCTTGATACGCTATTTGTTGTTGACATTATATTCCTGGATAATTATATTCGCTAGCGAACTCTTCGGGCCAAGATTGTATATCGGCGTTTGCAAGTTCGAAATCAGTTTGTGGAACGGATTCTTCAATTGATGAGGCTGCATCAGGGTCACCGCCTATGAGCTCACCGCCCTCACCGTATTCATCTTCAGTAAATGCTGGATCAATACCACTCTCCCGATCTTCCGTGCCCAATGTTGGATTAGTAACCGATCTGTTAGGGTTGCTTGCTTCTCTAGATACTTGTTTATTTTGTGTGTCGGCTGGTTGGTCAAACAATCGAACACATTTTAATTTTTGTTTAAACACACCGTTGTTAAAAGTATTCTCTACTCTTATTATTGTATATATTCCAGAAAAAGCACTGTTTTTAGTTTCAAACTCGTATAAACCAGTTGATAAATTAATATCTTTAGGTATTTTAAAATTCAAACGCATGAACAACTGTTTTTTATCCATAAGCAAACTGGATGTGTTTCTAGCAGCACCAGGCGGTAACCAAACATCATCTTGTTTAATCAAGTCAGGATCCCCGGATATTTCTAAATCTATGCTAATCATGTCAGCACCGGACTTATTAAAAACTGAATTGAACAAATCTACTGCCTGTACGGATTTTTTACTGCCATCGTTCAATTGATTATGCGAATGATTAACTGGGCTAGTTTCTATGCGGAGAGTCTGCAACCCTCCACTGCCCGATGAGGATTGATTGCTACCCACAGCAGCGGCACGTACTTGACTGGGGTCGATGCCTTCAGCAAAAGCGTATTCATTTGAAGTATCAAGATTATCTAATGCAGTTTTAGTTTCAAAAGCAGTTAATGCTTGAAAAAATAGTGTATTGAATTCTATCTTCAAATCAAATATCTCTTGATTCTTGCCCATGAATATATAATTATATTCTTTATCCATCACTGAAGGAATGGACTTTTTAGCATTTGGATATTGCTGATTATGATATTCAAACTTTGTAATATTAAACGTTATTTTTTTCTTATATATTTTACGCTTATTGTCCCATTGATCTAAATATTCAACTGTGGTAATAATTTTATGTAAATTAAGCGGTTGATTTTTGCTATTGGCTTCGTTTTGCGATTCCATTTCGTTAGATGCTGCTGATACTTTTGACCTGTAATAATCGCTACTGCGTACAATATTATTAATGACTTCTATTAAATTCGATCCTGCATTAATAGGAATAATGCCTGTTGACTTGTCTAGATCACCTTTCTTAGTTTTATCATTTTGCGGGGGAGCCTGTGTTAGATTATGAAAATCTTTTACAAAAATGTTTGCTCGCTCAATTTCAGGATCTATGACAAATACATATTCGTCAGCGACACCTTGATACCCTTTTTTTACAAGTTCTTTTTGATATTCATTAAGAGCATCAACTAAACTTAGAGTTCCGTAGGATTTTGGTTTAGGACTTGCATTTGTACCCAATCTCCGAGTCTCAGCCTCGGTTTTGTTTTCATCCCTGCTGGGATTGTTTACAGCACCGGGATTTGAACCATATGGCGGTAAGTCATACTGAAGATTAGATGCTCCAGTAGATTTAAAAAATTCTTGAACAGTCTTTGCTGTAACTTCAAAATTAACTGGAATTGTCACGCTTTTATTTTGCAAGGCAGAATGACTTTGGGGGATTGCTCGTATTTTATATTCTGCACCTTTTTGAGTTATAACTAATTTAATATCTATAATTTTTATACAAACATACTTTGTAATATCAGGAATCGGATTCGGAGCATAGCTACCATCAGGATTTATGGCAAAGAAATCTATTTGTAAGACTAAAGGCATTTGATCCCACATTTTAACACCGGCTTCTTGAGCAACTGAAACTAAATTCTCAAGAAAACTAGCTCCTAAAGGCTCATGTACAGTAAATTCCATGTCTATGGCGTTAGTGCCTTTATTGCCAGAGTTTAAACCAATCACTGTAGACATTTTAAAATCGGTTATGTATATGTCTAATTCAAATTTTGAATTGCGACTAAATTCCGGTGATCGTCTTCCACCACTGGCTATCAATACTTGCCCCCGGCTAGGGCTCCATGGGGCTCCCCTTGCTACTACAGAGTTATACTCCTGTATTGTCATGTAGGCTAAACTTAAACCATATGTATAGGTGGTGTAGGCATTAAGAGGATTCGGTCTAGGTTTTTTTGGTGTATTGTCTACGCCGCCCGAGCCCAGAGTTACTTCCTTACCGCCTTCACCATATTCGTCTTCGGCAAAAGCAGAATCCATTTCACCACCATAAGCATCACCGCCCTCACCATATTCGTCTTCAGTGAAACTGCTATCATTTAGGCCATCATCGGGCGGCGAAGCAAAATCAATGCCGGCTGCTGCGGGATCACCAGGTCCACCGTCGGCAAAATCAAAACCTGCAGCAGATTCATCACCGGCTGAGGAACTTTCGGGGAGATCTAGATTAAATTGTTCTTGAGCATTAATGGGCTCGATGTCACCTAATTGTGGCTGACCAGGAGAAATATTTGAACTGACAGTTTCGTCGCTGGCTTGCAGCGAATCAACGAATTTACTAAAAGTAAAAGCGACCATTAACCACCTAATGCCGACATTAGTGTATTTGCGTCAGGGATGAATATCTTTTGCCCTAAATAAAAATCAAATATAGGATCACGTATGGTGTTGGGATTTCTAGCAGCAAACACCCACCATAACTGTGGGTTATTGTACATATCATTTGCCAGTAAATCCGGACGGTATTCGTATACTCGGTTAATTTTAAACACAATATCTTGGTTGCTGCGTGGAATTGATCGATAGTTCAAAACATCAAGAAAGCGACCAAATCTTTCAGTTGTAAAATACGGACTATATTGTGAATATTCAGCAGACATTATATGAATTTACTCCCAACCAATTTTCCTTGGGCAAACTGATCTAAATCAAATTTAGTCAATGATTCTTTACTGTATACAGGTTGTAATGAAATACTAAATGTACTTGAAACAGGAATTCTTGTACGTGCTTCTCCCCCACCGCTAGAGAAATTCATAAGTCCACTTAATCTAGGCTCTTCTCCAAATTCCCCGGCTCCAGTACTGGGTTGAAAACTCGTACTTGAGCTAGATCCGCTGGTTTCTATGTAATCTACTTCACTGGGCATAGTATGACTAAAACTCGTAACAATGCATGGCACATCTGGGAAATAATGCCGTCCATATCCGCTTAAAAAAACTAGGGGAGGTGGGTGACCCGCGAACTCGCCTTTACCAAAAAACATCTTAGATGTAGCCCTAAAGAAATAAATACAAGCTAGGACATAATCGGCTTCTTCTTTGTTTTGTGCTGTAAACTCGGCTTGTATCTGAATTGTTTGCACTTCAGAATTGTCATAGCTATAATGAGCATAATTACTATGAGTAAAACGTTGCAGTGTATAATTAGCTTGATATGCTACAGTGATGTTAGGAGTATAAGGAAAAATTACTCCACCACTATCAATTAACGGAGTCAATAAACCACCGATGCCACTTTTGTAAAGGATATTGGCATTACCTATGCGAATACGAACTTTCCAATTCGATGCACTGCTTCCTTGGCTATCTGTAAAATTTATATCAAAGTCTCTGCCGCCAAAGTTCCCAAACCCCAATCCCTTGGTACCTAATAGACCCGAAGATTGTAGTCGTCCCACCACCGGATCTAGAATAGGTGCAATGGCTCGGCCCAGCATTCTTGTCCCAACAAGAGCCGGGGCAGCTATGGTGCTAACAATGTTTTGGAAATCAAACATAGAATTACTCGCTTTATTACTATTTATAACCACAAAAATGGTTGTTTTTGTCCCAAATCTATGTTACTATTTTTATAGTATTGAGGAGAATTAAAATTAAAAGTAACTATCTCAACAACAAAGATATATTAAAAGAAATACACAAGAGTAAAAATACATACTGTAGCTATGTAACGCCAGATGTTGCTGACTACGATATAATCACTCACAACATAAAAAATATAAATGCCGAATTGATAGAACAAGCCAGACAGAATCGTGCTGAACGATTAGCAAGACTCGCTTGGGAGGCTAGCCAACAACAAGGGGGAAAACGCAAATTAGATGAATTTGCCATACCGTTATCTCAGATAAAAAAACAAGATATAGTAGTACGTGTAATGACTTGGGATCATGTACCAGTTGCACCCGTAGTTTCAAAAAAAGTTTTATTAGTGGACATAGAAGAAGAACCTGTTGTTACTGAATATGATGACGAGCCCACTGCTGGTCCAGTAAAATATGTCAAATGCAACTTTCCCCCGTTCCAGCATTACAAGATTGGACTAAGAAATAAACCATACTGCGTGGGCAAAAGCCATTGGCAAGGCGACATAGAAACTGGTGTCTACTCTAAAGACCACGGTACAATGACACGTACTCTAGCCCATATGTTTATGAAACTATGCGAACGCTATGCTACCCGTTCAAACTGGCGTGGTTATACTTACAATGATGAAATGCGTAGCCAAGCCCTGCTGCAACTAAGTCAAATCGGACTACAGTTCGATGAATCCAAATCACAAAACCCGTTTGCCTACTACACTGCTGCTATCACTAATAGTTTTACCCGTGTGCTTAACATCGAAAAACGTAACCAAAACCTGCGTGATGACATATTAGAAATGAACAACTTTGCTCCGAGTTATACTAGACAAGGTATGCTGTCAGGTGGGCATATTGGTGACGATCATGACTAGATTTTCGTCTACCAGTATGTTATACTAGGTGCTATGGCAAATCTATTTAAAAAAGTTGCAGTTTTTACAGATCTTCACGTCGGTCTAAAATCAAACAGTATTGTTCACAATA
>Ga0214923_10001159_pt1 | contig 38039 bp, 12 predicted proteins | sample LL1510_MetaG_FD_177993 | JGI IMG/M metagenome (GOLD analysis project Ga0214923, IMG submission 177993) | Freshwater microbial communities from Lake Lanier, Atlanta, Georgia, United States - LL-1510 | ecosystem: Environmental > Aquatic > Freshwater > Lake | place: USA: Georgia | collected...
GGCCAGGGCCAGGGCCAGGGCCAGGGCCAGGGCCAAGGCGAGTAATTGCTTGAGTTAAAGCTGCAACAGAGGTTGAAGCAGCAGCATCAGCATCAGCAGCAGCATCAGCAGCAGCAGCAGCAGCAGCAGCAGCAGCAGCAGCAGCAGCAGCATCAGCAGCAGCAGCAGCAGCAGCATCAGCAGCAGCTAATTCTTTAACTTTAGCAGCAGCAGCAGCAGCAGCAGCATCGGCTTTAACAAGAGAAACCTGCTCAGCCATCCGTTTCGCCCTTGCTTTTGTTGCTGCTGCTTCTGCTTCTAATGGTGCTTTTGCAATATATTCTTCAGTATCTTTTTTTATCCTAATAAACACATGTTTTAAATAATTATTTCTATCTACACGTAATTCATTTACTTTTTCCAGATACTCTTTATTGTCCGAATCTTTAAAAGCACTAATATATATTTTATTTTGTTTAACTCTCGCCATATTTAAGGTTAATTCAGTGTAAAAAGGGTTATTATTTATATTTACATTTATAGTTGTAAAAAAATCATTGGGTAGTAATTTTTGTTCATAATCTTCATAGTTTTTAAAATCTTTGTCAATGTTTCTAAGTAGCAGATTATAAAGGTTTTCTGCTTTCTTCCTTTTATCCTCAGCTTCATAAATTAATTCTTCAGAGCTCTTAGTTGGGGAAAATGGACTTAACACGGCCTGTACGCCTTTTTTAATAGAATTAACTGGGCTTAATTTTAACTGATTATAATATATTTCACTATCGATTTTTGCCTTTTTAGCCTCACTAAGGCCATCGTAATTATCATTTATAGTTTTACAAATATTATTAAATTCTTGTAATATATCAGTCCGGTGATTAACTATTTTATCATACTTAGATTGCAACCCCATTATTTTAGCAAGGGCACGCTCCTCATCGGCCTCATTTTTGTATGGTTGGTTAGAGACAGCAGATAGCGTTGCCGATTTGTCATAATGAATCTTTTTTTTAATATTATTCAACAAATCTTCAGTTTCTTCAAGGGTAATAGATATTATAAACTCTAAGTTCTGTATATCCTCCTCTTGCTGGGCCAAAAAGGCCTCTGGATCAAGGCCCAGAGGCATCTCTTTACATTGAATCATTAGCTCATTAAAATTCTTATTCTTATCTTCAACATTGATAAATATACTATGAGCACCTCTATTGTTGGATGTTAACGTAGAAAAATCACCGGGTGAAATTTGCATGTGTTGTTTTGAGTATTCAATCTTAGCTGGTTTAGTTAATACGTCTTTAGCATCATAATTTGTATTAGATTTCATAGCATCTCGCTTTTTCCAGTTTGAGTCAAGGAAGTTTGGATTTAACAAAATTCTACTAAAATCTGTATTAAGCTTAACAAAGTTCTCTATTGTATTTTTGAATTCATCAGGCATCACATCATATATTTCATCATCAACCTGAATTATCTCATCGCTAATACTCATCCTCTAATACTTCTTTGAAAAATAAAGATTCAACTAAGTCCGCGGATGCCGTTTTTAAATATTTAGCAACACGTTCATCAAGCTCTTTTTCCTCTGTTTTGAATTCAACTAATTTTTTAGCAATTTTCTTTCCAAGTTCTTTATGGGGAGCATGTTGAATATCTAAATCAATAGTTTTTTTAATGAGTAAAATATTATTCCTTCTGAGTAAGGCATGTTGAGCATTTAAAAAATCAATCTTATGGCGATTAAACGCAATTTTTAAACGTATAAGCTCATCTTGGTTTGTAATAGTCGGCTTAGATACAAAAGTAAGACAAGTGCTCTTTTCCAGAATACAATTTTCAATAGTTTTTCTCTTAGGTTTTTTCGTTTCAATAACTTCAGGGATTGTAAAGAGCTTTGTTTCAAACGGTATTAGGTCTGTACGTTCTTTTTTTATTAATGTCTTCAAGTGTTCATTTGTATTTTCTATAGCACCACTTAAATCAATATCTTTATTGACAGTCAGGTCTATAATTGGATCTTTTGTTAATAATGTTTCTGCATAGGTTTTCTTTGTACTAACACCAACCTTTAAAATCTTTTTAATATCAGTATCGCTAATTTCACAGGCCATCTTACATTATAATAGTTTTATTTTCTTTAGCCCAATCCGGGCTTGCCCTCAAAAATTAATTTATATTTTGTAAAGACTACAAAATATACAAGGGTGACACCGAAGGCGGAGTTGTTTGTTCTGATAAGATTAAGATATTTATAATTTATATTATGTAAACCTTGCAAAATATAAGTTATAAAAGTTATTTAATCAAACAACTGTGCTCACCCGAATAAGTTATGTAATCAACTGTTGTCACCCGAATAAAAAAGACCTTACTTCCCAGACTTTTCTTTTGCCTTCGTTTTCTGAGCACGGTCTAATATGAATTTTTCACGGTTTTCTTTGTATGTATTATAATCGGGGAGTTTATCCACGGGTGTGTTTGATGGGTACTGTTTCATTGCGGCTTCAATAAATGATGGGTCCATATAGTAGTTCACAAAATTCTCCTTTTTAGGAGCAGTTTTTATCGTATTCACAACCTCTTTCAAATTAATATAGGAATCAAATGAGGAGCCCACGGTGGCTAAAGTAAGATCACTTCTGTACCTTACCCAAGGTATACCTTTAATAGTATTATTTTGTACTGCTTTATAGTTTGCATCAAATATTTTAATAAAGTTGTTTTGCCAGTAGGTTTCAAGAGGTGCCACTTTTCTACTAGAAACAGGTCTCATTTCTGTTATTCCGTACAGCAAGGTTAAAGAATCAACGGCTTCAGCTCGTTTTCCCGTATCTAGTTGTCCAATTGCATTGTTTATTTTTCCATAATATGTAATACCAGCATCTACAGCTGCTATACCCAATGCGGTGTTAACTACTACTGCTGTTGCTATCCCCCCTACTTCCCCTACTGCCAATGCTGCTGCTCCAAGCGCAGCACCTTCGGCACCTGCAACTATGGCTCCTCCTAAAACAACACCGACACCAGCAACAGCAGCAGCCGCACCACCCGCTGCTGTACCTGCTGTTGCTGCGGCGGCGGCTGCCGCAGCACTAGTTAACCCCACTGCCGCCGCAGCAGCAGTAGCAGAAGTAGCACCAGCAGCACCAGCAGCAGTAATAGAACCAACAGCAGCACCAGATGCTGCTACAGCAGCAGCACCAGACGTATAAAGTGCAACCCCAGCTCCAATCAATCCAACACCCAAAAACATAACGGCTGCGATTGCTAAAGCCATAATAACATAGTAGGCTACAACAGATGCCCATGATTCACCAGGGGGCGGGTCCTCAAGGTCAAGAGTATCCTTACTAAACACCTCCGCAAAAGCAACATCCCCATAGTATACATCATCACCGTAACCACCCGTCCAGGGCAACAATGCCCAAAAACTATTAAAAAAAATTCTTTGGGATCCGGTTATAGGATTTAAATCTTGAAGCTCTGTAAGCTCTACCGATCTAAACCAGGATTCTGGGTTTACACGCAATGCATCCTCCCCCATGGTGTTTTTTTTATCAAACCAGTGTATTTCAGCTGCTAATGGCCGTTTACGCAATTCTGCTGGTTCGGCGGAACCTCCCCTTTGTTGTGCAGGGGCGGGCTTGGAGGTCTTCGTCTTAAGATAATACATCTTCGCACTCATTGCCTTTAATAATGAAAAATCTAGTTGAGGCTCTCCCAACTTTGCATTATACGCCTTGTTTAATTCTTCGAAATTCATTGCCTCATATTCTGGAGGAAGATCCGTAGTTATAGTCGGTTGTTGTTCTTGTTCAGGTTTAGGCTTTGGTTCCCTTTGTATACTACTATTAACATCTGATTTAATTTGCTCAAGCTTAAAAGGGCCACCATCTGCACCTAAGTATTTGTCATTTTTATAAGCAAGCACAAAATTGTAGAGTTTTTCCAAAGATGCCGTCTTTGAATCACCAGCGGTCAATGCACGGATTTCTGCATATTTATCTTCTAAAATCTTATCAATAGGTGTAACTAATGCCCTTTTAAGGTAATCACGTTTACCGTTTTCAACTTCTTCACGTTTAGGATTTTCCATTAGATTTATATCTATATCCCTTCTAAACATATACTCTATTAATTCGTCTAGGTCCTCAGGTCTTTTGCTCGCAGCCACAGGGCTTTGAGAATTCTCAAAAAAATTTGTGTAAGCACTTAATAAGTCTTGTGTCCTATCTGGTTTTCCCTTGGCAACTGTCTGGCGTAAGAGGGTGTCTTGAAAAGCTGTTCCCTCAGCCCGTGTTTCTTCTATAGCCTCTTCGAATTGTCCTCTGTTTAGAGCCTCATCTACTCTTTGTGAAATTTCGTTGTTAAGAGTTGGTGCAAAGTCCCTCAATAATAATCTATCGTCAGTTCCTTCAAGTACGCCAACGCTTTTGGCGTGGATTAGTAAATATCTGCACAAAGTCATACCAGAATCGGCGAGTTTCCCACGAACTAAATCTTGCAGTTCTTTCCTTTTTTTTGCATCGGTGTCTTTTGACAAATATTTCCCTATCAATGAATAAAAACTCCATTCTTTACCACAGGCTTTATTCCCCATCCAGCTAGCATTGAACGGCCTGATTTTAGACCTAAAGAAAAATAGTTTCTCACCTTCGTAATTTATGTTAGGTTTATAAAACAGCCCTCTTTCAGGATTCTGTGCATTATTAATAAGAGTTTGTAATGGCTCTTCTATTAAATTAAATAACTCCAATTTTAATCGCATCAATTTTGGTACAAGTATATCCATTTTTCCTTCTTTAACTTTGCGTCCTTTCTCTGTGTTTAGTTTTTGAGCTAACTCTCTATCAGCCTGAAAAAAGCAAAAATTGCGAAAAAAACCCCAGCCTGGGGCAAAGGCTAATGTGGCTTTGCCAGCGGTAGGATTAAACTCATACTGCATAAAATTGAATAGTTCTTGATATGCCAAAATTATCTTAGTCATATCAGTTAATATATTTAACCCAAAAAATTTGGATAAGTAATAAAATGAATGTAATTTATCTAATAGGAAAATCACTCCTGTGGTTAAATCATTATTAAAAATTTTTAATAAATTAGGTTCAGCCCCTTCTTTTGTAAGGGGGTAACCATCGTCACTTGGGGGGGCTTTTGCCTTGTCTGCCTTGTCTGCTATATCTTTATAAAAAAAAACACGTGGCATTTTTTTTATTACTGCCTTTAAATCTTTTATTTCGCTATTTTTTTTTTCTAATTCGGCTTGATGTTGTGAACGACTTTCTGGTGTATGAGTGGGTTGAATTGCATATGTTGCCTCAAGATCTTCAATCGCTTTAACCTTTTCTCTTATAGTTACGTATTGTTCAAGTTTTGTCGCATTATTAGTATCGTTTAGATTATAACTTCTAAGCAAACAATATGTCAAAAGGTCAATATCATCTTTATCAGAAAACACAGCGTGATTTAGAGTTAAAAGTATTGTCTTTAGTGTTTTTAAAAGGTCAACGCCAACGGCATTTAACCCAACTTGAAAATTATTAACATAAGTCTCTGCATTTATATCCACTATAGTTGTTTTAATATTAGTATTAGCAATTATTCTAAGAAGCTGGTACAAATTAATATTTTCGGTTATATCATCAGAGTTATAGTTTTCATTTTCTAGTTTATTATATTCTATATAATAGTTCAGTATATTTAAGAAAAATTTATTTTCAACTCCGTACTTGGTTAAAACTTTTAAAGAGCTTTTCACCCATCTTTTATAGTCGTCTTCATTCTCTGTAGGTTTGTCGATTGCCGTTAGTTGCCTTTTCATTTCCGCAGCCGCTGTGTTTTCTTCAGGTTTAACCTGCGCACTCGCCGAAATCCCCTCTCCCTGGAGGTCGACAGATTCAATGTCTTTATATACAAATCGGTTTTCAAAACTAAACAATTTTAATATATCATTAATGATTGTTATGTCATTATCAGTATAGACATACGGCTTTTTTTTACTGAGTTCTTTTCTTTCAAATACAGTTGCCAAATCATTAATATGAGCTATCAGTATTTTTCTAATAGGCAACTCATTGTCAGAAGGTTTAAATTTAACTTTCATTGTTTTAGTAAAAACAACATTCATTTTTATCATATCATTAATCGTAGTTTTATCTGGCTTAGCAATTTCTTTTCTAACCATGTTAACATCTTCCAGTTTAAAATATAAATCTGCTATACTAGAATCATTGAAATATAAAATATTTGGTAAGTCTTTTATGTATTTCATATTAATATATTTTTCTCTGCCTACAACCAACGACGTAATTTGTTTTTCCGTCTGAGTTTTCAAGCCTGTATTTGGATCCCTTTTTATTTCATCGCTAAAAGCGGATGCAGTTAGATCTTCATCAATATATACAGTTGGAGGAATCATAAGTTTTAAGGAATCAGGGTTTTTATAACTAAGTGAACCATTGCCCTTTACTGTTGTATAGTCAGTATCGGTTGATGCGGCTTCTTCAAGACTCTTAAGAGCCTGTGAAAATTGGTGCCTAGCCGCCGGCTTTAATTTTGTCAGTTGAGATACATAGTAGTTTTCCTTAGTTTCAGCATTATTGACAATAGTCCAAACACTAGATTTAAGAGCAGTTGACGCAACCATATTGTAGGCTTTTTGCATAACAGAAGCAACATCAGAGTTTGAATAATATTTTTCGGCAAGTTTAGATATTACACCAAGCATAGCGGGACTATTGTCATCTACGTAATCTGTGTCAATAAAATTTTGTAAGGAAAATTTCGCATTTTGTTCAACCTCCGCATTCTTAAAAAAGCCGGCATATTCGTCTCTAACATTAAGTTCTACCATATTAGCACAAATGTTTAAAAGTGTTTTTCTATTTATTTTCAATCTGTCCCTGTTTTCTTTAATAATAAGTTGCTTTATTCCAGCAGCATCAGGAACCTTACAATAAATCTGTTCGTTAAATCGGCGAAGCAGAGCAGAGTCAAGGTCCCAAGGGTAATTTGTCGCACAAATAGTAATAACATTTTTAAAGGAGTTAATGCCATCCATCATTTGTAAAAGTGTATTAACTGAATTAGCAACCAGGCCAGAATCGTCAGATGACCTGTCGCGACCAATAGATTCGAACTCATCTATAAAAAGCACACTCAAATACTTTGGTGCCTTTTTAAATACAGCCTTATCCCCAACGGCATTGAAGTCTGCTTTAAAATCAGAAAGTTCCTGCTTAGTCATTTTTGCAGTAGATTCAGTAATTTGAGGATCACCACCGACGCCTTTCAATCGTTGAAACTCTGCTAGTGCCTCAATGATGTTATCTTGTTTTTTATTAGCAGAATCATTTTCAGGGTCCATGGCTAAGCATGCGGCACGGGCAGCACATGTGTAAGCTCTAACAATTTTCTTTTCTGTTTCACCGACATATTTGCCTTTTAAATCGGCACCCGTTAGTGCGAAGAAAAGAGTCTTTACATCTTTAAAACGCGATGAAAGCTCCTTAACAGCTGATTTAACTAACAATGTTTTACCGTTTCCAGGTGGACCATATAATAATATTCCCTTGGCAGACTTTTGGAATAAGTTAGGATATATCTGCGGTTGGCAAATCGCCTCAAAAAAAGTCTGTTTTTCCTCTTTCATGCCGATAACATCAGCGAAACTTAGCGAAAGCTCATTTGTTCTTAAAGGGTTGGCAGTTAAGCACTCTTTTTCCCAATCATCAGTTTCATCCTTTTTTTCCTCAGAACTACCGAGATTTTTTGTTTTATCTTGTAATGATTCAACATATCCAAGTAGCCCTGACAATAAAGGAGTTACAGTGGTATCTTTTGAAGTATTCTGATAGGCAAATACATAAGAAGATGCACTACTAAACGCTGCCAATGCAGATATAAAATTATTAACTGTCATATAATATAAACCATTTTTGATTAATTGTTTTACTGTATTACGATGAATACCATCAGGAATTAAGTCTATTTTAAATGTTACAGTCAATAAATCTGGTGTTGGCATTTTACTCATTCGGCTATATCTAATTTTTAAAACCTTTTATTTTCAGAGATGGACCGAATAGGCAGACTTATTGGAGGAAGTAAGCTAAATAATTCTGTTTATGAATTATCGACTCCTACCAAACCTAAATCCGCCCGGGGAGACAAAACAGATGACATATTAAACCCAAATCAGCACTACGAAATACAAAAAATAATAGAAAAATATGATAAAACTCCATTAATTCCCACAAAATTTCTTACAATTTCCAATGTTTCAGAAAAAGATAGCTATAATCAATCAAGTGAAGTAATCAATTACAAATTTATAAGTCTAAAACTAACTGTTAAGCCAAGGACATCGTTTGTAGTAGCAGGAGCCTCTGTGCCCTCATCTATTGTTATGAGAAATGCGGCGTTGCTTTATGAGGAAAGATTGGCAAGTGACAGATATTTTGATGAAGAATTACAAAATGTTAACATGTCCTATTATGTAAAGTACATATCACGAATTAAACAAGAAAGAATAACTGCAAAATGGGAAGCACGAGTCAGTAATATTCTTTTTGTATCTGCTACAAATATTGTTATAAGTGGTGCCTTTTTTATGCTAGGCCCACCAGCCCTAACTTATTTTTTGACATATTTACCAACTTTAAGCCCGTGGGCAATGGTAGCTTTTAAAGCAGGTTTAGAGCAACTGTTTGGATTAAACCCCGCTCAGGTCGGTGAGTTAGCAACAATAATCGGAAATATAAGTGCACAGGGAAATCGTATGAAAACACTAATTCCTGATTCTACTACAATTTTCAAAATTGCCTTCAATGGTAAAAATCCATTGTTTGGTGAAGTCGGAGAGGATGACCTATTAGGTTCATCTGGCGAAACCAATACAGCTATGAGGCCATACCAGGAGGCTGTTATTCAATTATCTAACTTTTTGATTGATAGGTCACCATTAGGACCGATGATAGGTCATTTTCTTAAAATTAACCCAAAGAACCTAAAAAGGTTTACATTCACTGATTTATTTCCAGACTTTGATAAAGCTAAAGCAGGTTCATCGGCTACAATTATTGATAACGCAGCTTGGTTTCTTGGTCTAGGTGAAAATGCAAGAAAGAGTTTAAAAACTGGATTACAAATTCAGGAATATTTTTCCAGTGCAGAATCTTATGTGAAAATGGCAAAAGGCCTAGCTGATTACTATAAAAATTATAGGGCACAAATCAATGATGTAGTCGGCCTATTTTATTCTCCTGAATATGCAGACCGCAATTTTAAAGCAAAATATCTTGAAAACACAGTAAATAGGCTGGGTACTAATATAACATCACGCAATGCTCTAATTAATTTATTTATGGGGTTTGTACCAGATGGTGTTGCTAGGGAAGTAGTATCTGCAGCGGCGGCAGCTGCCCCAGTTCTGGCTCCTACTGCTGGTCCAGCCGCTGCCGCTGCCGCCGCCGCAGCAGATACAGGAGCAGACTCAAGAACATCAGGGCAGGGGCCAGGCCCAAGCGAAGCAGCAGAAGCAGGCCCAAGCGAAGCAGGCCCAAGCGAAGCAGCAGAAGCAGGCCCAAGCGAAGCAGCAGAAGCAGGAGAAGCACCAGCAGCAGCAGCAGCAGCACCAGCAGCAGCAGCAGTAGTACCAATACCAGCAGTAAGTGCCCCCATAAAAATAAACGCCACAGTATTATTTTTTAAATGGGCGGGTAAAAAAATAAGCAGTGCCGCAAAGAGCAAAATTGCCACGTTCACCCCTAAAAACTTTGTTGGCTACACCACTGGAGTGTTTTATGATAGTATATCTAATAAATTAGTAACAGGAGCAAAGACTTTTCTTCCACACGGAATCACAGAAACTGACCCAGATGAAGAAGAAGAGAAGAAGGCCAAGGAAAAGAAAGATAATGAAGATTATGAAAAAGGGCTTGACATTATGAGAAAAGCATACATTAATAATGGTTTGAGAGGGGATAAGTTGGTTAGTTTAATGAGGGAAGCGGCAATAACAACAAACCCATCGTATGTTATAGATTCTAAAGACTATGACGCGGTAACCTATGCCTGGAAAAAAATAATTAAACACACAAAAACCCTCTACAAACAAGGCGTTTTAGGGGAGGTTTTTATGCTCTGGGGCACTGCCGTTTGCTCTCAGCTCTTAGGTGAAATAGCATCAACCGCAACTAAACCGCATCAAAATGCAAGCATAATAACATTAGACTGGTATAATTTATTAGGAAAACCAATTGTTGATATTCGTAATAGTTTCCTTGTGTCAGATGCAAGTACTAAAATGGCCGCAGTCTTCAAGGGCATTCATTCAGAGCTATCAAAGATTTACAACGATGTATATGAAAACTACGTTACAAAGCCACTAAAAGACACAGCTATTTTAAGAAAATTCGCTCAATGGCAGGGAGAAAAACGTGAATGGCTGATTTACAAATTGACAGACAGGTTAGCATTATCTTCGTATATTCATTGGGCTTTTGACAAAGTTATCGATACTGTTTTTGATGCGTTTAGCAATATGATTATAAGTCTACCTGGCCAACCTATTAATGAAATATGCAATAATCTAACAGTTCAATTAGGAATTTACGATTATATGCTTCCTACAGCTTGGGATTGGGTTACTCAAAACATGACATTTAAAAACATAGGTTCGTTCTATTCCCATGCCTGTACAGGGATTGCAAAAGACGGATGGCTGGGCATAGCAGAGCAATTCAAGTCATATCTCACATTTTCAGATGACAATGTCTATTCTAATTTGTACACCGTAGAATATTCCGAAGGCTACGAGGGTTTTACAAATTTAGCCGGCTACGAATCAGAAGCTGATAGAGTAAGAATAGAAGGTATTAAAGGCGAACAAGAAACAAAAACACGTGAAGAGGAATTTGCTGCCGCAATGGCTGAAGCTGATAAACAACAAGATGAAGCTGCACGTGATGCTGATAAAAAAAGATTACGAAGAGAAGCACGAATAGCAAACGCAAGAGAGTCAGATAAATATAAGGCTATATTAAATGACCCCAGTGCAAGCTTATTTTCGAAGGCCCATGCAAGAAGCATGAAGACCTGGTACGATGGAAAAATAGTAGCACTTGATGCAGCAGCAGCAGGAACAGAAGTAGGTAAGTTTATTAGAAGTAATGCTGCCGCCGCAATTGGAGCTCCTGAATATTTATTTGACGCGTTAAAGAGTTCAGCAACAGACATAGCAGATTACGCAAAACGTGCAACTTTAGATTCAATATATAGTATCACAAGAGGTATTACAGGAAAGCGTTCTTATGTTAGTTCTGTAATATTGCCAATAGCGGGTGGACAGGCTATTAGATTAACAGGTAACGAGGCCAAAGAATTTGTTAAAGCTGCCGAAGAAGATAAATTAGTATCACGAATTGCTGATAATTTAATTATCGGTGTAATAGAGGCAGGAGAACAAATAGAAGGGGCAAACATTACAGATGATTTAATAAACGCTCAGCTTAATCTAGAGGGCGTGCACGAAAATCTTGCGACTATTATTACAAAAATAAAGGAGCGATTACAAGCCATAAAAGCTGCAAAACCAGCCAATGGAGAATCATATCGGGCATTGAGTTTAAGTCTACGTCAAGGGGACGCACAAAAGTTACGTGAACGGTTTTTAGGAACAAATATAAGAAAAGCCTCTCCAAATATGAGGAGCGTAGTAGACATTGTTACAGAAGAGTTTGTTTCTAAAGCATTAAATGGGAATAAATCTTTAGAAAGTTTTACAATGACTGATGCAGAATTAAAAGCACTAATAAGCAGTCAAGGAATTACTGAATCTACACAAATAGATGCAGAATTAGTCAAGTTAAAGGCACGTATTACGGTAATGAAAGCCTATGTTCCCAAAATACAAAATTATCCAGACTTTAGAAAATGGGCCAAGGAACACCCAGATGCAAGAGCAGCTACGGGTGAATCATTTTCAGATTTACCTTTTTTATATTTTCAGGTGAATGGTAAATTTTACCGCTTACAAGCTGTAGGAGATGGTGGAGACCCTGAAAATAGATTAGAAAGTGTTCTAGGCGTAAGAGTAGTTGAGGTCGCTGATAGTGACCCACCATTAGATGTGAAAAGATTTCCAGGGTTACCAGGCAGTATGAGACAAACCGCTATTGTGTTTAATTCATTGGAAGAAGCAACTTCTAATATAGTAATCAGCTATTTAGCAAAAGCACACAATGTAGCCAGTATTTTTGCAGAGGCATCTTCCGCAAAACTGACCTCAGGTAAATTTACTAAAAACACATATAACGATTATTCGTGGGGCCTTGGGGGTTCATTCTTTTATGAAAGTGAAATAACGGTAGATGACCAAATTAGTCGCGAAAGTGCAGAAAGAACAATCCAAGCATTATTAGGAAATTACGATTATAATGATTTAGACCCGAATAAACCTTTGTACAAAGATCTTTTAGATGCATTTAAACGTAATCCTATATTAGAAAGAAGTGCGGCTGATTACAGCTTGTTTCCTATATTAGCTAAGGATGTTCAAGCAACAATTGATGCTAGATTAGAAGCAATACCTGATGCTTCACGCCGTGAAAAAATAAGGAAGCAATTAAGTGATGCGGATGAAGACGAGAAACAAGATATAACGCTGAGGGGAGCAATAAATATTGACAATGAATTTTACCCACTCTGGTTAAAACGTCAAGAGTATCTTAACCATACAACTTCCTCTTTCAATATTTTTTTACATAACATACCATATGATTTGAAAGAACGTCTAGAAATCAATAACAATAAATTATTAGACGAGTCGATAGCAGAGATGGATAAATCAATAGATGATAATACTAAGTCTATTAATGAACTTAAAAAAGTGAAATGTAAAATATTAGCCCCTGTACCGGCTCCAACTACAGCAGCAGCACCAGAAGCAGCAGCAGCAGCAGCAGCAGCAACAGCAGCAGTTGGTGGCGGGGCAGGCCCTAGTCCAAGCACAAGTGCAGGCCCAAGCACAAGTGCAGCCACAAGCACAACCACAAGTGCAGGTCCATCCTGTCAACCAACCGACAAAAACTCAGATGACTTTACAGAGCAACAAAAGGCTCAAATTGAGAGGCTCACATATTCATTACAGGTAATAACTCCACGCGAAGGTGAAGACTTAGGCGAACATAAGAATCTTTTAGCAAGAGTTAAAGGTGGATGCCCAGGGTATATAGAAGAAAGTATTGCGAATTTAGAAAAGTATGGAAAGGATTTGCTTGAAAACAGAAGCATATTTGTAAGACGAAAAACTGCAGGGTTTGGCGACATATCGCCGTATCTTTTATATGCCGCCACCTTAAAAACGCAAGGGACACATAACAATCACCTAGCATTGACTATTAGGAGTGATTCCGATGACTTTTGGAGTGCTCTTAATGCACTATGTAATGTTACTGAGATTATGGATTTAAGAGTCGCTGAAGATCTGAAGAATGACTTAGCTAAGGAGGGGAAAGAACTATTAAAAAATAAAGGGATTATCAGTGCAAATATAGAACATTTTAAAACATATTTACAAGAAGGAAAAGCAAGAGCTGAAAACGCACATTTTGTGCAGGATTATACTACTAAGAATAATTTCACAGAAGAAAGTTTAGATCGCAAACCAAATGAAACAGCAGCAGACTATGTTAAAAGATTACGTGATGCTAATGATTATTATGAACAAACAAATAGAACACAGGGGGAACTAAATTTGGAGTTAAATTTAAAATTAGACAACTTTGCTGGTATAGGAGGCTTAGGCAATCAACTTGATTTTATAAACGAATTAAAAATTGACAGTATCAGTCTTCCAACACATGGCGATAATGATTGGCTTGTTGGGACTGACGGAATACCAGTGTTTGACCAAGCAAATTTTAGAATAGCAGCTTATAATTTTGCTAATGATATTGAGGGAACACCTGAATTTATAATGGCTGTTTTAGCAGATATGGAGCATCAACTTGGAAATGAAATATGGCAGCATGAACGTGACACTAAGCAAATTAGTGATTTACAAACAGCACTTGCTAAAGTTTACGAAGACCATAAAGACAACCCTGACTATAAATTAACAGATGATGAACTCAATCTACAAGATAAACTAACAGACTTACTTAGAAAAATCAATTACGATACAGGTAAAAATAAAAGTTTAGATAGATTAACAAGAGAGTTCAGCTCCTTTTACGAAAGGCAACGGCAACGAGCTTTTGAAAAGCGAAAGGCCGTAGTCATTGGTAGATTAGAAGTTATTGAAATAGACCCAGCCTTAATTAAATCACTTACAGACGAAAATGCGGAAATAAGTGCCATGATTTTTGGTTTAAATTTAACCGATAGAATAAACGGAATTGTGGGCTACTTATTCGGAAGTGAAAATTCAGAAATAATTAGAAAGCTAACCGAACGCCAGGCAGAGATTAACAGGTTATTGGGTTACGCAAATACTTTAAATCTTAAAAAAACTATTACGGTTTCTCCTGATGATATTGACAGGCCAAACCATATATCGAAATATACCAACGGTTTTTTGGATACAATGGATACAGAATATAGGGCATATCTACTTTCATTAGGTAAAATAAACGGTCCATTAAAATTTGATTATAGTGCTGATAAGGATAAACTATTAGGAAAAGCGGGAACTATAAGAGAAAATTATAAGTCAAACTTAACTAAGGCAAATGGTAGAAGAAGACAACAGTTGCAGACAAAATATGGGCCTGCTTTTCGAAGATTACAAATAAAATACGGCGATCCACCAGGACCCAACGAAGACCCATCTATTCAAAAAGCATACCGAGATTTTAAACTTTACCTCGAAGGTGATGGAGGGGATATGAAAGACCCGTCTATGTCAATATTGAGCACTAACTCAAATTTAACATTCAGCGAAATGAGTGAATTAATGCGAATTGCGGCATACTGGGAGGCTAACGGCGGTTTAAATATTTTATATGATTTAAATGGAACATCTACGAAAACACGAACGCCACAGATGGATTTAGATGATATTGTCATAGATATATTAAATGAGGCAGAAAGAACTACCCCATCAGACGAACAGTTAAAAGCTGAGGCGAATCAAATATTGAGATCTGTAATTTTGGCATATACAGAGGGGGAAAAATCAAGGGATGCAGCGGTCGCAGCGGCCGCAGAAGCAGAATTACTTAGGGATTTCGACGCCAAAGCTGCTGACGATGCTAAAGCAGCCGCATCTGCTGCAGCAGCAGCATTTGAATTGTTAAAAGGCGTTAAGTCATCTGCGATACATCATGAAAATCAAGTAAAAAAAGGTGCTTTTTCTAGTTTGGAATCGTTAGCAGACAAAGGAAGAGAGGCAGATACACATAACTCAAAAATAGCAGAAGAAGCAAGAAAGGCTGATGCAGCAAAAACCAGAGCGTTAGTTTCTGCAAGCCAATCAGCTGAAGACAGCGTAGGCAAAGCTGAAGCAGCAGTAGGTCAAGCACGGGCGGCAAAAGATGATGCAACAGCTGCAGCGGCCGAATCAGATAAGTTAAAAACTTACGATAGTGAGGCAGCGGCAGCGGCAGCTCGCGAAAAAACTACTGCTGAAAGTAAATTGGCAGAGGCTGAACAGGCGTTGACAAAGGCTAGAGGGGCGTTAGATAAAATAAAGGCTGGTGTTGGAAAGGTAGGGGAGGCTGCTAAAGAAGCTAAAACAGCTGCAGAAACAGCGAAAACAGCTGCAACTGCGGCCAGTGCTGCCGCTACTTTAGCAGAAGAGGCGTTGGCAAGGGCAAGAGCAGCAGCAGAAGAAGCATTAAGAAAAGCCGAAAACGTAAAACAAGCAGGAGAAGAAGTATTAAAAGCAGCAAACTCACGAAAAACAGCAGCAGATAACGAACAAGCAGCAGGGGCAGCTGCGGCTAGGGCAAGAACAGCAGCGGAAGGTGCAGATAAAGCCGCAGCCCAAGCAGATAAATTGAAATCTTACGGCAATACGGCAGCAGCGGCCTCTGCCGCGTCTGTGGCTAGAGCAGCAGCAGATTCTGCTGAAAAGGCTTTAGCAGCAGCAGCTGCTGCTTCAGCTGCCGCTTCTGCCGCCGCTGCTGCTGCCGAAGCAGCGCTTCAAAAAGCAAAGGAAAGTAATTCTGCAGAAGCTGCTACGGCTGCTGCTGCAGCAGCGGCGGCGGCAGCAAGGGCAGCAGAACAGGCTTTAATATGTGCCGCCGAAGTTGTAAAAGCAGAAAAGGCAGCATCTGATGCAGAAGCAGGTAAAAAAGCCGCAGATGATGCATTGGCCCCCCTTATAGCTGCAGAAGCGGAAGCGGCAGAACGTGCTCGGTTAGCTGCTTTAGAAGAGGCTAGAAAAAGGGCAGAAGAAGCTGCTGCGGCTTCAGCAGCGGCAGAACTTGCTAGGATAGCTGATGCAGAGGCAAAAAAAAAGGCTGCAGAAGCATCTGAAAGAGAGAAAGAAGCAGCAGAAAGAGATAAAAAAGCAAAAGGAGAAGCACTAAAAGCAGCAAATTCAGCAAAAGCAGCAGCAGATAACGTAATAGCAGCTACAGAGGCTGTAACTAGAGCACGTGCGGCTGCAGAAGCTGCTGGTAAAGCTGCTGACGAAGCAGATAAATTAAAATCGTATGGCTCAGACGCAGCATCAGCTGCTACTAGTGCTGCAGCTGCCAATACCGCCAAATTAGAAGCTGAACGTGCTTTAGCTGCTGCTCTAGCTGCAGCTCGTGCTGCTTCAGAAGCAGCTGCAGATGCTGGCCGCAGAGCAAACATAGGTAATTTTCAAGCGGCATCATTGGCTGCTATAGCCGCTGCCGCTGCCGCTGCAAAAGCTGCCGAAGAAGCAGAAAAGGCGAAAAAGGCAGCAGCTGGTGCGGAAAAAGCTAAAAACGACGCAGCAGCTGCTTTAGCACGTCTTAGAGGATTTGAACAAACAGCTAGGCAGAAAGCTATAGACGAAGAAGCAGCCGCAGAAGCAGAAAGAAAAAGAAAAGCAGATGAAGCTGCTGCAAAGTTACTGCAAGCACAGGATAGTGCCCGTAAACTAGGGTCAGCAGTAGCAGCAGCACGTGCTGCAAGTAATAGCGGGGCACGTGGGGCAGAGGCACGCATTAATGCGGCAAGAGGCGAAAACTTAAACAAAAATAGGGGAAAATTGCCTCCAAAAAGTAGTAACCCAGCAAAGCCAACGTCACTACCGCCAAGAGCTAACCTCCCATCAGATATTGTCGATTTAATTGCTAAAGGACAAGAAAAATATGGCGATGATCCTTTTAAAATTGCAAGAACATATGTGGGGGTGGGTGGGTCGAAGAGAGCTCCTTATAGTTTTCTTACTGCTTATTTTAATTATCTTGTAGCTAAAAAAGAAACGGAAGGAATTAGGGGTTGGCGGGGAAGTCCCTTAGAAATACGTGTTGCGGAAATTCAAGAAGACGATGCTGCACGTCAACTTCGTAATTTCAACCCAGATGAGAATTTTCATGAGGTAGCAGGTGTATTCTGGGCCACACCGCCACCACCGCGTTCAAACAAAGAACGAATTGCCAAGATAAAAACAGATTTAGCAGCCATAGGGAGTCTAGATCCAACTCTACAATCTGAAGTCAATAAATTACATGTCATATTAACAGGATTAGAAACAAATATTGACCTGCCGTCAACACCCGTTGGATTAACTAACCTTGAGCAGCAAGTTGCTGATCTTTTTGCGAAAGCAAGGGCCAATGTAGAACGCTCAAATGTTGAAGACACTAGGAAGCGGTTGTCTGATTTGCAAGAAGAAGCTAAAAAAGATTTAGAGGATATTGATAAAGAGCTCAAACTCATAAAAGAAGCCCTTGACAGTGCTAATAAATCTGCCGAAGTCTCAAGAGACCCTGACTCAAAAGACGCTGTTGACGATTTAAAAGCTCGCTATGATAATCTTAAAGAAAGACGTGACGAACTAAGTAAGAGAATAAAGGATTACCATTTATTAATTAGGTATGGGGCTCAGGGTATATCAAGATCAGGCTATGATGACATGTTTAATTTATTTAGCTCACAGCTTAATAGACCAGCCTTTAAAAGAGCCTTAGATGATGCTAAGAAACTGAGAAAGTATGGTGATCAGGTAAAAACCGATAATGACAACGCAAAAACAGGTATCTTAAAAATTATAAAAGATATAGAAGACCGAGAAACCAACGATAAATCAAGCGTAGAAGGTGCAGTAATACGAGTTCTTGCTTTCCAAGAATGTAAAGCTGCAAATAATTGTCATGCCGACCAAATAATTGGAGACGTCGAAAATCGCCGCTTGCTTGATTTTATACGGATTTTTTACGAAGTAGATGGTGATACTATTAAAACAGATAACTATAAGAATCCAATAGCCCGCCCTGCATTAGCTGCCTTAGGAGAAAGTATCGACCACCGTGTGAGAATAAGAAATAATAATCCTTATAATGACGACATAACAAGACAGATTTTTCAAGATGCAATTGACCTATACCGCAGTCAACATGACCAGCCAACCGCATTTGAAAAGGGCAGAGCCTTAGAGATGTTATCATCAGAAGTTGTACCTAATTTTAAAAGTCAAGAAGCACGTATAGCTGCTGAGTTGGCCTCATATGTAAGCTCTGGGGCAAAAACGCCAAAGCAAATGGAGGCACTTAGCGAACAAGAAAGGTTAGCTCTTCCAGCACACATAATAGAATTAAGTCAAAAATATGTAACTGGAGAACTTTTACAACAAATTATAAAGAACCAGTTAGCCGAATCTGAAGCATTACAATTAGCTTTGCGTAGTGATTACAGCCTAACAAGAGCTCAATCAAGAGAGGTGATAAGATTAGCAGGATTGCATCGTTTAAGAAAAAGAGGAGGCCCAGGGGAAATTAAAGGTCCAGTAACCAACATTAGCGAAGAAGACTTCTATAGAAATTGGGACGAAGCAATTTCTAGACCAGGTGCAATAAGATTTATGCAAAACAACAGAAACGAAAGATTTACTCCATATGACTCGGCAGGCAATTTAGTCTTTGAAGATATAGATTTATCATTTATCTCAAGCACTGTTCCAAGAGAAGAACAACGCCGTTTTGATAAAACTCGGCGGGAAGACTTAGCTTTTTACTTAGATAGGTTTAGAGTAAATGCAGAACGTATAAAGGGACAATTTAGCACAACACAAAAGGCATATTTTCCTACAACAGATGAAAGTTGGGCAACGCTAAAAGATTTAATGGAAGATTGTGTAAAAAATGATAAATGTAACCCAACCCCACAATTCACTAACATATTTTCATTGGAACCCTTCAAAAGCGAACTAGCAGCACAAAAAGCTGCATGGAGAGCGAAACATCCAAGAGAAAACAGTGGCATTACTAGAGAAGTTTCAAAAGATGAATTAAAAAAAGCCCTATATTTGGAATATGCCATAGACGACTATTTCGATATGTTACGTAGTTCAGGCGATTCAACTTTACCTACCAAACCAGAAGAATGGACTGAATTACGTAGAGATATAAGAAGTTGTATAAAAGACACAAGCGGCTGCCCTAAAGAGGTACCCTTCGCCAAATTTCTAGAATCATCGGCTATAGATACAATTAGGGATAAAAGTAATACGTCTAATAAAAAATACGATCAGTTTAGGTTGCAAATAGACAATTTTGTGAATAGAATTTTTCAGGATAAAACTTCACTGCCTCTATATGGAACTCGTAATGCGGATAATATAGTTAACAGAATGATGTCATACAGAAATAATTCACGCATGCCCGATTCAGATGTGACCAATATTACTAATGAAGTGGCTGCAGGTGCTAATGCTTATTTATCAGAAGTTATTGAATATTCAAGAAGGGGAAAGGAATTTTGGGGAGTAGCTGCAATGCGCAGTCTAGCTGCTTTATCAATTTTAATAGGACTTTCAACAGGGGCAGCAGCAGGAGTGTTGCCAGCAGTAGGGGCACCAATAGTTTTGGATAATGTTCTTATTGGGGCTATAGGGGTACACTTGCTAGCACAACTGAACAGCATACCAGGAATATATGAAGGTTCAGTAGAAGTATTAGTAGGCGTAGCATCAGCAATTGGAAAAGCCGCAGGTTATGGTTTAGCTGGTGCTAGGGGGGTTGTCCGTGGGGCAGATGGTGTTCTTAGAAATGTAGGTGCTGGTGCTAGAAGGGTTGTTCGTGGGGCAGATGGTGTTCTTAGATATGTAGGTGCTGGTCCAGCAATAGATGCCGCAGGGCAGGGTTTAGCGGCAGCAGGACAGGCAGTGCAACAGGGTGTAGCAGCAGCAGGACAGGCAGTGCAACAGGGTTTAGCGGCAGCAGGACAGGCAGTACAACAGGGTTTAGCGGCAGCAGGTCAGGCAGTACAACAGGTTGGGCAGGAGTTCAAGGATGCTCGTGCTATGTTTACGGATCAGGAAAACAGGGAATTTGACGTGGGGGTGGTGGTGCTTGGCGAAGGGTTCCTTATCGCTGCACTGGAAGGCGGCGGGGGCCTGGGCGTTGGTGCAGGATTATTAGGCTACAGTGGTGGGTATTTAGGAGTTCACGCCTTTTTTGGTGCATGGGATTATGTAAATGGTGCCCCTAAAAATGCACAAGGAAAGCCACTCAATGATATAGGGGCACAAAGGCTTGCGGATAACCGTGAAAGGATCGCAAATTATGTAGGTGTAGGCGTAGGATCAGCAGCAGCGGCATACGCACTATACGCAACATTAGCGGCATTAGGTATAGCAGCGGCACCCGCTATAGCAGTCGTTGCCGGCGTTGCCGTTGTTTGCGGTGGACTTTATTTGGTAAATGCCGGCGCCCAGGCTTCAGCAGAAAGTTTAAAAGCAGGATTATTAGCTGCTGGCAAAGGAGACATGACAACAGAACAATACGACCAGGTTTTACAAGAATTAGCAAGTCGCCTAAAAGCTTGGGATTCTTTTAATCACGTTCAATTGACAAACGCTTTTTTTGGAAACCCAGCGTTAAAAAAAGGATATAATGATGTAGGAGAACAGGTTGTTAAAGTGCTAAAAGAAAAAGTAGACAGAAGCATGTTTAGCAAAGAAATACTAGATATACTCAGAGAAAGACCGATTACTGCAGATTGGTGGAAAGATAAAAGATTATCCGAAGACGATGTAATAGCGATTATGCGTATGGTGGGGCCGGCAATAAGACCGTTACAACCACAACGCGGCGGCAGCGGCACTAAACCTCGGAAATGTTACCCAATTTTGGAGTATTATAGGATTTTAGAACGTTATTACGATAATTTATTTTTCTTAATGAGTTTAAATAGATACGAATTATTAAGACAGGGCCTTGAAGAAGAAACTGTCAGAAACGTGATATGCTCTAGTTTTGCACAATTATTATTATCAAATATGGTTATAGCATGGTCAAATATACGTATTAGTACACCGATTACAATTATTAACTACATTATCCTACCGTTTAAACCTAATAAAGCAGAACCTTTACAATTATTAGAAGATTACACTTCAGAAAAAGAAAAAATAGATAACGATTTGAAATCGTGTGAGCCCAATCCCCTTGAGGTTTTAGCAGAAGTTACAGATAATTTGTCACCAGGTGAATTACTAGACAAGGATTCAGAAACAGGGCCTTTACCATCACTGCCAGCAGCATCACTGCCAGCAGCATCACTGCCAGAACTTGGGCCTGAGTTGCCTGAGGCTACAGCACAAGAGTCTGCTTCACTTGGGCCAGCAGCATCTGAGTTGCCTGAGGCTACAGAACAAGAGCCTCCAGAACTTACAGAGGTGCCTGCAAAAGCAGAACCAATCAATTATGGCGAACTAATACAAAAAAAAGAATATAATGAGCAATATTACCAATATTTTTTGGCAGATTATACAATCAACAGTAAAATTACTAAAATTATACAAGAAGTATGTACGGCTGTAAAATATGAAAATTGGAATTTTACAGGATGGGATTGTAGCACAAGAAAATTTTTAGCAGAACGGGCTGAAGAAAGATTAATAGGTATAAAAGAAAATTATGATAACTTTAGAGAACTTGTTGAAGAAGAAATAAAGGAATGGCCGCCAAAGCCGACAGGCAGATTAACAGCAAGACTAGAAATCATACGTTCAGAAATCAAACAAAAAGTAGATAAATTAAATGATACATGGGCTAAAGATTTAACAACTAAATTAACAGCACTGTTCTTGAAAAAAAAACTATTATTTATATGGACAGGTAAAGTTACTGAAAAAGAAATTCAAGCCTTAGTTAAAGAATCATTAGCAGGGGTTATCAGTGATCAGGAATTTAAAGAAAAAGAATTCTATAATGAATTGATTAAATTAGCATTTGAAAAAGAAATTTTCAATATATTGAAGGATTTGTGCCCATCCGCAAATTTCCCTAAATCTGCATGTCAAGAAGCTGAACACGAAGCAAGTAGAGCAAATATGGCGTATTTAGAATATTTTAATACATATAGTGAATACAAGAGTGCTACAACACCATTAAACTGGCAAATAAACATAATGCGAAATGACACTGATAGTGATTTAAAAAACATACTAGATAAAGAAGACTGGCGTAAGCCCTTAAAAGCAAGTATAAAAAAATTACATAAAGAACCACTTTTGGGTTGGGACAGTGATAATATTGTGGAGTTTATAACGCAATTAAAAGAACTAATCAGAGATGCATGTTGGATGTTTGCAAATGGAAATTTAGATACAATTGATTATTTTAACGATGAGAATAGATATAGTCATTATAAGTCGAGTGTATATTCAGGTGGTAGAAGAAAAACTAGGCGGTTTAATAGAAATCGGCATAGCAAAAAATATACGGGAATACGAAAAACGCAGTAAATACGACCTTTCTTCAGAGCTACGGTGTTTGTCCTGATAAGATTACAAGGGTGACACCGAAGGCGGAGTTGTTTGTTCTGATAAGATTAAGGTATTTATAATTTATATCATGTAACGGTTACAAAATATAAGTTATAAAAGTTATGTAATCAAAGAACTGTGCTCACCCGAATATAATTTATATCGTGTAAAGTTTACAAAATATAAGTTATGTAATCAAAGAAGTACAAGGGTGACACCGAAGGCGGAGTTGTTTGTTCTGATAAGATTTAGGTATTTTATAAATTATATTATGTAAAGACTACATAATATAAGTTATAAAAGTTATGTAATCAAAGAACTGTGCTCACCCGAATACGCCTTCGGTGTCACCCGAATAGGATATAAATTCACGACGAATAATAAGCAAATCATAACTTTTTACCCCTCTAAAATATCGACCCAACCCTTAATATTCAAGGGATTATTAATCGAAAAACTCCAAAACAGCTGTTGAGCCATGGCTCTATATGTTTCAACTTTAAATACATGCGTATCAGCCACAACATCAATAAGAGCACAGGCTCCAGATATATCATCCCCCTCATAATAATATCCGTAATCTTTCAACAGGGCAAAATTATGAATGACAGGAAACCCCATACACAAGTGCTCCAAAAATATATAATTATAGTCGTTATTGACCGTGTGATGTATAACAATATGCGTATTTAACGCTTTCGCCAACTCCTTCGTACTAGCACGTGCCAACAAATGCAAACGCCCGTCTTTATGAATGTCTAAACACGGTAACACAGTATCTTTAAAATGCTGTGATTCCAACAGCCTAGTCCCATTAATAACAGCAACCTCATGAAACCGGTTTGGTGCCTGCCGATAAAAGCGTTCACAAATCATAATCGGTATTAATGAACACTTCTGAAAGCTAATATTCGGTTCAATAATCGTAAAACTGTAAGGGCCGTTTTGCCGATGTCTGTAAATATCCTCCTGCCCTTTGATAAAAAACGGCTCCCAAACATAGGGGGCCACTTTTACCGAAGGATAAACCTTGTTAATTGCCCCAGCATATTCCATATGGAAATCATAATGAGGTGACACAAGCACAGTTTCAATCTCCCCAACCATATGATGACAAAAATTCGTCGAAGGGTGAAACATCGGCGTTTCAATGTCAATATTCAAAATATTGCCTAAATAAAGCTTATAACGCTTTGCACCGGCATCCTTAAATAACTTGCGAATCTGTTGCCCACAGCTCATACCCATTTCAATATAGGCATGTAAACGAAACGGCTTCTGCGACCACTCAACCGTATCAATTGTGCGAAACCGCTCATAAAGCTTTGATTCTAGACATTTCTTATTATCGTCAACTAATAAAAATGGCATATACCCAGCAACCTCAAATAATTTGTAGAGAATAAATATATTTTGGAACAGCCCGTTAGTCCAAATCTGTCCTTCATTCATCCTTATGGAGGTTAAAAACACTGTTTTAACCTGAGTATAAGGTAAATCGGCTAAATTAACATGAGGCTTCAAAATCGGTTGTACATCAGTACCTTTTACTTCGGCCATCGCTGTAAATATAATTCATTGAGGCCTTATACCCTTAAAAGCCAAATATTACAAGGGTGAGCCGAGTTGTTTGTTCTGATAAGATTAAGGTATTTATAAATTATATTATGTAAAGACTACAAGGGTGAGCTGAGTTGTTTGTTCTGATAAGATTAAGGTATTTATAATTTATATCATGTAACGGTTACAAAATATAAGTTATAAAAGTTATGTAATCAAAGAACTGTGCTCACCCGAATACAAAATATAAGTTATAAAAGTTATGTAATCAAAGAACTGTGCTCACCCGAATAGGGATAAAAATCTTAAATATAGTAGATGGACTTTTATTTAACTCTTGCTTCTATATTAACTACAACCCCATCTGCAGCCGAACGCCTAGTCAGAACATTCAATACAGGCGATCAGGATTTTTTTCAACATTATTACGACACCCTTCCAACTGCAACACTATCACGAAATACCACAAAAAACAATACTGTTAACACAACCCTATATATTAACACCACAAACCTTGGCAAAGGTGCCTTTGGAGTGCTAGAAAAAAACCAATTTCAACCCTACGTATACAAATTAATCAGCAATGAGCCGAAAAACAAAATGAAACATTTAAAATCCCTTTTCCGTGAAATTATAATTCAGACACTGTTGGATTGCGATCCCGAATATGGGCACTATGTGTGCACAATCTATAAGGTCTATAAAATGGACGGCTTTTGTATATTCAAACTTGAGCAGTTAGATATGACGCTTAAGCAAAGGATTCAACTAACTAATAATATTAGTACCCCAGAATTACATACGACCGAAATGCGTAGCGTATTACTTGAAATATTTAAAATTCTTAACTATTTCCGTACAAAATATGGGTTCTACCACAACGATTTACATTTAGAAAACATTATGACATCGAAGAGCGGTCCTATTATAGATAATCTAAAACTGATAGATTTCGGGTTTAGTTCCGTTAATTTTGACGGTATTTATATTCCTAAAGGGAGTGAATCCAGTTTAAATGGTATGGCTGATTGCTATAACTTAAGCTATTATTTTAAAATATATGTAAAAAACACTACACCGGAATTTGTAGGATTATTAACTAAACTAGTAGACCTTCCAGAAGAAACGCCAATAGATAATTATGTAGATGTATTAAAACAGAGTGGTGGTAAACGCAATACAAGAAAAACAGATAAACGCAAGTACAAAAAAATTTGAAATAAATACCTAAAAGTAAGGTAATCAATGACGTCAATTACGTATGGTGGTCTAAAATACGCCCAAGTTCGCCACGCAATCTATTGCAAGACCTGTAAAACTACGGTTGAAAGTAAATTCATCACCGATTTTAAAATGTGTAGCTGTAATTCAGTTGGTGTTGATGGTGGGACTGACCGCGGGAACCGCATAATCGGTTCACACGCCCTATGGGAGCCACGGATGATGTATGTAGCCGTAATAAATAAGAAGAAATTCTGGTTACCAGAATCCGCAATTGTGAATCATTTTTCTAAAACACTAGTAGGTCGCGAAGCACATGCTTCCTTCGCCGTATTTTGAATTACTGGCTCTTATTTCCGAAAGCGGCCTAGGATTACTTCCCGCGGTTTTAAAATCCGTTGACACAGATGTAAAAACCAGCGTCCTGGCGAAAATCATAGTTTCACTAGTAATCCCCTTGATAATGATAAATGACAAAGATAAAGCCGCCCTTACAACCCTTTCTCTAACTAATCTGACACATTACGGTTTTCTAGGGGCACTTTCCTATTTGACTATAAGTCTAGCCTACTACGGGTACAAAGAACTACCAACCGACATTAGCGTTTCTGTTGTAAAGTCCTACCCGATAGCAGTTCTGCTAATCGCAATCTTCATCCTAGGAAAGGAGCAGCCCTGGTATTATTACCCTTTTTTCCTATCAGCCTATGTTGCAATGATGTATATTTTAAGACCAAAAGACCACCACATTGAAAAGTTCAAAGATATGGGTGAAGAAAAGCAAAGCACAAAAATATGGGCGTTAGTGGCACTTTTTGCATCAATGGTCTTAAGCACAACTTTCTATATCTTTCGTCAGAAGGGCATAGATTCACATGAAACCAACCTAATCCGTACAAATATCGGATCCCTGTTAACAAGCTTAGCCTATTTTTTCTCCACAGGAACCTACCCCGATTTACGCAAAGATGTCTGGATAAAACTAATCACATTCAATGTCTTTGTGGGTTATGTTATCCAGAAGTTCCATTCGTCCGCCGTAACTAATATGCCGATAGTATATTACGGAATCTTTATGTTTATTGGAGCCGTGTTGGCCTACTATATAAAAGAGATGATTCCGCACCTCAGAACAAGTGAGAATCTAGATTTTAAAAAGCCTGAGTAGGGGTCAATGCTGAATGTAAAAGAATCAGTATTTCTAATTTTACTATCAGCCTCTATAGTATTTGCACTTTTCATGGAAAAAGACCGTTGGTTTGCTATAATCCCGATAATAACAACAATAACATATGCGTTTCTTATTAAATACCCAGAGTACACACAGACCATTCGGTTCACAGAGCTAACGTTAACGCTACCACTAATCGTTGCAGCTATTCATTACTCAAACGGAGAGGGTCTAACAAAAATCTTATTAAGTGTGCTATTGATACTAATAGCAATCGGGGCAGGGCTAGCGGGAAATCAGACGAAAAATCATAGTTGGTTTGCACTGGCAGGTCTTCCATTACTTGCCGTACTTTACGATTTTATGAAAATGAAGGACACACGCCCTGTTGTCTATCTTTTATTAGTAACATGGGCCCTTTACCCATTAATCTGGCTATTCAAGACAGACGGTCTAATAAATGAAACGCAAAAAGAGGCGATTTACTCATACATCGAACCATTATCAAGCATAGGTGTAGTTGACCTTTTATGGATGGGTTTCTAAAAATTTATTAATATATAATAGAAATGCCTGGCCCCGCAACCCCATGTCGGTACCCGACACCCTTGCCAAAATACGGGTCTGTATCAAGATGCAAGGACGGAGTAAAAGCCCCCTGCGTAACAATCCCCGAATGCTGGGCACACGCTGGTGGCGATGTTGTCAAAAGCATGCACTGCCAACAGGAGTATGTGCGTGATCTTGCTATGTTTTTATTCAAGACTGACCTTTTGTTTAGAAACACATGGATAAACTACGTTAAATCTTACGACCTTGCCGACTTCCAACGCCGATCCACTAGTGGCAAAAATTCCGAATTAGCATACAAACAGCGTGCGGTTAATTATGATAACGCTATTAAGGCAGTCGACGTTTCTAACGACGCGACAAAATTCGCCGAACAGCAACTTGATATGCTTGTGGCAGGCGAACGTTTTTCATCTGCTGGAATTAACGCATTCAAAGCCGGTCTATCTAAACTGCTCCAAGATGCATTTAGCTCCCTGTTTGTATTTGTTGACGGTAAAATCGATTACACTAGGGCACCAGTAGGAAAGTTTTGCCGCGACATAGAGCACTATTTCACTTTTATTGAAGCAGTAAATCTTTTGCTCACACAGGGCATGAAGTCTCGCGGAGGCAGACGTGTTTCTAGGAGAACAAATAAAAAATCTAAGCGTAGTACACGGCGTTATTAGGCAACCAGTTTTATAATAAATCATATATGATTTGCTGTAAAACACAATAAAGGACTTAGAAAAACCACTATAGAATAGGTAATGGCATCCGGCGGAGGTCTATTAGATTTAGTTGCCCGTGGCAAAAAGGACACCTTTTTTACACAAAACCCGAAAATCAGTTTTTTTCACAGCGTTTATCCAAAGGCAGCTCCAAGCACCCAAGAAATACGCATAACACAACCACGAAATCGCCCAGATTGGGGTCGTTGGGTAGACTTTGATATTGAGTTTGTTGGCGACTTAATGCGTCACCCAAATTTAGTAATCGAACTACCAACCTGGTTACCTGTTTTACAAGCACACAATAACCCAACCTCAATAACAACCGACCTTAGCGGCGTTCAGTACGGATATTGCCAAGATGTAGGCACATTAATGATTGAAAAGGTCCAATACTATATGGACCAGTATTTAGTACACGAATTCTGGGGCCAGTGGCTAGAGTGGCACATTGCCACGGAACCAAACACCGCAATATATAATGTTTTACAGGGGCGACGCACAACGCAACTCTGCAAAGCCGCAACACCAAAACAAATCCGCGTAATTCTACCACTTCTAGGGAATCAAGCAAAGGGGGAAAAGGGGTTCCCGTTAATCGCTCTTAATAAACAGAATTTCCGTATCCGTGTACATCTAAGAAAATTAGAAGAACTTATTGAAGCATCAGACAGCAGGCTTAAACCTGACCCTTGGCAAAAAGACTTTCTACAGCAAACATCCAGGGACACAGCACCAACGCCATTTAAAACCCTGTCAAAGTCGCAAATGCCCCCACTTCTAATGACTCTAGAAACTACGCAGGTCTATTTGCCGCGGGATATTCAGGAATATCTTAAAAAAACGGTTATTCACATCCCATTTATCCAAGTACAGCTATGCCAGTTCACAATAGAAGACGCACAGTGGTTTCCTATTATAAACGCAAATGCCCCATCGTTCATTCCGTTGAGACTTGATTTCACGGGCCCCCTATCAAAACTAACAGTCGGTGCACAAACAGAGGCAAACATTCGTGCAGGACAGCGTTATAATTTATCAGCATCAAACAGTCAAATTATTCAAACGCTACGTTTAAATACCGGCACAAGAGACCGTCTTAATGAATGGCAATCAACAATTTGGCGTGACGTATCGAACTACTACAAGAATAACCGAGACGCTAGAGACCCGTTTGAACAACCACTACAGATTTATACGTTAACGTTTGGCGGCGGCGACAGGCATACACCATTAGGTCTTTTCAACATAAACCGTTCGGATATTCAAGAACTTTATGTGTCCTTAGCTGCTATTTCCAACGATTCCCGGTCAAACTCAAGAAAAGCCTACATTTATGTATTTGCTGAATCATGGAACGTATTGGAAGTAAAAGACGGCAGAGCAAAGTTAATGTTTGAAAACTAATTTCGTTCACTTGTGCCATAACCTTCTGTAATCTAAAATAGAGCAATGGCGACTGGTGACACATCGTCAATCAAAATAGTAATGACAGATAATCTTATTTACGGGTTTAATGGAAACACCGTATCCCGTATAAATATATCAGAAAGGTCTACCGGTGAATCAATAATCGGTTTAGAATATTCCACCACAACATTGGGTTACGAATTTTTACCAAACCCCGCTGACAATGGTTTACTCAGATATAGATACGCCCAAAACTCCACTAATTCTATACTTTTTTTCGATTCAACATTCGGTTCAGCAACAATAAACACGCAATATCTTTACGCATCAACAATATCGACTAATTACACGCGAACCAATGATTTAATAGTAACAAAATTAAAACTTACCGATAATACAAATTCATATACAGGTGTATCATTATTAACTGATGCTTTCGGAGGGTATATAGGTATAAATAATACAAATGGTGCAACACGATTAGCAGGTTTTTTGGACAGAGATATTAACCGCCCTGTAATTCAGTTTTACACTGACGATTTTTTATCACTAGGCACCCGCTTAGATCAGTTTTTTATAAGCACGCAAGCGTTATACGCATCGACCACTACGCTGACAAACAGTTTAATTTTAAGGGCACCAGACGACAATACAAAATCAGTAAATATTTTCTTAAGCAGCTCAAATGTATTATATGCAAATTCTACGCCAATATCGCTACCTGGGCCTCTTGGAGCAACAGGGCCCACAGGTCCTGCTGGATCGGGTGGACCAATGAAATCGGCCTTATATTATCTTTCAGCAAATATTTTTACTTTGCCTGCAACACAACAGACATTAATTTTCAATACACAATCAAGAAGCAACGTAGATACATTTCTAGTTTACGACACTGCACTTGGTACAATAAGGAATACTGGTTCAACAAGCTTTTTAATACTTGTATCATTGCTTTTAGTAACAACATCACCTACTAATATAACAGCACAAATAGTTGATTCGACAAATGTTATATATGCATCACAAACAGCTAATGCGAGTAATAGCATAACAATAGAGGCGGAAATACTACTGACTCCAACAACAGTAATAAGTCTGCAAGTTCTAACTAGCGACGCTAGAACAATTAGTGGTGGTCTAGCAAACTCAAAGTTAAGCATAACTCAATTAGATTACTTACAAGGGCCACCGGGTCCGACCGGTCCACCAGGTGATCCACTACCGATTGGCACAATTACGGGTTTTTTTAATGAAACACAATCAGATATACCAGACCAAACTACTCCCCTAAATTTTACTAATATTACACGCAATTCATACATGAATCCGGATATAGAATATACCAACACAGGTACGTTAAAAAATAATGGCACAAAAACATTTTCAATAGGAATTTCAGTATTAATAGTTCTGACTCAAGATTTAGTTTCTACCGATTTAATGTATTTGCGAATAGTTGATGATGAAGATTTGACTATTTATGGATACAACCAAGTATCAAACACAAGGACTTTATTGTTAACAACAACATTTCAACTAAAGCCAGGAAGAGAAATTGCTATATACATATTTGTAAATACAAGTGTAAGTACTTTTATATCAGGGGGTGAAGCTAATTCAAAAATAACAATTAGTGAATATGAACAAAATATAGGGCTTCAAGGACAAACCGGCCCCGCTGGCCCAACAGGCCCAGTTGGACTAACAGGACCATTACGCATGGCAAATTACAAATACCTCAATGATTCAGACGTTCCAGTACCAGTCAACCCAGTTTTAGGTATCAGACTAGTATTTCCCATTTTAGTCCAGAATAATCTCGATACAGAACTAGTTTATAGCAGTGGAACCGGATTACTTACTAATTTTTCACTAACTAGGTCATATTTAATTAATATTAATATCTGGTTAGGCATTACAGTTGCTGGTAATATGACATTAACGATTGAAAGCTCTACGAAAATTTTCGCTAAGCAAAATGTCCAATCGTCATCATCAATATCATTAAGCGCAACACTTTTGTTAAGAACTAACGAAACCATTTATGCCACGTTTATTTGTAATAATAACCCGACTACAATAATTAATGCTTCTAATTTTACAGTTACTCAATTAGATTATTTAATAGGCCCAACAGGTAACACTGGGCCAACAGGCGTTCAAGGCCCAACGGGTATTCAAGGCCCAACGGGTTATACAGGCCCTATAGGTATTCAAGGCCCAACAGGTAGTACAGGGGCAACAGGTAGCACAGGCCCAACAGGTAGTACAGGCCCAACAGGCGTTCAAGGCCCGACAGGAGTTCAAGGCCCAACAGGGAGCACAGGCCCAACCGGTCTTCAAGGACCAACCGGTAGTACAGGGCCAACAGGTAGCACAGGCCCAACAGGTAGTACAGGACCAACTGGTGTTCAAGGACCAACAGGTAGCACAGGTCCAACAGGTAATACAGGACCAACTGGTCTTCAGGGGCCAACTGGCCAAAGCGGAGAAGCCTCAAGTACAGGTGCAACAGGCCCAACAGGTATTCAAGGGCCGACGGGCCTTCAGGGTGCAACCGGATCTCAGGGACAAACGGGCTTTACAGGGCCAACGGGCCTCCAGGGACCAACCGGGCAAAGCGGAGCAGCTTCAAGTACAGGTGCAACGGGGCCAACTGGTAGTGCAGGGCCTACGGGCACAACTGGGCCAACGGGTGTTACAGGGCCTATAGGACCAACGGGCTTTACAGGCAATACAGGCAATACAGGCAATACAGGCCCTACGGGTACAACTGGTCCAACGGGCACAACTGGTCCAACAGGCGATACTGGTCCTACGGGCAATACAGGTCCAACGGGCAATACAGGGCCAACAGGCAATACAGGCCCTACGGGCACGACAGGTCCAACGGGCAATACAGGACCAACTGGAGATACAGGGCCGACGGGTCCCACGGGCAATACAGGCCCTACGGGCAATACAGGCCCAACAGGCAATACAGGTCCCACGGGCAATACAGGTCCTACGGGACCAACAGGCTATACAGGGCCATCAGGGCCAACGGGCAACACTGGGCCAACGGGTGTTACTGGCCCAACAGGATTTACAGGACCAACAGGACCATCAGGGCCAACAGGCAACACTGGCCCAACGGGTGTCACTGGACCAACGGGATTTACAGGACCCACAGGCAATACAGGGCCGATTAGTCGAACAAAGTTTCCCTTTCGCTGGGCTACGTCAAGTACATCAAACTCATTTAACGCATTAGATATTAATGGAGCTAATGCCACCGACCTACGGAATGCAACAAAAATAGTATTTTTCCCAGTAGACCTTAGCGGCAATCTGCTATCAGTATATTTTTCGAATATAATAACAGGAAGTTATTTAAATATTGAAAATAGTAGGAACAAAACAGCAAGTATTTTTTTGATAAAATCTATTATTAATAATAATTCAGCAAATTTCATATTCGACGTTACATGTTTAACTATATCTGTAGTAGACCCACTTCCGCCAACTCCGGTAGATACAATATATTATATATATGTAGATCCGGCAGGACCACAAGGACCAACAGGCAATACTGGCCCAACAGGAGTTCAAGGGCCAACCGGCGTTCAGGGACCGACAGGGCAAAACGGAGCAGCCTCAATGACAGGTGCAACAGGGCCCACAGGCAACACTGGCCCAACAGGCAATACTGGTCCAACAGGCGTTACAGGCAATACAGGCCCTTCTGGACCAACTGGCATGACAGGTCCTGCAGGAGATGTTGGACAAGCTGGACAACAAGGGGCACGAGGACCAGAGGGACCAACTGGCAACACAGGCCCAACTGGCATTACAGGCCCTTCTGGGCCAACTGGCAATACAGGTCCTTCTGGGCCAACTGGACCAACAGGCAATACAGGACCTTCAGGCCCTACTGGTAACACTGGCCCAACAGGCAACACTGGTCCTACTGGCAATACAGGCAATACAGGCAATACAGGGCCTACGGGCTTAACAGGACCTACGGGCACAACTGGCCCCATAGGCAACACAGGCCCCACAGGTAATACAGGACCGATTAGCCGAACAAAGTTTCCCTTTCGTTGGTCAACAAGTCTATCAACAGGGTTGTTTAATGCATTAACTATTACCGGAGCAAATGCAGACAATCTAGGGAACACATCAACACTAGTATTTTTTCCCACAGATCTCAGCAACAATGTTCTATCAGTATTTTTTTTAAATATAAATAAAGGAAGCTATTTAAATATCGAAAACGTTAGCAAAAAAACCACAACTATATTTTTGATAAACTCTGTTGTTAACAATACGTTAAATTTTACATTCAGTGTTACACGTTTAACTATATCAGTATCAGAACCGCTTCCACCAAATCCAGTAGATACAATATTTAATATATTTGTAGATCCGGCTGGGCCTGGTGGACCAACAGGCACAACAGGTCCTGCCGGCCCAGCCGGAGCAGCAGGACCAACAGGACCATTAGGACCATTAGGACCAACCGGTCCCCAAGGGCTTCCTAGTACGAAGTCAATTTATATAAACTTTGGCCCTGGGGGAGAAATCATGAATGTGTATGTCCCACCAGGTCTTTTATTAGGGGTTCCTTCAGGTGGAGTATACTATCAAACAAGCCTGCCTTATATTTTTATAGGTAATGCAGCAATAACTCTTTACGATGTATATTCAGACTGCGTCGGAATTACAGGAATGGGCTTGGAAGTCGGTTCGGGGCCTGAAGCAACATGGAAACCAATACCAGCTGTTAATTTTGGAATAGAGCTAAGTGATATAGAAATGTCATATATCGTAAGTACAAGTCAACCCTATAAATCAGTACGTCTAACCAAGTTAAACCCCCAGTTTATAAATGGAAACAATACAACAGTAGTTGATGAGGGCGAAGTCACAACAATAGCTGGATACAATTGCATTTTTACATTAAGTTTCCTCTAATAGAAAAAACAAAATTGAACATGTTCAAAGTTTTTAATGGCGTTAGAAAATGGATTTGAAAAATTTGCCAGAAATCTGGGGTTTAGTAGAGAAAGAAATACATGCCTGTTACAAAAGACTGATATTAGGAAATATCATCTTCGGCAGTAACCGCGAAAAGGAACCTACGCTGAGCTTTACTATGAATAAAAGCAAAGTTTGTTTTATTGTAGATTATAACAAAACAAACGTCGACATTAATTTTGACGCATCAGCACAAATAAACTACATGGACAAAATAATCTTTATCCGCCTTCTATTGATGAGGCATCTGTTTCCTATTATTCGGCTTAAATAACTTTTATGTACCAATGATTTTTGCGTATCAAAACCTAATTAAAAAAACGCTTTTAAATAGCGGTTATCGTGAGATAACAATGTCATATTTAGCTCCCCCGAAAACATTTGAAACAAAGATACACTGGTTTCAAACTATATCTGACCGTCGATTACCTCAAGAGCTTGCAGCTGAACTTACAAGCCTAAATAACGAAAACGAATTTATAGTTTTAGGTAAAATAAAAAATATCAAGCGTTTTGGAGCATCCGTGTATAACCCACGTCTAGGGACCCGGGTCAAATACTACGACGCATTTAATATTATTGTAGGGGATTGGCTAGCAAGCGACACAACCGGATTCGCTTGGAGAATTAATAAGATATACACAGTTTTAGATACCCGCTTCCAAATTAGCGACGGCTTGCATTTTTATGCAAAAATAGTCGATTACAATAAATTTAATGCATCTTTAGACAGACAAAGTCGCGGCGTAAGCTCTCCAATAAATATAGATTTTAACGCAATTTTATTCGTAGTCGACGACGAAGGTAAACCAGTTATACCAGGTTTGGACACAAACGCGGTCGACCCAAATTTTTCTACAGTAATCCAAGGCCGGTTTGCCGCATTTAATATCAAGATTTATTTCATCAGTATTAATCAGATTAACGCAGCGAATGATTTTAGATACGGTGATGCAATTTATATAGATACATTAACCGGAAAATTCAAGAAATCTCTAGGAAACCCGTACTGTATTGGGCTAGTAACAAGTGTCGGTGTTCCTGACCAAGACTACTTTACGTTCGAGCCTTTCGGTAAATACAGAAGTTGGAACGAACTCAACCTCCAGGGAACTGTTGGTACTATCTATTACGCCGACCCTTCAGGAATAAATCAATTAGTAATAGTAAAACCTGTAACCCCTGTTTTTCCAGTATACCAGATTATTGATTTAGAAGGGAACGCTATATTAATAACAAATCCATTTGAGCCTTCTTCTTCTCAACCAGTTATTGCCTCAATATCAACGTTCTCCACTATCTTTGTTTCTACAGGCACAATAAATAAGCTTTATGCCAGTGATATAGTGGCAGCAAATATCAGCACAATTAATCTTTTTGCGGCAAACATCAGCACATTTAATCTTTTTGCGGCAAACATCAGCACATTTAATCTTTTTGCAGAAAATATCAGCACAAATGAGCTGTTTGCATCTAGCCTAATAGCAAATAATATCAGTACTATTAATCTAAATGCCCAGGACATAACATCAAATCAGTTGTTAACAAATTATATCGGAAGTCAAAATAATGATATATACTTCACATCTCCGTTTCAAGCTGATTTAGGAACGGTTAGCACGTTGTTCACGGATGGCATATATTTAAGAGGACAAAGCACACAACAAGAGGGGTTGCTTTACGCAGATTCCTCCTTAAATTTATATTGGAACGGGGAACCCATTTTTAATCGACTCACACCTCATTATGCAGAAAACATAATTGCCAGCGACGTTGTAATAAATAACGTAACGGCAAATTACATAGGTACTAATGAAGATTACATATACTTTACAAGCCCAATAAACGCCCCAACGGCACAAATCAACCAAGTTCAAACAAGCGGTATTTATTTAGAAGATAGTGCACAATTAGTTGGGGCATTACTTCATACAGACGCTAATTTGACGCTCTATTGGAACGACAAGCCACTGAATCAAAGCCTAGAAGCAACTGATAGTATACAGGTCAATTATTTAGGAGGAAAAGACAAACTGTTTTTGACATCGCCGTTTTCTGGTTCTACAGGGGAACTTGACTCGTTAAAAGTAAATAGTATTTTAATCGACCAGTTTGAATCAGAATCAGGTACAGTTAAAACACTGTTATCGGAAGGAATACGAATAAGAGATACATCTAATAATGCTGTTGAAGGATTGTTAAAAACAGATGAAACATTAAAATTATATTGGAACGGTATACCTATAGGGCAAAATGATACTGGCCACATGACAACCGCCACGATAGATAATCTCACTACCGAAGTCTCACATAACAATAAAATAGTTGCTAGTGATACAATTATAAACAGCATTAGAGCTAATTATATCGGCTCATCCGAAGAGCTTCTTTACATTACATCACCATTCAAAAGTAACGCAGGTCAAATTGATACGTTAACAGCTTCAGAGGCAAATATAGGTATTTTAAATACGCACACAATCAGCACAAAACCGCCGAATCAACGTATCGAATTCTTATCAAAGTTTGATGCAAGCAATGCAGTGATTTGTGAATTGGAAGTTTCCTCTTTTAAATTTATTACCAATATAAGTGATAAAAATATAATAATAGGTTCTTCAACCGAACACAGATTAATATATAGTTATGATGGTATAACCTGGTTACGAACGAAGTGGGAACGAACGAAGTGGGAACGAACAAAGTGGGAACGAATCGGCAGGGAACAATCAACCACGGAACAAACCGACACAATCACATCCATTAAACACAACGGCAACGAATTTTTAGCAGCAGGCTCCTCAACAAAACTGTATAAAAGTATTGATGGCATAACTTGGACTGACCATCAAACTTTAGAAACATACCAAAAAATCACTTGCATACATTGGTTTCAGAACCACTGGATTTTGGCAGGAATACCTAAAACCGGTACAGAAGCAACGCTAATGGTGAGCCAAGACGGCTTAACCTGGGCCGTTCCGACCGGTCTAAAAGACAGAGGCACTATATACACAAAGGTAGTTGACAATGGCCATCTGTTATTAGCACTAGGGCAAGCAACTAATAATCCTAATGCAGTAATAATAAATAGCAACGACGTTAATAATTGGTTCGACTCAGAAACCCCTACGTTTAGCGATTTTGTAAACGCAGCCGATTGGGACGGGAAAACCTGGATAGCCACAGGTAAGTCTGGCACAAAATCTCTTTTGCGTAGTAAAAATGGCACGTCGTGGTCAAACATAAATTTGCCAAAGCTAAAATCGGGCAATGATATAAAATGGAACAAAGACCACAATTATTGGCTTGTATGCGGCCTAACTGATGATTCGCTACCAATAATCCTCCGTAGCACAGACACAATTACTTGGACCCAAGCAACATTGAATACAATTGTAGATAATTTATTGTGGGCACCCCAGCTCTGGCTAGCAGTCGGTGAAACAACCCTAATAAGTAAAACAGGCTTGACTTGGACGCC
>Ga0214923_10001160_pt1 | contig 38022 bp, 32 predicted proteins | sample LL1510_MetaG_FD_177993 | JGI IMG/M metagenome (GOLD analysis project Ga0214923, IMG submission 177993) | Freshwater microbial communities from Lake Lanier, Atlanta, Georgia, United States - LL-1510 | ecosystem: Environmental > Aquatic > Freshwater > Lake | place: USA: Georgia | collected...
CTGGTCTATCGCCGGGCCCTGCACGTCGTCGGCGAAACCGACCGGGTAGAGAGGGCGGTCGCCTTCCTGAAAAATAAAGATCTCGCCGGATTCGGCACGCTTTTAGACCAGTCTCAAGAAAGTTCCCTAACCAACTTCGAGAACTCGATCCCCGCCTTAGACAAGCTTTGCGAGACCTCAAAGATATCCACCGGCCATCTCGGCGCCCGCCTCAGTGGCGGCGGCTTTGGCGGTTCCACTCTCCATTTAATTGAAAGCTCAAAGCAAAAGGAGTTTTTCTCCATTTTCCTGTCGGAGTCAGAAAACAGACTCGGCATCCAGATCCAGAATTTTCTCACCCGACCGGATGGGGCAGATTAACCGGGTCGGATACTCCAAAACCGAATCGCCTCGGCTTTGGTAACCGCCTGGAAATAATGTTTTTTCACCATGGCGGGGGAGTTGCCCATTTCCTCGGCGACTTGGTAGACGTTCTTAATATCGGCCATCCGGTAAGAGCCGAAAGAGTGCCGGCAACCGTTGTACTTCCATTCCAAGCCAGTCCTTAAAGCCAAAAGCTCCTGCCGGGTTTGCATGTTGGAGTTGGGAACAATCCGACCGCTCTTGGGCACGCCCGTCTTTTCCAAAAATGCCGCCAAGGCAGGCAGAATGGGCACAATCCTTCGGCCAAGCTGCTTCTTGGACCCCGCGGCTTTCACCTCAATGTGGGACTCATCCGGATCGGGATGGGGGCGGACCTGGGACCAGTCCATCCGGCAGATCTCACAGGTACGAATGCCGGAAAACATGGCGATGGCGAAAAAGGGCAGCTCCTCCGGCAAGGCCTGATCCAGCAGAAGTTTGGCCTCCTCAGGAGTCCAGATCTGGACTTCCCCGGGCGTTTCCACGTCGAACGGTAGCTTTTGGGCAACGGACTTCTCCCCTTCCGGGATGTATTTGCCTTTGGCGAAATTGAAAAGCTGAACCAAGAATCGGATTTTGTTGTTCCGGGTTCTCCCGCTCCAGGTCTTGAGAAGATTTTCCAGATCTTCCACCGTCACCGCGATCATTGGCTTCTCCATCTTTTTTAAAGCAGAGTTCAGCAGAAAATTCCGAAGGCTTTTGATCCAAGTGTGTCCCTTCCCGCGGGCGGTCTTTTCCTCAATGAGGGCATGAGCCGCCTCCATCATCGTCCCGTCCTTGAGTTTGCCGACCCGCGCAAGATGGGCTTGGACGAAGCCGGAGACACTTCTCCCCTCCAAAAGCTTGTGTGCCTCCGCATATTCCCGGGCCGCATGTTCCAAACTCACCCCCAGCCCAGCAATCGCCAGACGGGCTCGGTTCAGGTCCTGAAGATCGGCCGGATCGGTGTTGGCGACCTCGATTCGTCCGGCACGCAGATTCCCGGCAATACGGCGTGCCTCTTCCTTGGCCTGGGCGTATTCGATAAAAAATTTCCGAACCCTCTGGCGCCCCTGCCAAAAAACCACCCGGTAGCCCGTACGGGTTTTATCCCTGTCGAAATAAATCAATACTTGGACGGAGCCATCACCAACGACCTCGGGCTTTCCGGGTTGAGGCCTTCCGGAAGCCATTTTTTGGATAAATCGACCGGCTTTTTGAGCGTCCATACATAGGAATCTGTCCACTTTCTGCCCACTAATCAACAAAAAATATGTAAACTATTACAAATCAACGTGGAGGCGGTGGGAGTTGAACCCACGTCTTCAAACCAGCTACCACCCGCATCTACAAGCTTGTTGGCAGGTTGATTGTCGGGACCACGGTTGCCCTGCCACCGGCCCGCCGTCCGTAGCCACCACGTTGATTCCGGGAAAAAGGTCGGTCGCTCACCCTTTTCCCGGCCCGGCAAACACGCCGCTCCCCCCTAGCCGGGATCGAGGGGGCGGCGTCACGGCGTTTTAGGCCGCGAGAGCCAACTCTTCGTTAGCTTTTAATTTTTGGATCGGCTTTTTAACGAGGCCAACCAATCCGGGCCCTCGGCTTGCCGCGGGTCGCTTCCGGTTTGAATCGAAACCGTGACGCCCCCGTCAATTTAGCAATAATACCACAGGTGAACCAGCGTCCCAAGCCCACCCTTCCGCCCTTCCTTCTCGCTTGCCTGGCCGCGATCCCCCTCATTGCCGGCGAATGGGACCCAAAGATGGAACCTCCCCTCGGCCTCTCCTTCCCCCTGATGGCCACCAATGACCGTGTCGCCGTCTCCCAAGATATCCTAATCTCCACGGAAAAAGTTCTGCCGGCGGGCACGGTCCTCCGCACCATCTTCCGCCCCGCCACCATCGGCGAGGCGGAAAAGAAAAACCGGCGTGGTGTCGACGAAAATTCCTACTCCCGCGAGATCCCCAAGGCCACCACCAAGGGCCTGATGACGGATACCGAACGCAAGATGCTGGAACGCGCCTATCAGGTGGTCTGGACCGACCCGATCGAGTTCCGCCGTGCGCTGGAGGTCGCCACACCCGCCAACCTCAGACTGGTGCTCGAACCCCCGCCTGGCGTGAATCCTCCCCCCTTGGAAACTCCCGACTTCCCCGACGGTCTGTGTATCGTCGGAAGTGATGGCAGCCTCCGGGTCCTTTCTGTCCTCAAGGAGGGTCGCGGGGAAAAAAGCGGTTTTCGAGGCGGCGATACCCTCCTGGAAATGGCCGGTCAACCCGTCAGCACCGGTTTGCAGGAATTTGCCGAGCATTACCGAAAAGAACGAGAGGCGGCGGCAAAAAAACGGGAGCCTCTCCGTTTTAAGGTACGCCGTTCCTCGGGGGAGACGGAGACCCTTGTTCTACGTATCCCGCCGGCCTGGAACTCAGCCCTCGAAGAATAAAGATTCTTCGAGCAGCCTTTAGCTCCTCGTTTACGTTTACGATTAGGTCTACGGATAATTCAAAGCTTAAAAGTTTCATAACCGTAAACCTAAACGCAAACGGCCAGCGCAACTACGAATGCGGTAAGTGGATACGCTCGATCGACCCGACCGATCCTTTTCCCAAAAAACTCTCCACCCTCCCCAGAAACGACCCGGGTTCGTCGGTCAGAAAAATCTTCAACCCACCCTTTTCGATCCGTTGACCCTCGTTGGATTGCAGGGAAGCCGCGCACGCCTCCGATGAATCCACCATCTTCACCTCCGGTCCAAGCACCCTTCCCAGAACCGTCTTGAGCAATGGATAGTGAGTACAGGCCAACACCAAAACCCGGATCTTTGCACGGATCATCGGCTCCAGATACCTTCCGACCACCCTCTCAGTCACTTCGCCCTCCAACCATCCCTCCTCCACCAAAGGGACCAAAAGCGGCGTGGCCACCGCCACCACCTTGAGTCCAGGCCGCGCCTTGGCCAAGGCTTGTTGATAGGCCCCGCTGGCGATCGTGGCTGAAGTCCCAATCACCCCCACGGGGCCCTCCCCCGCCTCCAGCGCCGCCGTCACGCCGGATGCAATCATCCCATGAATGGGGACGTTTGCGGCCTTTGCCAGAAAAGGCACCGCCAGGGCAGACGCGGTGTTGCACGCCACCACGATCCGTTCCGCACCTTTTTTCTCCAAAAAATCCACGATTTCCCGGCTGTAGGTAAGCACCGTTTCGGCGGACTTGTTGCCGTAGGGAACCCGGGCCGTGTCTCCCACATAGAGGATGTCTCGCGCGGGAAAAGCCGCCCGCAGGGCCCGCACCACCGTCAAGCCTCCGATCCCGGAGTCAAAAACGCCCAGGGGCACGAGCTACTCTCCTTTCCTCGGGGCCACCGGAATCGCCCGCCGAACCTCTGGCTCGGTCGGTTCCGCCTTCTTGGCCACCGTTTCCGCGGAGTTCGTATGGGCCAAATTGGGTTTTTGCGTGGAGGCGGTCACGCCGATGGAACCATTCATGTGGGGACGAAATTCCGGGCCCCCGATCTCTGCCGAATCCGGTTTTTTAGATCCAAGGGAACCGGTGGGACTGACAACGGCGGCGGCAGGGCTTCCGTTGGTTTTTGGGCGAAAATTCGGAACCTGCTCCAACTTCGGAACGGTGCGGTTGGTTCCGGCTCCTGAACCCGTTTCAGGAACCGAAGTGCCCGCGAATTTGAGTCGGGCCGTGTCCTCCGGGCGTTCTTGGGAGCGTTTATAGGCCAGAATCCCCTCAAAAACCCATTCCGCCACCTGCTGGCGGTACGCCTCGGTTTTTAGCAGGGAGGATTCGCGCGGGTTCGACATGAATCCCCCCTCCACCAGCACCGAGGGAGAACGGGCCAGCCGCAACACCTTGAACCGGGCCCTTTTCACACCACGATCGGAGGGGGCGTTGCTTTTGGAGAGTACCGCCGCCCGATGAATGGCCTGTGCGAGAAGAAAATTCTGGTGGTCGTATTGGTTGCCCGGCCAGATCTCGTCCTCGTCCCCGATTAAAGTTCCTCCGGAAGAGGTGGAGGGCGCGTACTGGGGAGAAAGGGCGTAGGTTTCCCAGCCGGTGGTGGCGCGATCGGAATCCTCATTGAAGTGAATGCTCACAAAAATATACCCCGGCCGATCATTCGCTTTTTTCGACCGATCCCCGTGGTCCACATACACGTCCTTGTTTCGCGTGAGGACCCAAGGAATTCCGGCTTTTTCCAGCAACTTCACCAACCGGCGCGAAACATCGAAGTTGGCATCTTTCTCATTTAGACCCCGGGCCGCCCGGGTGCCCTGATCCCCTCCGCCGTGCCCGGGGTCAACCACCACCCCCAGGAGGGGTTGCTTGGGAATCTCGACATTGGGCCGCAGAATGGGATCAAAGGTCTTCACCAGATCTACGCGCGGAATCAGGGTAATGCCATCGATCTGCCGCACGGCATGACTCAACCAATAACGCGATCCTTTCCACCGCATTTCCCGGCTGTCCACGCTCAAATTCATGGATCCAGCCGGTCCGGTGAGATCGAAGGAGCGACGGGGATCAATCTCCCCGGGGCCTTGCAGGCCGTAAAATTTCAAAAAGGACGCCAGCGTCACATAATCCACACGGCCGACACGCACCACATCCCAGGGATCACCGGCCTGTGCCGAAACGAGCATCCCCATCAGACAAAACAGATGCCACCGCCTCAACGGGATCCCCCACAGCGTCGATGATCAATCAGGCGAACCCCTCCGATCCAAGCCGCCGCATGCAGATTCCCCTTCACCAGCTCAACGTACTCGGGACGAACCGATCGCAGAGGCCGGAGAAGTTTCCGGTACGCACCCAAGGCCCGCCGGGGACCCAGCGAAGCCGCCTGACGAAGAGCCTGTGCCCACGCCCCCGCCCACTTCCGGTTTCTGGGACTCAATCGGAGGTTGCGGGAACTTAAGGGCAAGCCATCCCGCTCTCGGAGGGTCGGATGCCGGACAATCCGAACCGGAAAATGAAGATCCCGGGTCATGCGCTCGATGACCAAGCACTGTTGATGGTCTTTCTCCCCAAAAACAGCCGCTCCGGGTTGCACGAGGTGAAAGAGTTTTGCCACGACCGTGGCCACGCCGCGAAAGTGTCCAGGACGTCGATCGCCGCAACGTCCCCGAGAACAATCCGTTTCCTCCACCCAGGTGGAAGAATTCTTGGCGTAAAGGCCCGCGGGTCGGAACAGCACATCCGCGCCGGCTCGACGAACCAAGGCAGCATCCGCAGCCGCGCACCGGGGATACTTTTTCAAATCTCTGCCTGAGTTGAACTGCGCGGGATTCACATAGGAGCTCACCACCACCCGATCCCCCAGCTTTTTGGCCCGACGAATCAGAGCGAGATGGCCTTGGTGGAGTGCCCCCATGGTTGGAACCAGCACCACCCTCCGGCCCTGGCGCTTCCAAGCCTGGCTCATCTTTTGCATTTGGGCGGGTTTTGTCATAATCTTCACAGCCATCGAAGATTACAAAAATATGACCTATCTTCACAACCTCTTCGCCCGGCGGATCGGCGGTCCGGGGTATGGCCTGAAGGAAATGCCGATCTACAAATTTGAGCGCATTAAGCGGGCCAAGCGGGCTGCCCTCGCCGCAAATCCAGGCAAGGAGTTGCTCGACTTCGGCGTGGGCGAACCGGACTCGATGGCCGACCCGAAGGTCGTAGCCTCCCTTGCCCTTGAGGCTTCCAAGCCGGAGAACCGCGGCTACGCCGACAACGGAGGACCCCGCCTCAAGACGGCCGCAGCCAAATACATGAATGATGTCTTCGGTGTGCAGGTAGATCCGGAAACGGAAATCTGCCACTCCATCGGCAGCAAAGCGGCTCTTTCCATTCTCCCAGCCGCATTGATTGACCCCGGCGACATCGTGCTCATGACCACCCCGGGTTACCCCGTCTTCGGGACCCACGCCGGGTACTACGGGGGAATCGTACACGCCCTCCCCCTCACCGCGGAAAACAGGTTTCTTCCGGATCTGGACTCCGTTCCGCGCGAGGTGTTGGACAAGGCGAAGGTGCTGGTTCTCAACTACCCGAACAACCCGACTGGGGCATCGGCGACAAGGGAGTTTTTCCTGAAGGCCGTGGACTTTGCCCGCCGTGAAGAGATCGTGGTCATCCACGACGCCGCCTACACCGCGTTGATCTTTGAGGGCACTCCACTGAGCTTCCTGTCCGTCCCCGGAGCCAGAGAGGTCGGATTGGAACTCCATAGCGTGAGCAAGGCTTTCAATATGACGGGTTGGCGGTGCGGGTTTGTCGCCGGCCACCCCCTGCTGGTCAAAGCCTACGCTGACATCAAGGACAACACCGATTCGGGCCAATTCCTGGCCGTGCAACATGCCGCCGCGACCGCTTTTGAAAATCCGAAGATCACCCGCGATACCTCGGCGAAGTACAGCCGGCGGATGGATGGCTTGGTCAAAGTTCTCCGTCAGGCCGGTTTCGCCGCGGAAAAACCCGCCGGCTCTTTCTTTCTCTACACCCGCGCCCCGAAGGCCGCCAAGGGCGGAAAAACCGTCACCTTTGCCAAGGGAGAGGAGTTCTCCAAGTGGCTGATCGAGGAGCAGTTGGTCTCAACGGTGCCATGGGACGAGGCCGGGCCAAACGTCCGCTTTAGTGTGACCTTTGCCGCCAAGAACCAGGCGGACGAGGACCGCGTCCTGCGGGAACTGGCTTCCCGCCTCCAGCCCTACCGTTTTGAATTTTAGGGACCGGGGTCCCGTTCCTCTTCACTTTTTCCACGCTCCATCAGAGTCAGAATCTGCGGCAGAACCACGATCGCACTGATCAACGTGGACAGAACCCCAAGGCTCATCACCAGGCCAAGACTGACCAGCCCGCGGTACTGCCCCACCAGCATGGATCCGAAACCAAACAGGGTCGTGAGCGCGGAAAGCACCACCGCCTTGCCGGTGCTCGACTCAAAAATCCTCACCTGACCTTCCTCCCGATACCTGGCCACCACATAGACTCCGAAAGCCACCCCGATGCCAAGAATCATTGGTAAAGTGACAATGTTGGCGGGATTGAGCTGGATTTTCAGCAGGCCCAGCAGTCCAAACATCCAAAGTATGCCGACCGCCAAGGGTAGCAACGTCAACAACACGTCGGAGATTCTCCGAAACAGCAGGAAGATCAGCACGATCACCACGCCGCCGGCATAAAAAGCCGCCTCCACGTAGCTCTTCTTCAGCAAATCAATATACTCCAGATTCATCACCGGGGTCCCTGTGGCTCCAGGCGCCAGGGACTGGATCTGGGAGACGAATTCCTCGTTTGGCTTCCGCTCCCACACGTCTACGGAGGGCTCGATTTCCAGCAGGACCTTGCCGTTCTTCGAAAGATACCGCTCCTTGAGTTGTGGGGGCAAATCCTCGGTCGTGAGCGGGCGGTCGCCCCGCTGGGTCTTTAGCCAGCCGAGATTTTGCGCAATGGATCCCACCAGCTTCACTTGGTGCCGTTCCAAGCGCTTTTTGGCCTCGACTGGGTCCAGCTTGTCCAGAATCGCCACCGCCCGCTCCAAAGGCGGGATCAACTTCTCAAAAGTCTCCACTGCTTGACGGGCCCGACCGGAAAGTCCGATATACTGCTTGGCTTGCTTCGCACCCTCCTGGGATGACTCGAGCAAAAACTCCAAATCCTTCCGGGCCTTGGCCACGTCCACCCCCTGTTCGGCACCCGAACCCAAGGTGATGTCCCCCGCCACTTTGGAAATTTTGGACACTTCCTCCATCCGCTTTTTCTGGTTTTGCGGGACAAGGTCGCCCAAGGTCCGGACTTTGTTGACCGTGGGAAGTTCCCTCATTTTTGCGGCCAACCCGTCGGCGTGGGCCACCGTCAGGGAAACTGCCACCCCGTAAATCACCGATCCTTTTCCCGTGTCAATCAACTCCCGGGTCAATTTGACCGACTCCATTCGCGGGTTTTGCAGGTGCAGGAGATTATAGTCGAAAGTGACCCGCTGGGACTCCTTCCAGGCAATAAAACTCAGGACCGCTGCCCCCGCCAACACCAGGTAAGGATGGAAGGTCAGCTTCCGGTCTAACGCCTCGCCGTAACCAAATTTCAGCATTTTTCCCACTTGAGCAACCCCGTTCCGATCCCGCCAAAGCAGAAGGGCGGGCAGGATGGACATACTGGCCGCCAGCGCCAACAACACCCCGGTCCCGGCAATCCAACCCAGCTCGGTGAGTCCGGTAAAATCATTAAAACACATCGCGTAAAAGGCCGCGGCGGTGGTTCCTCCACCCGTCAACAGGGCCTTTCCGGTGGTTGCCATGGTGTTTTCCACTGCCTCCCCGGCGCTCCTCCCCAAACTCACCTCCTCCTCATACCGACCGAGGAATTGGATACCAAAATCGATGCCCAATCCGAGAATCATGACAATAAAGGCCTGCGAGATAATATTGAGATGACCGATAAACAGCGTGGTCAGGCCCAGACAGATCACGATGCTCATCAGCAGGGCCAGAAGAGCCAACATGGGTCGGGAGAATTCCCCGTAGGCGAAGAAGAAAAGAATCGCAATCAGCGCAATGGTGATAGCCGTGGCGATTTTCATGTCGTCCTCGCTCTGACGAAGCTCGTCGTCGAGCAGCACCGGTTCCCCCGTCACCCCGATGGACACGTTTGGGTATTGCGGTCGAAACTCCTTCACCATCTTGCGAACCCGCTGAATGACGCCAGTGAAAGGCGTATCACTCTTCTCCTCCTCCTTGGAGGGTCGTAGCAACATTAAGATCGTTTTCCCATCCTCGCCCAAGCTGAGATATTCGTTTTTCAGGAGGTCCGCCTCGAATTCAGACAACTCCCCGAGGCCTTTGGCCCCGTTCCCTTCCTCCACCGGAGTGTCCAGGTCCTTGGCCAACCGCTTCAGGTTGCGGACAAACTCCTCAATGAAGGGAATGAACTCCTGCCAGTTGGAGGACTTGCGCAGATAGGGATCGTTAAATTTCGAGGAAGCTTCCCCCAAGATGCCGTTGAGATTCAGGGCCTGGCGGTTCCCTTTGACCAAAGCGGCCAGTTCCTCCATCTGTCTGCGGATGCCCGTGAGTTGCTCCTCATCGGCCAGAAGCAAAAGACGATCCGCCATCGGGGAAAAGTCATGACGGTAATAGACCCGGTCCAACCCCTTCTCTGTTTTTAGTTTTTCCGCAAGGGCGTTGGCAGCCGCGCGGCTGGCTTTGAGATCCTCACTTTTGAGGACGACCACAATCTCGTCGCGGACATCGAACTCCTCCATGTATGCGAGATACTTTTGAAAAACCGGTGAATCTTTCCGGATCAGATCAAGGGTGCTATTGCGGATGACCAGGCGTGTGGCCGTCAAGCCGCCGGCCAGAACGACCAAGATCAGGGAGACCCACAGCAAACGCTGTCGTCGTTGGACGACAAAACGAGCCCACGCCCGGAGCCCTCGCTCCATTCTTCCGTCCGTCGCCCGGTTTTTGGAATCCATCGGATGCCGCTCAGGAGGAGGCGCGAGCCTTCTCTTTTTTTGTTTCCCACTCTTCCCGGATCCCTCGAAGGTCCCGGGCCAACTCCGCCTGCAAAATCTCCGCCTCTTCCACCGCCCCGCCGGCTCGGGCGGCGGCGATTTTGGATCCCAGAAAAGTTTCCCGTTCCGCCACCTTGGCGCGATACGTCTCGTCGACTTCCGCCAGTTTTTTCTTCTGTTCCGGCGTCAACTTCCGCTCTGGTTCCTTGGACGCTAGGCGCTCCATCGCAAGCTCATACGCCGTCTTCATGAGTCGAAAACATTAAAAAATCCACCTACCCCCGTCCATCCGTAACCTTCCCCCCTCCTTGCCCCAACCCCGCGCAATCAGCTAACATCTTTGATGGATTTTCCCTCCCTCCAGCTGGCGCCTTCGATCCTTAAGGCGGTGGAGGAACTCGGTTTCCGCGAACCCACCCCCATTCAGGCCCAGGCAATCCCGGTCGCCCTGACCGGCCGGGACCTCATCGGCTCCGCCCAGACCGGCACGGGCAAGACGGCCGCATTCGCCCTCCCCATCCTTCACCACCTGGAGAAACCAGGGCGCCTTCGTGCCCTGGTTCTTGAGCCCACCCGCGAGTTGGCCGATCAGGTTGCGGAGGCCCTGAGAAAATTATCCAAACATACCGGTCTCCGGATCGGGTTGATCTACGCGGCGTGGGCTATGGACATCAGCGGGAGCAGATCCAGCGCGGCATCGACATCCTCGTGGCCACTCCGGGCCGTCTGCTCGATTTTATGGACCAGGGCGAAATTCACCTGGCGCACCTCACTCATCTGGTCCTCGACGAGGTTGACCGGATGCTCGACATGGGGTTCCTGCCGGACGTCAAAAAGATCGTCGGTTTCTGCCCCTCCAAGCGGCAAACGCTATTTTTCTCTGCCACCGTTCCTCCGGAGATCGAACGTTTGACCTCCTGGGTGTTACGCGATCCGCTTACCATTGAGATCGGCCTGCGACGTTCCGCCGCGGAAACGGTAACCCATGCTCTTTATCCCGTCGCCGCCGATCAAAAGCACGAACTGCTCCTCGCCTTGCTCGAAAAGACCCATTACGAGAGCGTCATCGTCTTTTGTCGGACGAAAATGGGTGCCGACCGGGTGGCCGCCAGCCTCACCCACCTGCCGCACCCCGTGGGGGTCATGCATTCCGACCGCTCCCAGGGCGAGCGGAACGAGGCTTTGGCCGGATTCCGTTCAGGCAAATATCCGGTCCTCGTTGCCACCGACATCGCCGCGCGCGGACTTGATATCGCCGGGGTCACCCATGTGATCAACTACGATGTTCCCCAGCATCCGGAAGACTACGTTCACCGCATCGGGCGCACCGGTCGCGCCGCCCAGGAGGGCGATGCCTTGACGCTCTTTGTGGCCGAGGAACTGCCCCACGTGGAGGCCATCGAACGATTGATCCAGCAAAAGCTACCCCGCAAAAAATTGGAGAATTTCCCCTACAAGTTCACCGCCCTCTTTGAGGAGGGCCACTCGGTGGCCCACACCCGCACCCGCGGCGTGCGCACGGCCAAAGGCTACAGCTTCGGCGCACGGCGCCGATAGATTCGACCCGCCCATTCCGGCAAAAAGGGGCTTACTTGGCTTTCTTCCCGACCTTCGCTGCCACCTTTAACCGCAAGGCGTTCAACCGGATAAATCCGGTGGCATCATCTTGGTTATAGGCTTGGGTGGGATCCGCCTCCATCGTCGCGATGTCAGGATGATAAAGGCTCAGCGATGACTTCCGCCCGGCCGCATAGATGCCGCCCTTGTAGAGCTTCACCCGCACAGTCCCACTGACGTTTTTCTGGCTCTCTTCGACCAAGGCCTGCAGGGCCAATCGCTCGGGAGAAAACCAGAAACCATAGTAAACGAGCTCGCTGTACCGCGGGATCAGGCTGTCCCGGAGGTGCATCACCTCCCGATCCATGGTCAGGCTTTCCATCTGCCGGTGGGCAAAGTGCAGGATCGCCCCTCCCGGCGTCTCATAAACGCCCCGGCTCTTCATTCCGACAAAGCGATTTTCCACCATGTCGACCCGCCCCACCCCGTGCTTTCCGCCCAGCCGGTTCAGCGCCTTCATCACCCCCAACGGCGACATTTTTTTCCCGTTCACCGCCACGCAGTTCCCCTTCCGAAACTCCAGCGTCACGTATTCGGCCCGGTTGGGGGCATCCTCCGGCGCCACGGACAGGGTGAACATCTTCTTGTTGGCCGGGGCAAAGGCATCGAACCACGGATCCTCCAGCATCCCGGCCTCGTAAGAGATATGCAGAAGGTTTCGGTCCATGGAGTACGGCTTCTTTGCGCTGGCCTGCACCGGGATGCCTTTCTCCTCGCAGTACCGGATCATTTCCAGCCGACCGGGAAACTGCTGCCGAAATCGCTCATCCCGCCAGGGGGCAATCACCTCCACGTCGGGCTCCAACGCCGCCGCCGTCAGCTCAAACCGAACTTGGTCATTCCCCTTGCCCGTGGCGCCGTGGGCCAACGCCTGCGCTTTTTCCTTCCGGGCGATTTCCACCATTCGCTTGGCAATCAGCGGCCGGGCAATGGAAGTTCCCAGGAAGTACTGCCCTTCATAGATCGCCCCCGCCCGCATCATCGGAAAAATAAAGTCCCGCGCAAACTCCTCCTGGAGATCATCGATATACACCTTGCCGGCCCCCGTCCGCCGCGCCTTGGCATTCAGTCCCTTTAATTCCTCTTCCTGCCCAATGTTCGCGCAGAAAGCGATGACTTCGGCATCGTAGGTTTCCTTGAGCCAGGCGAGCAGCACGGAGGTGTCGAGTCCCCCGGAGTAGGCGAGCACGATCTTCATGGGAACTTGAATGGCGCCGTGATCCGGCGGGGGATCAGGCAGCCGTGGGTTGGAGCTTGCGGCCGGAGCCTTTGATCCGGGCCAGATAGGGGGCGAGTTTTTCCTTTGCGGCAGCGACGCTCACGCCGTACCGCTCCCGCAAGGCTTCCGGTTTGCCGTGATCGACAAACTCGTCCGGCCAACCGACCCGCACCACCGGCGTGCCGATGCCCAGATCCGCCAGCTCCTCCAAAACACCGGCGCCAAATCCGCCCTTGAGGACGTGGTCCTCAAACGTGACGATCACTTCGGCGTTTTTGGCGAACAGCTCAAGCATTGCGGTGTCGAGAGGTTTGGCGAAACGGGCGTTGATCACCGCCGCCTCGATTCCTTCGGCCTTTAGTTCATCGGAAAGTTGCAAAGCCAGGGGAAGCATCTGCCCGTAGGACCAGATCGCCACCTTTTTCCCGTGCCGAACCACCTCGGCCTTGCCGATCGGCAGGGCCAACGGGGTTTTTTTGATCGCCGCGTTGGGACCGGTGCCCCGGGGATACCGGATGGCAATCGGTCCTTTGTGCAGACTGGCCGTGTAGAGCATGTCGACGAACTCATCCTCATCCTTGGGAGACATGTGGACGAGATTTGGAACGCCGCGCATGTAGGAAATGTCGAAGAGCCCGTGATGAGTGGGCCCGTCGTCGCCAGAGAGACCTCCCCGGTCCATGCAGAAGACCACCGGCAGATTCTGAAGGCAGACGTCGTGAATGATCTGGTCGTAGGCCCGCTGCAGGAAGGTGGAGTAGATCGCGCAGAAGGGTTTGAATCCCTTCGTGGCCATCCCGGCGGCAAAGAGCACGGCGTGCTCTTCGGCGATCCCCACGTCGAAATATCGGTCGGGATGTTTGGGCTGGAACCGGTCGAGCCCGGTGCCGTTCGGCATCGCCCCGGTGATGGCGACGATCCGCGGGTCGTTGTCGGCCAGCTTGGAAAGGTGGTCGGCAAACACCTCGCTAAAGGTGGGTTGGCCGAGGGACTTGGTTTCGCCGGTTTCCGGGTCGTACGGGCCCAGACCGTGGAACTTCTTCTGCTTGGCCAAGGCGGGCTCGAACCCCTTCCCCTTGGTGGTGGCCACGTGAAGGATCACCGGGAAATTCTGGGTCTTGAGAAACTCAAACATCTTGATGAGGGATTTGATGTCATGACCATCCACCGGACCGTAGTAGGTCACGCCCAACTCCTCGAAAATCACACTGGGGAAGATCATGCCCTTCACGTGCTCCTCCGCCCGCCGGGCAACCTTGAGGGCCTTGGCCCCGCCCAGCTTCTCGATGAAATGGGCGGCCCGTTCGTGCAGATGAATAAACCGCGGATCCGTGGTGATTTTGTTCAGGTACCCCGCGATCGCCCCGACGTTCTTGTCGATCGACCACTTGTTGTCGTTAAGGATCGTGATCAGGCGCTTGGTGTGATGAGCGACGTTGTTGAGGGCCTCAAAGGTGATCCCGCAGGTGAAGGCCGCATCCCCGGCCAGGCAGATGACGTGCTCTTTGCCACCCCGCATGTCCCGCGCGGTCGCCATGCCCAGGGCGGCGGATAAAGCCGTCCCGGCGTGGCCGGCGCCAAAACAGTCGTGCTCGCTCTCCGTCCGCAACATGAACCCGTTGAGACCACCCGGTTGCCGGATGGTGTGGAAGCGGTCCCGCCGGCCCGTGAGGAGTTTGTGGACGTAAGCCTGATGGCTGACGTCAAAAAGGAAGTGATCGGTGGGCGTGTCGAAAACCCAGTGGAGGGCAATGGTCAATTCCACCACACCCAAGTTCGGGCCGAGGTGTCCACCGGTCCTGCTCAGCACGCCAATGAGCTCCTCCCGGATCTCCTCCGCGAGCCGCGGCAGATCCTCCACTGGGATCTTTTTGACGTCCTGAGGACCCTTGATGGAATCCAACAAAGGGGTTGCCATAAGAGCCGGCTAGATAAGCAGGTCGGGGGCGCCTCGACCAGCCTTCTTTCCCTTGGGCGCAGCCTCCGATTCGTCCAAGACACCCTCCACGATCGATCCATCTTTCTTCTTGGTTAACAACGAGATGCGCTTTTCGGCGGCCTTCAGCTTTTCCGTGCAAGCCGCCACCAGCTTCATCCCGGACTCGTACTTTTCCACAATGGTCTCCAAGGGTAGTTCGGGAGACTCCATCTGCTCCACCAACTTTTCCAATTGGTCCAGGGACTCCTCAAAACTTCCTTCCCCTGCCGCTTTTGCTGATTTGGCCATGGAAAAATCCTCCTCCCGCCTTGCCCAAAGCTCAACCTAAACCTTCCCGCCTTTCACTACCTGAACGGGAAGCTGGCCATCCGAAAACTTCACCAGCAGATCGCCACGCTTTTTCGCGGCCGCCACTCCCCGGATTAATTTTCCTTCCGGCGACTGCACCAACGTATATCCACGCCGGAGGGTTTCCTCCGGCCCCAGCGCCCGCAAACGATCCGCCGCTCCCTTGAGGCGCAAAGCGCTTTCCGCCAACTTCCGCTCTGGCCGCAACGCCAGCCAGCGCTGCAACAGGGCTGTTGCCATCTGTTGGCGGTGCCGCCAGGCATTCTCCAGCCCTCTTTGCAGCTGCAGCCCCAACTCATCCACCCGTTGGGCACTGAGCTCGACCATCCGCCGGGGTTCCCGGAACACATAACTTCCGGCCAACTCCACCACTCTTCGTTTTTTTTCCTCCAAAATATCCCACACCGCGCTCTCCAATCTCTCCCCGAGAGTTTCCACCTCCTCCTGCCAGTCGGCATCGGGCCGGCTCACCATCTCCGCCGCCGCCGAAGGTGTGGGTGCCCGCAAATCGGCCGCAAAGTCACAGATCGTGAAGTCCGTCTCATGCCCGACTCCGCTGATCACCGGCACCGGACTGGCCACCACCGCCCGCGCCACGATCTCTTCGTTGAACGACCAGAGATCCTCAAGACTCCCCCCACCCCGCACCACCAACAGCACGTCAAAATCCCTCCTTCCCATCTCCGCAATCGCCTCCGCCAACTCCTCCGCCGCCCCTTCCCCCTGCACTTTCACCCCGAAGACCGTCAAAGAAATCCGGGGACACCTTCTTTGCAGGACGTGGATGACATCCCTTACCGCTGCCCCCGTCGGGCTCGTGATGATTCCCACCCTTTCCACGAATTCGGGAATCGGTCTCTTGCGTGACTCCTCAAACAATCCCTCGGCCTGCAGCTTTTTCTTCAACTCCTCAAAGCGCTGGTGCAGATCCCCTTTTCCCAGCGGCTCCAATCCCCGGACGATCAGCTGGTAGGCACCGCGCGGCTCGTAGACCGAGACCTCCCCATGCGCCACCACCTTCACTCCGTCGGCCGGTTGCAGTCCCAACCGTGCCGCCGAGCCCTTGAACAGGGCGCACGGGATCTGCGATCCCTCGTCCTTCAGGGTGAAGTAGCAGTGACCCGAGGCCTGGCGACGGAAGTTGGAAATTTCGCCGGCGACGCACACCTCGCCCACCTGCTCCTCAAGAAGATCCTTGATGCGCGCAGTCAGCGCGGAGACGGACAGGGGTTCGGGTCGGCTCACCGCGGACGCTGAATCCTCTCGATGGTGGTGGCCTTGCCGGTGGCCTCGTCCACATCGATGACCACGCCATCCACCTGCACCCCGCCGCTGGCCAGATGCATTTTCATCGGCATGAGGGTCTTGAAGCGGTCAATGATCGAACCTTTTTCCCGGCCAATCACCGAATCGTGCGCCCCGCAGAAGCCGACATCAGTGATGTAGGCCGTTCCGCCGGGCAGGATTTTTTCATCGGCGGTCTGGACGTGGGTGTGGGTGCCCACGACCGCGGATACCCGGCCGTCCAGCGCATGGCCGAAGGCGATCTTTTCCGACGTGGTCTCGGCATGGAAATCAATGAGGATGGCCCGCGTCTCCCGGTGAATCTCCTCGAGGACCGGATCCACCAAGAGGAAGGGGTTATCCACATCGATCTTCATGTAGGTCCGGCCCATCGCGTTGATCACGCCGAGTTTCTTGCCGTTCCCGTTGACCACGATCCATCCCTTCCCCGGACAGGTGGACGGAAAGTTGAAGGGCCGGATCAGACGCGGTTCCTCCGCAAAGAAACTGAAGATCTCCTTTTGGTCCCAGACATGGTCTCCCAGCGTGATCACGTCCACTTTCGCGCGGAACAGGTCGTAAGCCAGTTTGGGGGTGATGCCGTTGCCCCCGGCCACGTTTTCTCCGTTGAGGACGATGAAATCAGGGGCAAATTCCTCGATGAGCTTGGGAATGACGTCCCGGACCGCCTCCCGCCCATGCTCTGCCACCACATCCCCGAGAAACAAAATTCTCATAAAAAAAGAATAGGCTCAAATCATCGCACGCTGAACCAAATTCCTTCCCAAGAAGCGAAAATGAAAGTTGGCGGCAGGCGGGTGCGTTTCTATCCTTTCATGACTACAGGTGCGGTGGCTGAGTGGTCTAAAGCGACGGTTTGCTAAACCGTTGTACGGGTAATACCGTACCGGGGGTTCGAATCCCCCCCGCACCGGTTGACGATCCCCCATAAAGGGGCACACATCAGACTCACAGGCTTGACCATCCCCGGCAATTCCATCACCCTTCGGAACTATGCAAAAACTTCTCCTGTGGACTTTGGCGGGCGCGGTCAGCCTGTTGTTAATGGTCAATCTGGTTCTGGGCTTGGGTACGAGGGGTTCAATCAACAAGATCCAGGCCGTTCAGGCCCAAGTGGCCAACGGGCCCCAAATGGAAATGGTTTTGCGCAATCTAAGCATCCGGATCGCAATGGCCGGAGAGAAGGACGCCGCCTTCAAGGAACTTCTCAAAAAACACGAACTCAACGTCAAGCTCGAGGAAGGAAAATAATCACATGAACGATGCCCATCAGTCATCCACCGGATCTGTTTCTTGTGCCTGGCCTCTCATCTTGGTCCTGGGCGCCCTCCTCATCGTTAACAGCGTGCAGTTAATCTCCATCTTGCGGGAACGCTCCGCCGTACAACAGGTGACCAGCAACGCCGATCAGGCCGTGGCCCGGTACAAGTTGGTTTCGGACAAACTGGAGAATCTGGCCAAGGATCTGATGCGGCTGAGTCTGACCAGCCCTGAAGCCAAGGAAATCGTCACTCAGTTCAATATCCAAATGAACCAACCCACCCCGGGTGGGGCTGGCGCGGCTGCCGGCGCGAAAAAATAAGCTAAGATTTCCAATCGAGGGCGAAATCCATCGCCCGGAAACTGTGGGTCAAGGCACCCACACTGATGAAGTCGACCCCGGCTTGTGCCAAGGCTGGGGCGCTTTCCAGCGTCACTCCCCCCGAGGCTTCCAGCGGGATGTTGCTTCCGGCTTGGTTTCGCGCCTCCACAACCTCGCGGACCTCCTGCGGCGATAGGTTATCCAACAATATGCGATCAGGCCGAAGCGGAAGAAGCTGCTTGGCCAAGGCCACACGGTCCGCCTCCACGATCACCGGAAGATCAGGATTTTGCTCCCGCGCCCGCCGGATCAGATCCGCCACATCTTTTTCGGCCACCCACTTTAGATGGTTTTCCTTGATCAGCACGGCGTCATAGAGGCCCATCCGATGGCTCACCCCTCCCCCGCATCGTACTGCATGTTTCTCCAAAGCCCGGAGTCCCGGAGTGGTTTTTCTAGTATCCAAAATTCTGGCCTTGGTCCCTGCCACGGTCTTCACAAATTCAGCCGTCTGGGTTGCGACTCCGGAAAGGCGTTGGAGAAAATTCAGCGCACACCGCTCGCCCGATAGAATGCTCCGGGCTGAACCGCTCACTTCCGCCACCGCTTGGCGAGCCACCAACCGATCCCCGTCCTTGGCCAAGGCTTTCCATTTCAAGTTTCCATCCACCTCCCGGAAAACCGCTTCCGCCACATCCAGACCGGCCAGAACGCATGGTTCCCGGACAAGAAGAAGAGCAATGCCTTGGGACTCGGCCGGCAATAATCGGCTCGTCACATCCATCGGCCCCACATCCTCGCCGACCGCCCGGGCCGCCGCCTCCCTCACCACGGCCCGCCATGTTTCCTGTGGGTTCACACTACCAAGCGTGCGTTTTCATCCCTCCCCAAGTCGAGGAAAACGTCCCGCATTTCCCGCGCCTTGATTTTCCCTACCCTGAAGGCATGGAGACGCGGATTCTTCCCGCCAACAAGGCCGGACTGGACGAGGCTGGCCAGGTTCTCCTGGCGGGCGGTTTGGTCGCCTTTCCCACCGAGACTGTTTACGGCCTAGGCGGTCTCGCCTCCCGGGCGGAATCCATCCACGCCATTTTTACTGTCAAAGGCCGCCCCACCACCGATCCGCTTATTCTCCACCTGCTGGAACCGGATCTGGAAAAAGCCGTAACCGAAGGTTGGGTGGCCGGACCCTTGCCGGCATCCGCCATCTCCCTCGCCGAACATTTCTGGCCAGGACCCCTCACCCTTATTTTACCGCGCGGACCCAAGACCCGTTTGGACATGACCGCGGGGCTCGAGACGGTGGCCGTCCGCTGCCCTGCTCACCCGGCAGCCCAAAAGCTTTTGCAAAAAGTCGGGGCTCCTTTGGCTGCGCCCAGCGCCAATCGTTTTGGCCGGATCAGTCCGACGGATGCGGAGGCGGTTCGTCAGGAGCTCGGGGGAAGAATCCCCCTCATTGTCGATGGCGGCCATTGCTCCGTGGGGCTGGAGTCGACCGTGGTGAGCCTCCTGAACTCGACACCGGAAATCCTCCGCCCGGGCGCCGTGACGGCCGCACAGATCGAAAGGGTCCTCGGATCTACCCCCCTCCTGCGAACAATGTCCCGGCCAAAGGACGACGCCCAGATTGCGCCCGGCCAACTGGACTCCCACTACTCCCCCCAAACCCCTCTTTATTTATGCGAAACCCCCGTCCGGGATTTCGATCCGGAATTCTTCCATATTCTTTTTAGAAAAAATTCCGGGGCACCTCCCCAAACCTCCCTTTTCCTTGCCGAAGACGGAAATCTGGAATCGGCCGCGCGGGAGCTGTACCGCGGACTTCGCCAAGCCGACCAGTCCGGACGCAAAGCGATCATGGTGGAACCGGTACCGGATGGGCCTTGGGCAGATGCCCTGCGGGACCGGTTGACCCGGGCGAGCGTAGGTTTGGCACATTGGAACGGAACGAGTTGGAAATTGGTTTCCCGGAAACGAAATTAAATCTGCCCGCCGGGACCTTCCGCACTCTCCCGGTCCTCCTCTTTCAGGCGGACCAACCCCAGCACGTGCTGGAGCAGATGACCAACGCTACCCTCCACTTTTTCCCGGTCGGTATGCAGTACCAGATCCGGACGTTCCGGCTCCTCGTAAGGGGAATCGATGCCGGTAAAACCCTTGATCTCCCCCGCCCTCGCCTTCCGGTATAGGCCCCTTGGGTCCCTCTTTTCACACTCTTTGAGCGGGGCGTTGACGAACACCTCGGAATAATTGACCCCCGCGGCCTGGCAGGCGGTGCGGACAGCCTGACGCTCCTTTCGCAGGGGTGAAATCAGGGAGCTGATGACCACCAGGCCGGACTCTGCCATCAACTTGGCCATTTCGCCGGCCCGCCGGATATTTTCCGCCCGGTCCTCCAGGCTGAACCCAAGATCGGCGCAGAGCCCGTGCCGCAGGTTGTCTCCATCCAGAATCATTGAGGCAATGCCCCGCCGGAACAGCAAAGACTCCAGCGCAACGGCCAGCGTGGATTTTCCGGAACCGGAAAGTCCGGTAAGCCAAATGACCGCCCCCTCGTGACCGAAGTGGGCAGCCCGGGCTTCCTGGGAAACCCGCCCCTCCGTCCAGGTCAGATGTTCGCCGGTGACCGCCTTGGCCAGACTCCGGGGATACTCGGCCTCGAGAACGATTCCCCCGCCTCCCAACCGCGGACCCTGCTGGAGGGCAAAACGCCCCAGCGACTCCACCCGGTCATGGGCGTCGTACACCAACGGGCGCCGGCACCGGAGGCGGACTTCCGCGACCTCAAAACGCCCCACCTCCTCCCGCGCACCGCTTTTTTGTTCCAGCTTTTCCGCATCCACCACGCGCTCGATGGCCACCAACCGGGCTTCCACCGATTGCGTCGCCAACCGCAGTTGCACCGGGGCCTGCAGCCGCAGCGGTTCCGTATCCAGCCAGAAAATCCGCGCCCGCACCTCCCGCGACTCCACCGGGGGATGCTCCTGGTGCGAACCCACGTGTCCGCGCTCGACAAAAATCTGCTCCTCCAGCGTGACCGCCGCCGCCCGGCCCGGCCCCAGTTCCCGCACCGCCTCCGGCTCCCCCCAGGCCTCGATCGTTTTGATGCGGCTCGATTTTCGGTCAGGGAAAAATAACACCGTGTCCCCCGGGCGCAGCGTGCCACTTTCAACCCTGCCGGCGATCACCCGGCGCTCGTCGAAGCGGTAGACATCCTGCACGGTGAAACGTAGCGGGCCCTGCGCATCGCCTCCTTGGCTCCCGCCGGGGGCACCGGCCAGCAACGCCTCCAGAAGCGTCGGGCCGCGGAACCAGCCGAGATTTTTTCCATCCCGGGCCTTCACTTGGCTTCCTTCCCGGGCCGAAATCGGAATGACCTCGCGGGGCGAGATTTTCAGGCCCCCCAGATATTCCCGGATTTCCTTCTCCAGTTCCCGGAACCGGGCTTCCTTCCATCCCACCAAATCCATCTTGTTCACCGCCACGATCACCCTCGCCACGCCGAGGAGGCTGAGCAACAACCCGTGCCGCCGGGTCTGTTCCTTCAATCCCTCCTGGGCGTCGATCATCAGGATGGCCTCGTCCGCCGCGGCCGCTCCCGTGACCATGTTCTTGATGAATTCCCGGTGCCCGGGGGCATCAATGATCTGAAACGCCCGGCCGCCGTGGCGGAATTCGATCCGGGTGGTGTCGATCGTGATGTTTTGGGCCTGCTCTTCCAGGAGGGCATCAAGAAGAAAAGCGTGCTCAAACGGCATCCCCTCCTCCCGGCATGCTTTTTCCACGGCCTCCAATTTGCCTTCGGGGAGGGAATCCGTATCCGCGAGCAGCCGCCCGATCAGGGTGGATTTGCCATGGTCCACATGGCCCACCACCACGATGCGGGTTCTCGGCTCTCCCGCTCCGCCTGCCGCCGCCCCGCCCATGCGTTTCGGAAAAAAGGCCGGCTCGAAACCCGGTGGAACCGGCTTGGGGGCCGGTGGCATGACCACCCCGCTCATAGGAATCCCTTGGCACGCAGTTTTTGCATCGCGTTGCGCTCGTGATGATCCTGGGCACGCCCGGCTCGCTCCGCCGTTTTCGTCGATTTCAGCTCCTCGATGATTCCTTCGATCGTGTTCACCCGGCTCTCGACGGACTTGGTGATCGGCCAGCAACCCAGGGAGCGGTAGCGGCGCCCGTTTTCCGCAAAATACATCTTCGGAACGGGAATTCCCTCCCGGCGCACATACTCCCACACGTCCAGTTCGGTCCAATCCAGCAACGGCTGGACCCGCACGTGCTCCCCCGGCTTCACGGCCGTGGTGAATTGACCCCAGAACTCAGGGGGTTGGTCCCGGTATTCCCATTCATTGTCCGCCGTGCGGGGCGAAAAATATCGCTCCTTGGCCCGGGTCGAATCCTCATCCCTCCGGATTCCCGTGATCAAGGCATCCCATTGATATTTCGCCAGGGCCTGTTGCAGAGCCAGCGACTTGAGCTCGTGGGTCACGGTCACCGGATCGTGCGTATCATAGCCCACCCCGCGTTTCCGCGCCTCTTCGTTGACGATCACGATCAGGTCGATTTCATAGTGCTTTCGGGCCCACTCCCGAAAAGCAAGCATCTCGGGGAACTCATACGTCGTGTCGATGTGAACGAGGGGAAAGGGGATTTTCCCCGCAAAAGCCTTCTTGGCCAACCAGATCAGGGTGTTCGAATCCTTACCCATGGACCAGGGCATGGCCATGTTTTTAAAATTCGCGAAAGCCTCGCGAAAAATATAAATGCTCTGATCTTCAAGAGTTTGCAAATACGACATAAAAGATAGACTTTATAGGATTTGTGCTTATATTACAAGCATGATTCCAGCGTTGCCAAAAAGCAGCCGGAGGACACGGATTGACTTAACCGAGGCTCTGACGGAACTGCAGACCAAGAGCCCCGAGGAGAGGATGATCTGGGCAGGCAAAAACTTCCCCGACCAAGCCTTGGCCACGACATCATTCGGCGCCCAGTCCGCCGCCTTCCTTCATTTGGTATCCCGAACCGCCCCGGAAATGCCCGTGGTGTTCATCGACACGGGATATCATTTTCCTGAAACCCTCGCCTTCTCCCGGGAACTGACGGCCAAGCTCCGCCTAAACCTGAAAATCTACCGCCCGATGGCGACTCCGGAAGAGATCGAATCCCGTCACGGACGCCTCTGGGAAAAAGGCCCGGCCGGTCTGGAAAAATTCCATGAAATCATCCGGGTGGAGCCCCTCCGCCGGGCCTTGGCGGAGTTAAATCCGAAAATCTGGCTGGCTGGGCTGCGCCGCTCGGGTTCGGAACACCGCCAAAAACAGGCCATCCTCAGCCGCCAGGATTCCCGCTGGAAACTCCTTCCCATCCTGGATTGGTCCGACCGCGAAGTCGGAGCTTATCTCCAAACCCACGCCCTCCCCTTTCATCCACTATGGGAAAAGGGCTACATCTCCATCGGAGACCGGGTCACCACGAAGCGTTTGGACGAGGTTTCCGACCCTAGCGAACTCCGCCATTTCGGCTGGAAACGCGAATGCGGCCTCCACGACCGGGTTTGACCGGGACAAAAAGATTTCCTCCTTTTCCCGTTTTCCTTAGGTTTTCGCCTTATGGCTGGAGAAGTCGTTGAAGTGGAAGGCGCGGTGAAAGCCGTGCTCAAGGGCACCCTGTTTCGCGTGGAGCTCATCAACGGCCACACCGTGCTCGCCCACATCTCCGGCAAGATGCGCAAAAATTTCATCCGCCTGAACATCGGGGACAAGGTGAAGATGGAAATGTCCCCCTACGACCTCACCAAGGGCCGCATTACCTACCGCATTCCTCCCCCGGGCCCCGACGGCGCCCCCGTCGCCCCGCAGCCTCTTTAGCCCTTGGCCGTAATCGCCGCGGCGTAAGCTTCCCAGGGAACATCCCCGGCCGCATCCCGCGGATTGCGCTCGAGCTCCGCGGAATCGGAGTCCACCCCGAAGATCCCGAACCGCGGGGCGTAGGTTCCCCATTCGTAATTATCGGTCAGCGACCAGTGGAAATATCCGGCCAAAGGAAGCCCTTCGGCCCGTAACCGCTGCACCTCCCCCACGTGCTGCCGGATGAAGTAACTCCGGCTTTGGCGGTCCCCCCGGAGCTCGCAATTTTCACTTTCCCGGCCACACCTCCGCTCCGCCATCCCATTTTCCGCAATGATGATGGGGAGCTCCGGATATTCGGTGGCATATCGCTCCACGAAGAACCGAAGGCCCCGCGGCAGGGCATGCCAGTCCCACCATTTGGTGGCCAACCCCTGGGTCAGCCATTCCCGCAAACTCAGGCGCCCCAACCTCAACTCTCCGAGGGTCGGAAGACGCACCGCATTACCCACAAACGGGTCGTAATAATCAAACGAGATAAAATCCAGATTCGGCTCGCCCGGCCTTTCACGAACCCGCTGCACCAACCGCGAAAAGGTCGTCTCCCGCAGAAACCGGTGGCTTAGGGTGTTCTGGATCTGTTTGATCAACTCCCCTGCGGCTTCGGAAAAAAGGCTGTGCCGGGGAAAATCCATCGCCCGGTACGACCGGGTGAACTCGCGGGACCGCTCATTCAGGTAGGCAAGGATCGATTCCTTGCCGGAGGTCCGCCGGGCAGCCTCGAGCACGTCAAACAACATCTTATCCATCCAGTAAAGATCGCTGGCGAAGGTGTTAAACGAGAGCCGGGGCTGTCCCCACGAAGGATGCTCCGCATAGAGCTTGTGGACTTCCCGCCGAACCACCACATGCGCCTCCAGCATCGTCTGCAGCGCGCACAAAGCGGCCGCCCACCATGCCCTTCTTCCGGCCGGAAAGGCCCCCAAATTGTAGGTCGACGAGGAAAGCATGTTGGGCTCGTTCACCGTAATGAACCAGCGGGGCGGTTCGACCCCTCGCTCCTCCAAACGGCGATTCAACCCCATCAGCATGCGCCGCACATAGCCGGAAAAGACCTCGGGGGTCTCCTCCTCCAACCATGGATCCAGCCCTAGCCAGCGCGGGGTGGTGAAATGTTGCAGGGTCACCAGTGGCTCCAGGTTTCTTTTCCGGAGGCTGGAAATCATCTCCGCGTAGCGATCCAACCCCGCCGGATCCAGTTCCTGCATTGCCCCCTCCGGTTGCAACCGTACCCACTCGATCCCCAGACGGTAGGCGGTCAGCCCCATCATTTCCGCCCGGTCAAAATCCTCCTCGTACCGGTTCCAAAAATCCACCGCCCGGCCGGATTTCTCGACCCGGCCGGAAGCCTCCCACTCATACCAGTTGTTCCGGGGCTGACCGTCCCCATTGTATCCGCCCTCGTGCTGGTAGGGGCTCGTGGAGACGCCCCAAAAAAAATTCCTGCTCACCGCTTTCGGACGCTTTCCGCCATCTGTTCCTGCTTTTCCTCGTCCACTTGGATCGGATCATGCTCCGGATCGGCCAGCAAAGTTCGCACCACGGTCTCCGCGGCGTCCGGCCGGCCCATTTTCCGGGCCGCCCCCTGCATCCCCTGCAACCGCTGCGGATCGGACAGGAGCCGATCCACCTTGTAACCGAGAATTGAAATTTCGTTACACTTGATCGCGGCGCCTTTCTCCAAAAGTTGGTCGCTGTTTCTTTCCTCCTGGCCGGGGATCGGGTCGTAAATGGCCATAGGCAGACCCGAGGCCATCGCCTCCGCCGATGTCATTCCCCCGGGCTTGCTGACCAGCAGATCCGCGGCCCCCATCCAGGATGGCATGTCCTCGACATATCCCAATACCCGGAACTCCGCTTTGCCGACCTTGCCCCTCGCCAATTCCGCCTCCACCCGCTCCTTGGCATCCGGGTTCTTGCCGCAAATCACCGCCACCTGGGCCCGTTGGTTGATTTGGCGCAACGACCTCACCACCTGCTCCGCCGGATTCACGCCCAGGGCCCCGGCTGAAACCAAAATAACCGGAAGATCGGTCCGAAGTTTCAACTGCTTCCGCAAGGTCGGCTTGTCCCTGTTTTTCCCAAAAGCCGGATCCACCGGGATTCCGCTCACCGTGATCCGCTCCGACGGCAAGCCCAACTGGCTCAGGTAGGCCTTGGCCTCGTCCAAAGCCACAAAGTAACGGTGGAAGGCCCGTGAGAGCCACATGGCGTGAAAATCGAAATCCGTCACCACGATGGAAAGCTTGGCCCGGATTTTCTTTTTGGTGATCAGGTGCGAAATGATTTCCGCCGGCATGAAGTGGGTGCAGATCGTAATGTCAGGCTGTAGATCGGAAAGAAGGCGGATCAGCGGGCCGGTATTCAACCGGTCCAAGAGGAACCGCATCCGGTCGGTTTTCCAGGGCTCATCACTTTTTTCGTACCACCACCCCAGAAGGGTCGGGGCATCCTCCACCAGTTTGATGTAGAGCTTGGAGTAGAAGTCGCGGAACAGCTTGTTCGTGAAGGCGAGCGCATCGACATGCGCGACTTGGTCGATGCCGGGACTGTTCCGGCACACCTTTTCCAGGGCGGCCGCCGCCCGCAGATGCCCGGTTCCCGCGCTGGTGGAAAGAATGAGGACCTTGTGACGCTTCTGAAGCATGCCCCCAAGCTTATCGCCTTCCTGGAACGGCAAAATCCAGAAAAGATCCCTCAGGCAAAGAGATCGAGCTCGTCCCGTTTGGACGATTCCTTCGTGCGGGCGCCTTTCGGCCGGATCCGGGCCGGTTTCCCCGCCGCATTAAGCTCACCGGCCTCGAGCCCTTTCAGAATCTCCTCCGCCCGTTGCAAAACTTCCCCAGGCAGACCGGCAAGTCTTGCCACTTGGATGCCGTAACTACGGTCCGCCCCTCCCTCCACAATCCGGCGCAAAAACACCACCCGGTCTTTCTCCTCCCGCACATCGACGCGATAATTCCGCACGCCCGGCCGGGTCAGGGAGAGTTCCGTGAGCTCGTGATAATGAGTCGCGAACAGGGTCTTCGCCCGGACCTTGTCATGCAGATGCTCCCCCACCGCCCAGGCAATGCTCAGTCCATCGAGTGTGCTCGTACCCCGGCCGATCTCATCCAGGATGACCAAACTCTCCTCGGTCGCGTTGTGCAGGATCAAAGCCGTCTCGTTCATCTCCACCAAAAACGTGCTTTGCCCCCGGGCCAAATCATCCCCCGCCCCGATTCGGGTGAAGATCCGGTCCAACACCGGTAACTCCGCCGCCGCCGCCGGCACAAACGATCCGACCTGGCTGAGCAGGCAGATCAGGGCGGCCTGACGAAGGTAGGTGCTTTTTCCCGCCATATTCGGCCCGGTCAAAACCATCAGGGTTCCGGCCTCCCCCCCCATTCGGAGATCATTCGGCACAAACGGTTCGGCTCCTCCGGCCAGGATCTGCTCCACCACCGGATGCCTTCCTTCCCGGATCCGGATCTCCCCGTCGCTTCTCAAGTTGGGCCGGACATAGTTCCAGCGTCGCGCGGTGGAAGCCAAACCGGCCAAGGCATCCAGGGCACCGATCGCCCCCGCGGTGTTTTGCAGGGCCGGCGTGCGCTCCAAAACCTTCTCCCGCAAGGCGGCAAAAAGTTCCAGCTCGCGGGCCACCGCTTTTTCTTCCGCCCCGAGAATCTTCGCCTCCATCTCCTTCAGTTCCCTCGTCACGAAACGCTCCGCCTGGGCCAACGTCTGCTTCCGCTCATACCCGTTGGGAATCCTGTCGAGATACGACTTGGTGATCTCAATTCCATATCCAAACACCTGGTTAAACCGGATCTTCAGGCTCTTGATTCCCGTTCTCTCGATCTCCCGCGCCTGCAGATCCGTGATCCAGGTCCTACCCTCGCGCATCGCCTTGCGATGCTCATCCAATCCGGTGTCATACCCATCCCGGATCATCCCGCCTTCCCGGGTAATGGCCGGCGGTTCGTCCGCGATTCCCCGGGCCAACTCCCCCGCCAGCTCCGGCTCCAGCAGGATCGCCTCCGCCAATTCACGGTTCACGTGGCCCCGGACGTTCCGGGCCAGTTGCTGCACCTGCGGGAGGGCCTCCAGCGTCAGACGAAGGGCCAGCAGATCCCGCGCCGATCCGCTTGGGCTGGAAAGACGCCCGATCAACCGGGCCAAATCCCTCACTTCCTTCAGGGCCTCGCGGAATTCATCCAACACTCCGGCATCCTCGAGGAATCCCGCCACGGCCTCATGCCGACCCCGGATCGCCTCCGCTCTTCGCAACGGTTGCTGGATCCAGTTTCGTAGTTCCCGTCCGCCCATGGCCGTGACGGTCTGATCCACCGCACGGATCAGGCTGGTGTCGATTCCCGTCCCCGCCGGGGCCAGCAGTTCCAGATTCCGCTGGGTGGCGGCATCCAAACGCAGACAATCCTCGGGCCGGAAAGGTTTGGGCGGTTGGAGATGACGTCCGGCTCCCTTGAGGGTTTCGGTCAGGTAACGCACCAGCGCGCCCGCGGCACCCACGGCGGGCCCCAGCCCGCGGCATCCGAAGCCGTCAAGGCTCTGCACCCGGTAGTGGTCGCAAAGGGTCCGGCGTGCCGTGTCCTCCTCAAAAGTCCAATCCGGCAGCCGGGTGACCGTCACCGTGCGATCCACCCACTCCCCGGCTGTTGTCTCCTCTTCGTCCAACAAAAGCTCGGCCGGTTGGGCCCGCCGGATCTCCTCACGACAGGAACTCTCATCCGTCGGCTCCGCCAGGCGGAAATCCCCCGTTGTTGCATCCAGCAGGGCGAATCCCCAAACCCCGCTCTTCCCCTCACCCCGCCAAGCCGCCGCCAGCCAGCGAGGCAGTTTGGGCTCGGACAACTCCACGCCAACCGCGCAGCCGGGACTGAGAATCCGGCTGATCGCCCGCTCCACCATCTGCCCGGGCCGCGGTTCGCTCACCTGGTCGCAAATCGCCACGCGGCGCCCCGCCTGGAGAAGTTTGGTGATGTAGCCCTCCGAGGCGTGAAACGGTAGGCCGCACATCGGCACACCGTTCCGCTTGGTCAGGGTGAGATTCAGGAGCCTGGATCCCTCCTCCGCATCACCGAAAAACAGCTCGTAGAAGTCCCCCAGGCGGAAAAGAAGCAGGGCATCCCTGGGAATCTGTGCACGTAGCCCGTGGTACTGCTTCATCATGGGCGTCGTTCCTTCGGCCATCCTTTCTTTCTCCCCTGATCTCCCAAGCTTCTCAATCTCCGACCTTCCGCCATGTGGATATCCAAGGAATGTTCAGCTCCTTTCCTGATTCGCGATCAACGAAAAGGCTTCTCCGAAGGTGGAATGCCAAAACCAATCCCTACTTCTTGGCGGATGCACCCACTCTCCACACTCCCGGAAAGCCGGCGGAAAAATAGGACTCGTCAGCCCGGTCGATTGCCCCCGCGCCCAGGTTGCCCAACGGATAACGGGGGTTTTTTTTGACGAAAAAAGTCTGCGCCGAGCGGCTCTGGGCGATCGAGGTGACCCTAACGAATCCTTGTAAAACCCATCGCTCCGGCCAGCTGGGTGGCGCGGACAATGCCCAGCTTGCGATAGACCGACTTGCGTTGATTTTTGACGGTACCTTCGGAGGTTCCCAGGGCCGAAGCCACCTGCTTGGCGGAAAAGCCTTTGACCAGCATGCGGGCAACCTCGGTTTCCCTACGACTGAGTCTCGCAAGGCCCTTGCCGTGGCCATTGTTCAGGTGTTGACGCACGTTGGAGGTCTCCGTTGCGATTCCGTTTTGAAGATTTTCCAGGCACTGGTTCCACTCTGCCATCCCATCCCGCAGATCCAGAATTCCGGACACCCCGCTTTTCCGGCACCAAAAAATTGTGGCGGAATCCAGGCGCTCCCCGTAAACGGCATGGCGATGCCCATTCGCGTGAGTGGTTTTTTTTAAATACAGGCGGCCGGGCAAAAGATGGCTGGCACACAACACCAGATCCCTTTCTTCCGCATTTTCCTCCAATGCATCCGGAGAATCAAAAAAGGTCACCCGATGGCCGTTTTTCTCCTCCAACCAATGCCGCAAGAGAAGGCGGTAAAGTTCCCGATCCTCCAAAATGAAGGTCTTTATTTGGCGGGAATCAGAGGTAGGGTCTCTGGAAATGCTCATCCCTTGTTTTTTAACGATTAATGGATCCCTGTGATGAAATTTGTGACGAAACCGCGTCTTTTTGTGATAAAGGGGGCATCTCAACACTGAAATTCCCCTTTTTCATTCGAGCCAGAGACGGGGATTTCACCTCAACCGGTTTCCCATGGGTAGGAATCGCCGCGACGGCTTTTGTCCAGATTATCCTGGGTTACTTTACCCTGTTCATTCAGTCGATTTATCCCGTTTGGTCTTCCCCTTTCTGGCCGGCTTCCGGGGCGGCCTTGGCTTCAGTCCTTCTGGGGGGACCAAGAATGCTTCTCGGCGTTTATCTGGGACTCTGCGTTTTGGGCCTGAAATTTTTCTGGGGCCCGTACCCGCTTTGGATGGCTTTTTTGGTGCCCTGCGGAAACATCGCGGAAACCACGATCGCCTACTTTTGTTTCCGTCATTTTACCCCGAGGCTCGACCCATCCTTTTGTAATATCCGGCAACTGGCGACTTTTGTCCTGCTTTGCCCTTGGATTCCAGCCCTCACCAGCGCCCTCAGCATCCAGCTTCTTTTACAGGCCTTAGGTACTGTGCCGGCAGAACGTTTTTACAGTGAAGTGGCGGTCTACTCGTTGGGTAACGCCACGGGCATTCTTTTGGTCACCCCCCTGATCACCGTCTGGAGGGACATTCGGTCCTTTCCATGGAAATCCCCCCTGGGGTACCAGATTCTGGCGGTTCTGTTGGTGAGCCTATTGGGGATCTTTCTTTATTCGGATCTGACCCCTGCCTGGTGCCGTTTGCTGGCCGTCGCCACAATTCCCTTTGCTATTTGGGGCGTCTGGGTGACAGGCATTCGCGGGGCCACCTTGGTCTGCTTGTTGGGCTCCATTTCCTATTTCGCTTTCAATGTCCCAGGTTCCCACCCGCTCACTCAACTCCTGGAGATCAAACAAAAGACCGCAGACCTCCAATTCGCCATAAGCAAGCAAGTGGGCACCCAGCGGGGCTCGGAAATCTCCCCACGTCTGGCCCGGGAAATCTCCGATCAAATCGGGCTCCTGACCGTCATCTGCATAACGATTCTTCCTCTGGGGGTGGCGGCGGATGAGCTCCGGAAAAGGGCCAGTCGGGACCGAATGGCCATGGCCGCCTTGTCCTCCAGCTTCTGGACCTGGACGCCGGAAGCAGGCAACCAAATTGAGAATCCGGATCTCGCCCGCCTTTTTCTTCCCTGGGCCAAGCTGTTTTCTCCAGACCGATCAAGAGGCAGCCTAAAAATTTACCCGGTCGACCCGAAAATGCCGGTCTATCTTTCCCACTGGACCATTCAGGAAACCGATGGCTCCGGTCAGCCTCGGCAGGTTTTTGGAGTCCTCCAGAATTTTGCCATGGAGGAGGAGCGGGACGCCGCGGTGGCCCAGGCTCGGTTGGCCGAACTAGAACTGCAGACGCTGCGCTCCCATCTAAACCCGCATCTTTTGTTCAACTGCCTGACCGGGCTTCGCGGGCTGATCGCCGAAAATCCGGAACGAGCACGGGAGTTTTCCGGAAACCTCGCCCGTTTTCTCCGGTCGGTGGTGGATGCGGAAAAGGAAAAAACCATCCCCCTCCGGGTTGAACTGGCCATTTGCGAGGATTTCGTCCGATTGGAGGAAATGCGGGGCCGGCCGACTTCCCTCCAGGTCCGGTTGGCGCCTCAGGACGGCGATGTGGCCATCCCCCCCCTCACCCTGGTCACCCTGTTGGAAAATGCCGCCAAACATGGGCGCAGGGATTCCCAAAAGCCCCTGCCCGTGGAAGTCAGTTCCGACCGACCGGATCGTGGTCACGTGCGCCTGCGGATCAGCCAACCGGGAACTCTGACCCGGGCGGATGATCAAAAGAATCATGCCGGTTTGGATCTCATCCGCCGCCAAATCGGCATGATTTACGGAGACCAAGCCAGCGTGAAGCTGATGGAAATAACCCCGGGCACCGTCGCGGCCGAATTGATTCTGCCGGCATGAATTCGCCAAACCTTTCCGCCTACTTGGTGGAGGATGAGCCTCTTTGCCGGGCGGATTTTCGGGAAGCCCTCAAAGCTTTCCCTGAAATCAACCTCCTGGGAGAGACCGATACCCTTTCCGCCGCCGAGCGTTATCTTTCCTCTCATCCCGTGGATGTTTTATTTCTGGATCTTTCGGTGGGCCGGCAAAACGGTTTGGATCTGGTGGAACGCCTGACGGACCGACCGCTGGTCGTTGCCCTGACCGCCCATCCGCAGCACGCTGTCCGGGGATTTTCCCTGGATCTGGTGGACTACATCCTAAAACCGGTGGAGAGGGAGCGGCTTGCCTCGGCCTTGGAAAAGGTGCGCCAACGCAAACTCGCCTCCCAAGTCCAGCCGGGTCGGAACACCTTCGTGGCGGAATGGGAGGGCAAAAAAACCATCATTGATCTTTCCGAGATCCTCGGCGTTCAGTCCACGGGAAACTACGTGATTCTTTATACCGCCAAAGGGAAAGCCATCAAACGAGCCACCTTCAAGGAGGTCGGCAAAAAACTCCCCCCCGCCCTGTTTGTGGAAACCGGTCGAGGACGCTCCGTGGCCATCCGCCAGATTCAAGGTTGGAGCAGAGACCAGACCGGAAAATTAATATTGAAGCTCCGCGATTCGACAGAGGTTACTGTCTCTCAAAATAAAACTTCGGGCGTGCTCGCCGCTGTCTCCCCCCCTCTTTCGAATCGAAAAATAGCTTAAATGGTTGATAAGCATGGCTTTAAATAATTTTCACATTGTTAGGTATTTTTTTTTCAAACCACCCGTCGGGGATGCATTTTAGAGAAAAGAGGGTAGATTCACGCGATGCCCATGTTGCGAAAACAAAATCTCAGAAAACTCTGGAACGGAGTTTTATGCATCGTCCTCTTGGGAGGTTGGGTTCAGGCTGCCGTTCCCAAAACGAGCCCGGGCAACCAAGCGACTGCCGTCTTGGTGCAGAAACTTCTCCAGGATCATCATTTTGCCGGCAAACCGCTCACGGAAGAAAAGGCACGGCAATGGATCCGGGCCTACATGGAGGCTTTGGATTACAACCACGCCTTCTTCCTCGACAGCGATCTGAAGGCCTATCAGGACAATTACGCCCCCCAGTTGGCCAAAATCACCCAGCGGGGCGACATCAGCCCGGCCTACGAAATCTTTTCAGGCTTTAACGACCGCGTTCATGAACGGTTGGACTGGATCAAGAGAAGGCTAACCCTTCCCTTTGATTTTTCCTCCGAGCAATCCTACGAGCTCGACCGCACCAAGGTGGGTTGGCCGGCGGACCGCGCGGCGGCGGACGAGCTCTGGGAACGTCGGCTAAAATTCGACCTGCTCAGGGAAAAATTGATCTCCAAGTCCGGCAACGCCACCAGAAAAAAAGAAAAGGAGGAAGATCCCCTCGCCACCGTCACCAAACGCTACGAGCGGCTTCTGAAAAATTTGGAGGATTACGACAACGAGGAGATTTCGGAACTTTATCTCACCGCCCTCGCCAGCCTCTACGACCCCCACTCCAGCTACATGAGTCCCGCAACGCTGGAGGACTTCTCCATCGGCATCAAACTGGCCCTATGCGGAATCGGCGCCGTCCTCTCCTCGGAGGACGGTTACTGCGTCATCAAGGAACTGGTCCCAGGCGGCCCGGCAGACCTCGACGGCCGGCTGAAGGTGGGGGACAAAATCATCGGTGTGGCCCAAGGGGAGAATCCCTTTGAGGATATCGTGGATATGAAATTACGAAACGCGGTAAAAAAAATCCGTGGCCCGAAAAATACCGTGGTCCGTCTCCAGGTCATCCCCGCGGGCAGTTCCGCCGGAGAACAGCGGGAGGTCCAGATCACCCGCAACGAGGTGAAGCTCGCCGCCCAGCAGGCCAGCGCCACCTTGTACGATCTCCCCAAATCCGGCCAGGCTCCGGTCGCCATTCAGACGGTCCGCCCCGAACCTGCCACCGCCACCGCAAATGCCGGTCTTTGGAATAGCCTGAAAAGCCAGCTTTCCGGCAAAAACACGCCGAAGGACTTCAAGGTTTCCCCGGTGGCGATCCCCGAGAAAAAACCGGATGTTTGGCGCATCGGGGTGATCGACTTGCCCAGTTTTTATGGCCCGGTGGGGGGGGAGGAGTCGGCCGCCAGCGGCAACGGGGCCACCGCCCGATTGACCTCCCAGGATGTGGAACTGTTGATCCGGCAACTGAATCGCTCGGGGGTGGATGGAATCATCCTCGACCTCCGCAAAAATGGGGGCGGTCTTCTGGACGAAGCCGTGGCCCTCACCGGCCTTTTTATTGATCAGGGTCCCGTGGTGCAGGTTCGCGACGGCAAAGGCACGGTCATTCAAAGAACGGATGACAATCCCGGCGTGCTCTATAACGGACCGTTGCTTGTGCTGGTCGGAAGGCGCAGTGCCTCCGCTTCGGAAATTGTCGCCGGAGCCCTCCAAAATTACCGTCGCGCCATCATCGTGGGGGAAAAAAGCACCCATGGAAAAGGCACCGTCCAGGCGGTGGTGGAGTTGGGCAAATTTTTAACCCGCCCGGACCAATCCCCCCCCAAGGCCGGGGCCGTGAAGCTGACAATCCAGAAGTTTTACCTCCCGAACGGACATTCCACCCAGAACCGCGGGGTGGTTCCGGATATCTCCATCCCCTCTCCGCTGGACTACATGAAAATCGGGGAGTCTGATCTGCCCAACGCCCTCGCCTGGGACGAGATCGCGGCGGCCCCTTTCAACCCCCTGAACATGGACCCATCCCTGGAGGTGGTTCTGAACGAAAAATCAAGGGAACGGCTATCCTCGGATGAGGATATGGCCTTCCTTCGCCGTGACATCGAGAAAGTCCGTTCCCGCCTCGAAAGCGGCACGATTTCCCTAAATGAAACCCGACGGGTCGAGGAGAACAAAACCGACAACGAACGCAACGGGGAGCGCAAAAAGATTGAGGACCGGATCCAGCAGATTCTTGCCCCGGTCGCCCATTTGATTGTCGACGATCAAAAAGGGGAAGCCGTGGCCACCGATAAAAACCCCAAGAAAAAGAAATCCGCACTCGAGGATTCTGCGGATGCCGAGTCGGAGAACGTCACGGATGCCGTGGATCTCGCCGAGGCGGTGGAGTTGCGCGAGGGACTCAGGATCATGACAGACTGGCTTAGCCTGTCCTCCCCTCTCCAGGCTCCGGCCGTGGCCAAAGATCGCGCCACCGCGGCCCCCGGCGTCAAATAGGCAAATGGCCCGCACGCCCTCCACCCAACGCCTGCCGCTGGGCCAGCCCGTTCCCGATTTCGCCCTGCCCGATCCTGCCGGAAAAATCCATCGCTTGGCAGAGCTATGTCAGGGACGGCCCACCGTGGTCGTGTTCGCCTGCAACCATTGTCCTTATGTGATCCATGTCCGGGATGCCTTCGGAAAGATCGCTAAGGAGTTTCAGGCCAAGGGGATTTCCTTTGTCGCCATTAACTCCAACGATGCCACCCAATATCCGGATGACGCCCCCTCCCTCATGCCCGCCTTTGCCAAAACCGGCGGGTGGAATTTTCCCTACTTGGTGGACGAGAATCAGCAGGTCGCCAAAGCCTGGCATGCGGCCTGCACCCCCGATCTATTTGTTCTCGATGCCAACGGCAAACTGGCTTACGCGGGTCAGTTTGATTCCAGCCGTCCCGGCAACGGGGAGCCGGTCGATGGGCGCGACCTGCGCACCGCTTTGGAAGCGCTCCTCGTCAACCGCCCGATTCCCGCGCCGCAAAAGCCCAGTCTGGGTTGCAACATCAAGTGGAAGCCCGGCAACGAACCCGCCTGACCCTAATTTGATTTCACCCACGCCCTTCGGTACACCGCCCTTCCTTCCCGCTTAAACTTCTCCTCAAATTCCGAAGACGGCTCCTCCGTGCCGGCCCACCGGGGATCCATTTTCCAGTCCGGACATCCGTCCACTTCCTGACAAGCCCACCCAAAATATTCACGGTCATCTGTGGTCAACTGCAGTCTTCCCCCGGTGCGGCAGGCCCGGATGGCGGCGACGGCAAACTCCCGTGTCAGAATTCGGTTTCCGTGGTGGCGGCGCTTGGGCCACGGGTCGGGATAACGAAGGGTGACCACGTCCACCGTGCCGGGTGGACATAAATTCCCGAGAAAATAACCCGATTCGAGCCGCAGCACCCGCAGGTTGGTTAGATCACCCCGCCGGGCCTTTTTGGCAATTTTGGTGGCACGGCCCAGCAACCGCTCGACGGCGATAAAGTCCCGTTCCGGCTCCCGCCGGGCCCTGGCTTCCACATAGACACCGTCTCCGGCCCCAAGATCCAGCTCCAAGGGAGCCGTGCGCCCAAAGACCTCGGACCACACGTAGGGTGGGAACAATCGTTGACTGGAGAGCCACGGGTCAAAGCCCGCGGCGGAAACCGCCTTATCGGCGCTTTTTGCCACCGAGGCGAACCACCGACTTGCCCGAAGCCCGTGCCCGGACCTTCGCCACCAAGCCATTGCGCTTGGACTTGGAGGAGCTATGGCCATTGCCGTTCTTCTTGGGCTTGGGGGCACCCTCATCGGCACCGGCCGGAGACTTCACCTTAAAGAGACGGACGTCCCGTAGGCGGGCGATGGCCACCTTGGTCTTTTTCTTGGCCTTATGCCAGTAAACCATCGCGTAACCCTCGCCCACTTCGACGACTTCGCCCCCGTCACTCCGGCGGGAATCCAGCCGGGAGATGGTGGAACCGCAAACCGGATAGGGTCCCAAGGGGGGAGGTTGGCGCCGGGCGGCATAGTGGCCGTTGCCGTTCTTTCCGTTCAGACCGCCGATCTCCTTGGTGGGAGCCCCCTCCCGCACCGGGATGGCCCGCCGTTCCACGAACATCTGAATCGCCTTCTGCACTTCCGGGAGGGAGAGGTGGTATTTGCGAGCCGTGTCCACCATGTTGAAATTCTCCTCAAGAATGTCCCGGTCGATCTGCCCACCCGGGCCATTGGGCGACAGCACAAAGGTGAGGTACTTCAGGGAGGTAGAATCCTCGCCGAGAGCGTTCTTGAAGATGGAAACCAGCGCCGGAGGCAGGGTGTGATCCGAAGCCAGCACATTCAGATTTTTCCAAAACTTGTTCATAAATTATTCGCAATAGCATATGTAACCAGGGAATATATATGCAAGATAAATGTTTGAAAATTAGTATAAATAATTAGTGGTCAATAATTTATATAATTATACATAAAAACTTATTATATTGGCTTTTAAACCGCCCCGTCTCTTTGCTTGGGCATTTCTTGGTCGTGGCTGAGATATCTATTTAACAAGCCCAGGAGGGCGATTCTTAATGCCGGAAGGGGGAAGACCCGCTCTTTTGTCTTCGTTTCACCGATGTGATCGCCACTTGGCCAGAAAAAGACCCCGGGGCTTACGCCCCGGGGTCTTTTTCTGATCCTAAATCTAATGCACGTCGCGCCTACGGCGTGAGCGTGGCCTTCAGCCGCAGGAACTTTCTGTCTCCCGGAGGAGTAAGTTGCCACAGGATGAACTTCTTGCGCTCACACCCGGCAGGAACTCCAACCTGGGAAACTCCTAAAGATGCCCCTTCTGTGTTCCAAGTCCCGTTGGTGCTGAAACCTGCCCCAAGGTCGGTGGTGGCTTCCGGGGTAATCGTCAGCTTGCTGTCATCCGTGCGAACCACTGCTTCAATGTAAGTGTAATACTGTCCCATCAACGGCCCGCCAGAGACGATCTTCGGCGCCTCACCCTGCGCCGTCAGGCTGCCCGCCCCGCCGATCGCGTACTTCGCCAGATTATCCGCATTGAGGGCGGCTCCCCCGCTCCAACCGGCAAAGGTTGTGCCGACGGCCGCGACCACCACCGTCCGCGTCGCCGGCGTGGCCGCGTTGCCATTGGCATCACTGGCGTTGTATGTGACCGTGTAGGTGCCCGCGACGGCAGTGTTGACCGTGCCGGTTCCGATGATGTCGGCTCCCGCACCCTCCACCCCATCGGCCACCGTGGCGCCAGCATCGACGAAAGTCTCTCCCACGTTCAGGTTCAGCGGATTGGCGCCCTTGAGCGTGATGACAGGTCCCACCCCG
>Ga0214923_10001161_pt1 | contig 37938 bp, 38 predicted proteins | sample LL1510_MetaG_FD_177993 | JGI IMG/M metagenome (GOLD analysis project Ga0214923, IMG submission 177993) | Freshwater microbial communities from Lake Lanier, Atlanta, Georgia, United States - LL-1510 | ecosystem: Environmental > Aquatic > Freshwater > Lake | place: USA: Georgia | collected...
TCATCGTGAAGCCCACCGCGGCCGCCAAGGCCCAGGCCAGCTCCGGCGAGGCGTAGAGGTCGCGGGAAACGGCGGGCAGCTGCAGGGAGCAAAGGGCGTCGGTCAGGCTGCGCGGCTGCAAGGCCTCCACGATGAGCTGCCACGCGAACTCGGGAAGCGTCGCCAGGCCCGACATCGCCGGCTTCCACCACAGGGAGGCTTACGGACAGATGGCCACGACCTGAGGCAAGGTCGTCAGACACTCGTCAGGGCTAGATGGGTTGAGGAGCCTACACAAGGCCGCGGCTTGGTCCGAAGAGATGCAGGCCTGCTGCGCGGCGTCAAACCCCATTGGGAAGCCATCATAACCGAGATTGTCGAACCCTGCATATCCTCCCACCATACCAGGCGACCAATATGTCGGATAGGAGTAATAATCCAGGCCGTAACGCCCATGCGGCAAGTATGCGTATGAACCGATTCTTCCGTTGTACCCACCGTGATGATAACCACCGCCGCCGCCTCCGCGGTAGCCTCCGTGGCCGCCTCCGCGGTAGCCTCCGTAGCCGCCTCCGCCACCATGCCCTCCGCCACCATGCCCTCCTCCGCCGCCGCCGTGGCCGCCTCCGCCACCATGCCCTCCTCCGCCGCCGCCGTGGCCACCTCCGCCACCCCCTCTTCCGTATAGGTGAAGCTCCATTTTGATCAGCACAGCCAAATGACGAAGAGCTTATATGTGTGAGCACGTCTTCCTTGCGTCCGTTTTGCAGGCCAGGCCCCACGTGGCCCCTACCAAAGCCGACGCGCAGGCACGCATCTTCCTCGATTCCGACAGGCTCCGCTCCGCACGGGCGCGTCATCATGGCCGGCGGCACGCTCGAGACGTGTTGCATCTGCCTCGCGGCCTACATGGCGGAAGACGCGCCTTTCGTGCTGTCCTGCGGGCATGGCGTGCACTCCCACTGCATGCTACGGCTCTGCCTCACCGATGGGGGGCGCCATCGGTGCCCCTACTGCCGCGCGCCCGCCGCGCGCACGACGGACGAGGCGCCCACCGACCTGGACTCGGTGGACTCCGACAGCGAAGCGGACTCCGAAAGCGACGACGAGCTGACGCCGCCTCCCCAACCCGCACCCCAGTGGCTGAGCTTGACCTTCTGGCCGCAGGCCCAAGGACAGGTGAAACGCCGTCAGGAGGCGATCGTCAAGCGCGTGCTGCAGAAGGCCAGGTGCAAGGACGCGCCGCGCGTCCTCAAGAGCTGCGCCGCGTCTTACGCGGCCGCGCTGCAGCGGCGCGCCGCGCAGCGCGAGAGCCACAGGCGGCTCAAGAGCTCGCGCGCCAAGGGCACGGTCGTCGAAGTCCTGTCCGCCTTGAGGAAGAGCCATCGAGCCACGCACGCATGCGAGAGGAAGCTCGGCGCCCAGCTGTACCGCTGCCTCCAGCGTTGCCGGAACTCCGCGGCCTGTCGGGAGTTTCTCGCCCGGCACCCACCAGCCCACGTCGCCTGACGCTGATTTGTTCCGGTCACCCCCTCTGCTCACGCGAAGAGGAAGTCGTCGATCTCGTCTCGAGCGGAGCCGGACGCGTTGGCGCCCTTCGCAGAACAGCAGGCCTCTTCCATGGGATCTTCAGGCGCATCAGGGGAGCGCCGCGCGGGGCAGCCGCCTCCGAGACGCACGTAGTGGTCGCAGCACTCCTTCTGGCTGCGGAAGAAGTCCTGTCGGTGGGCGTCGTCGTTTACCTCCCGATCACCCTCCATCTGAGGCTGCTCCTCCTGACACGTTCGAGGGTCGAAGCGCCCCCAGCGCGACGGGCAGGGGCGATCCAGGTCCTTGCAAGCCTCGTCGACTCTTCCAAAGACACACTTCTGTACGAGGCAACAGAGGCCACGATCTTGAAAGGTGCCGTTGACGTCCAAGCGGGTCCCTTTTCCTCCTCGATCGTCGGTGATGATGTCGCGCGACTCCCCTTCGGGTCCACAAGATCGACCGTCGAAGAGCGAGGCAGCTGCCTTCAGGTCTGCCATTGACAAGGGCCGAGTTGCCATCTCTTTGAAGACATGGAGCCACGGCAACAGAGAAAGGTTCGGCTTTCTATTTCTGGGTGTGACTCCAAGCACCCGGCCATGGGCTGTGGCTGCAAGAAGGCTATGGGGCACGGCGAAGGGACAAGGTGCGGCTTTCTATTTCTGGGTGTGACTTCAAGCGTCCGGTCATGGGCTGAGGCTGCAAGAAGGCTATGGGGCACGGCGAAGGGCGAAAGGGTGGCTTTCTATTTCTGGGTGTGACTCCAAGCACTTGACCATGGGCTATGGCTGCAAGAAGGTTATGGGGTACGTCGAAGGGCGACGTGTGGCTTTCTATTTCTGGGGGTGACTCCAATTACTTGACCATGGGCTGTGGCTGCAAGAAGGCTATGGAGCCACGGCAACGGAGAAAGGTTCAACTTTCTATTTCTGGGTGTGACTCCAAGCACTTGACAATGGGCTGTGGCTGCAAGAAGGCTATGGAGCCACGGTAACGGAGAAAGGATCGGCTTTCTATTTCTGGGGGTGACTCCAAGCACTTGACCATGGGCTGTGGCTGCGAGAAGGCTATGGAGCCACGGCAACGGAGAAAGGATCGGCTTTCTATTTCTGGGTGTGTCTCCAAGCATCCGGCCATGGGCTGTGGCTGCAAGAAGGCTATGGGGCACGGCGAATGGCGAATGTGTGGCTTTCTATTTCTGGATGCGACTCCAAGAACCCGGTCATGAGGGTGGCTTCTCGAAGGCTATGGGGCATGGCGAAGGGCCAACGGGTGGCTTTCTATTTCTGGGTGTGACTTCAAGCGTCCGGTCATGGGCTGAGGCTGCAAGAAGGCTATGGGGCACGGCGAAGGGCGAAGTGTGGCTCTCTATTTCTGGGCATGACTTCGAGCACCCGGCTATGGGTGGTGGTTGCTTGAAGGCCATGGAAGTATGGTGAAGCGCGAACGCAGGGCTTTCTATTTCTGGACGTGACTCCAAGAACCCGGTCATGAGGGTGGCTGCTCGAAGGCTATGGGGGGTATGCTGAAAGGCGAAAGCGTAGCTTTCTATTTCTGGAAGTGACTCCAAGCATCAGGACAGATCGTTTAGGTCGATGGAAATGGACATTTTACCAGTCGTGTTTTTTTTGAAAAACCATAGGGACAGCAGTGCGTTTCCGGCTTTCTATTTTCGGGTGCGTCTTCGGAGCTCCCAACCGATGGCAACTTTCTACATTTCGGGGGACCTTCACTTGGGCCCCGAGGCCAGCGCGACGACCATGAAGACCGCCTCCACCAGCAGCAGGCAGGCCCCCAAACCGACATAGACTGCGTGCACGCCCCCGTCCAGCGAGCCGCCCAGGTTGAGCCGCCGGCTCCGCAACGCGAAGCCGCAGAGCGCCGCCGACCCGAAGCCCAGCGCCAGCAGCCCCAGCACCGTGGCCAGCGCCAGGCCCGCTGAGAAGCGCGTGCCCATCAGCCTCCGCTTCGACAGGTGCAGGAAGCTGAAGGCCAGCGTGACGAGCACGAGCGAGAAGGCCATGGACTGCATGAAGACGCCCTCGGACTGCCAGGCCGTGCGGAGGCCCGCCTCCGTGGCCAGCGTCGTCGTCGTCGCCGCGGCCATGTTTGCCCCAGGCCGAGATCAGCAGCTCCAGCCGGGGCGCCAGCGGAGGAAGAAGGGCAGCGCGAGCAGCAGCAGCAGCGCGATGCAGGCGTCGACGCCGGCCACGAGCCGCTTGGTGGCGGGCTTCCAGTCGGCGTAGGCCCGGCGGTAGGCCCGGGGCTTCAGGGGGCCGTAGAAAGAGTAGAGGAAGGTGGGCCGCAGCGGGTTGCGCCGACAGTCGTAGAGGTGGTCGTACCAGGCCAGCGCGAGGTAGGTGATGTAGAGGATGACGACCAGCACCCACTTGTTCTTAGGCGGCGCCCACCAGTAGAAGCCCGCGAAGAAGAGCGAGAGGAAGACGCACTTCCAGTTGAACGCGACGGCGTCGCCGTCCGGCAGCCGGAACTCACCTTCCATGTTTCCTCTCACTGGGGAGAGACGGCGCGGGACAACGCGGACCTGGAGGGCGGCGAGCCGCGGCGCGCGAGCCCTCCCTCGTCGCCCTCAAAGTCGTCGCGCAGCTCCGCGAGCCGCTCCCAGTAGACGAGGTGCGAGTCTTGCGAGACCAGGGAGCCGCAGGAGGCTTCGCGGCTGAGCCGCTTCAGCAGCGTTTTGTCGGCCAGGGCGGGGGGCGCGCGCGGGCCCTGCCGCGGCGCCTCCTCCGTCGCCTGGCGCCTCGCGAGGCACGTGGCAGCGGCGAAGCCGGCGACGAAGGCCGTCGCCGACAGGCCGCACCAGGAGGCGAAGGTGACCAGCCACAGCGGCTCCAGCAGCATGCTCGTTTCCCTCACAGCCGGACGGGCTGGTCGTCGCAGGGCCCCGGCGCGACGAGGGGCCGCCGCGCCAGCAGGCTGCCCCCGAGCCGCCGCAGCAGCGCCTCCTGCGCCTCCTCCAGCGCGTCCACGTCGACGCCGGCGGAGGCCACGAGGCCCTCGTCGCTGCGCGGCCGGTGCTCGTGCACCTTGGCCGCGATCACGGCAAGCGCGCGGGCGTCGAGCTCGGGCGCCTCGCGGCGGTAGAGCTCCGCGGCGCGCGCCGTCTCCGGGTTCACGGCGCGGAGCTCGCGGCAGAGCGCCTCCGTCTCGGGGGAGGCGGCGGCGGGGCCGCGAGGCGCGAAGACCGCGGGCCGGGGCTCCTCCGGGTCTTCGGCGGCCGCCGGCAGGCCCGCGGCGCGCAGCTGCGCCAGCGCGTCGGCCGTGGCGAGGCGGCGGAGCGGGTCCTCCTGCAGCAGGCCGCGGAGCAGCCGCTGCAGCAGCAGCCCGTCGTCGAGCCGCGCTCGCTTCTTGCGCAGCAGCCGCAGCGCCTCCTCGTCGGAGTCCGCGTCGAGCCGCGCGTGCTCCAGCAGCTCCAGCAGCAGCACGCCCGCGGCCCAGGCGTCCGCGGAGGCGTGCGGGAAGGCGCCCTCGAGCACTTCGGGCGCCAGGTAGGTGGTGGTGCCCAGCACGCCGCTGTGCTCGGGGTCGGAGCTGCTGCTGGAGCTGTCGGAGCCGCCGGAGCCGCTCGAGGGCGTGCCGGCGCGGCCGCGGCGGCGGCAGAGGCGACCGCCGCACCGGAGCCAGGCGGCGCGGGGGCGCGCGCGGCGGCGGGGGCTGCGGCGGCTCCGCTCCGGCCTCGCGGGCGGCATTCGGAAGTCCTGCGGCGCGAAGCACGCGAAGCTGAAGTCGGTGAGGAAGCCGCGCTGCTTCTCGTCCAGCAGCACGTTCTCGGGCTTGACGTCGCGGTGGGCGATGGGGGGCGAGCAGCCGTGCAGGAAGGCCAGCGCGCGCAGCACGTCGCAGCCCACCGCCAGCCGCTGCGCCGCGTCGAGCCGCTCGTCCCGCAGCGCGTCGCTCAGGTCGCCGGCGTAGAGCGGCATGAAGAGCACCAGCGCCAGGTAGTCCCCGAGCGCGAAGTCGAAGTCCAGCAGCGGCACGCAGCGCGGCGCCGCCGCCGCCGTCAGCGCCTGCATGAACGACAGCTCGCGCAGGGCCGTGGGCGACGCGGTGGTCTCCTCCTCGTCGTCACTGAGGCTCACCCACTCTTCCTCCTCGAAGACCTTGGCGGCCAGCGGCGGCGCCCCGGGCTCGGAGCTGCAGCGGACGCGCAGCACCACGCCGAAGGCGCCCTCGCTGAGCTTGGCCTCCACCTCGTAGCGGCGCCCCAGGAAGGACGTCATCCTCCGGGAGGCGGGAGGCGGGTGGCGGGCGGCTTTCCCATCCTAGCGTCCCCTCCCGACGGCCCCGGTGCCGCGCGCTTCACGGACAGCGCTCGTTCGATCTGGTGTAAGCTTGGATGCCGAACCCAACGGCTGATGCCGCTACAGCCACGAGGCCTATGAAGGGAGCTTCAGCTAACAGGGGAGCCGCGCCGGCGAAACCCGAGAGCAACCCGCCCAAACCGCCCAAAATGCCCTGTTTAACTGGGTTGCATTCGGGCTTGGGAAGGGCTGGCGAGAAGTCGACGGACTTGTAGAGTTCGTTGTAGTACTCGTCCACACCTGCGTGGCTGCCGCGGCCATTGATGAAGCCCAGCCAGCCGCCCGCGTCGGACGGCGAGAAGTTCAGGCCGATGAGGTTCTCCAGCGCGGGGCCGTCCACCAAGTTTCCCGGCACGCCGTCGAGGAAGGCCTTGCCAGTGGTGTAGAACGTGATGAGGGGCGATTCCATGCTGATGCCGTAGCGGCCGAAGACGTTGTCCGGCTGGTTGTACCAGGCCGCCGCCGCATCCTTGTCTATAGGCTTATCGTCTCTCGGGACCAGCACGTAGATGCTCTGGTCTTGGGCACTTCTCCGCCACACAAAGTTGACATCCGATTTGTCGAGGCCGCCGTTGGCCCAGGCTTGCAGGCAGCCCCTCCAGCTTTCGTAGTCTCCGGCCGCGGGGTAGACGCCGTAGTAGCTATTGCCTTTGTAGGTGAAGGACTGCGCTTTGCCGGTGTAGTCCTTTGTCAATTCGTCAGCCTGCGGCTGGAATTTCAGCTCGAAGTTGGCGTCCAACGGCCCGACCTCGCCCTGCATGCGCGAAGGATGGGCCTTCAGCCAAGCGTCGAAGCTCTCGTCTCCGTCGCCCTTGTGCAGCAGGATGGTCTGGCAGAGCTGCTTGGGCGTCAGGATGCCCATCTGTGTCGTTTTGTCCGTGGCGTCCGGCTGCCTCGGCAGCCGCATGTGCGACAGCAGGTTGCCCGTGAGGAAGGAGACAGCGGCCTGGTTCAGCCGATTGGTCGCGGGCAAGAAGAGAGACAGCAGACCGTAGAGCAGCGAGCTTCCCTCGTAGAGGCTGTAAGTCAGGGTGAGGCTGAAGTACTTGGAGTAGGTCGCGCCGTCGTTAGTCCTCCACCAGTCGTACGCGAGCCGGTTCGCCAGCCGGATTTGCAGGAACTGAAGCGAGAGATAGACGACCAGGGCGATGACCAAGCCGCTCGCCACGCGAGACAGCCAGGACACCTTGGGCTTGGGCAGATCGATGGTGAGCACGCTGCCCCCGGCCGCGTCGCCGGCGCCGCTTTGCATCGGCTCCTTTTCTTGGGAGAAACCGTTCGGCTTGAAGCTGCTGCAGCCACCGGACGCGATTCGAAGGCCGGAGGTGGGGCAAAAAAGAGCGGGCGGTCGCGCTCCCGCCTCTTCGCCTGCTTCACCTCTCCGGGCAGGCTTCTCGCCGACGCGATAGGGTTTCAAACAACTCATTACTCCCGACCTGTTGTTTTTCCGAGCTCTTCTATGAAGCTTGCCCTGTCTGCCTCATCTTGAATATCCTTGGTCGCCTCTTCACTGGCTTCAGTCATAGCTGCCTCATATTGCTGCTGTGCGACCTTCACTCCTTCTTGTGCCGCCTGCTTCTCCTCATTGGATTTGGCATCATCCAAAATTTGTTCTCGCAAACGCTTCAAAGCCGCGGCCGCGCTAGCCTCCTGGACTTTGCGTCCCATCTCTATGGTCATGCGCACGCCTTTTCCCTTGAGGTAAGCCTCCATGTACGTCCTGTCCGACAGGACCCTTTCCCCTACAATGCCGTTCTCCGTCTGTCTCGTCTCTTGCTGTGACTCGCCTCGTTGGGCGGCTCGAACGTCGGCGGCTCTGTTCAGCTCTTCGGCCTGGGGCGATGGCGTGTAGATTCCTACTCTTTCGCAACCCCATCGCAGAACTCCATACAAGACTGCATTCAAGCCAAGTTTCTGCCCTAACAGTAAGGCACCTAGGGTTTCGAACAATATGCACAGCCATGTCTGTGTCTGTGTGCAAGTGTTGATTTGCTGTAGGGCCCAATTCAGAATGTCCAAGCCGAGTCCGACATCCTTTGACAGGAGATTAAACAGCTCTGCGATCTTCTGCATCAAGCCGCCCACGCATCCGCCGAAAAGTCCGAGTATCACCAACAGGATCACGCCGAAGGTCAACATCAGCCAGTGCCTCCCGAAAAAGGAGAAGAAACCGGAGCCGCTCGAGCTCCCCTCGCTCTGCGTGGGGACTACCACGACGGAGTGATGAGCCTCGGTCATGCTTTGTTCTTGGCCGCGGTCGGTTCGCGTCTTCGTCTATGATCCACGGACCCGGCGGAAGCCATCAAGACGGCGAGGTCAGCAGCTTTGCGCCGCCTGGAAGACACCGAGCCCGACGCCGAGGAGGCTCGAAACAAGGGCTCCTCCGAAGGCGGCGTATATGCTCAGTCTCGACGCGCCGGCGGCCAGCGCCCGTTCGATGGCCTCGGCCTTCGGATATGCAAAAAAAGAAGCGATGATCGTTGCGAAGGCGCCTGTACAAACGGCAGCCGCGACGTTCAGACCCTTCTGGCACGGCACCTCCGGCGTCAGGCTGCGGTTGAAGTCCACGTCCTTGAAGATCTGGTTCTGGAAGTCGTCGCTGCTGTCGTTGTCGCTGAAGCCATTCAGGAGCCCCACCCAGCCGCCGGCTGAGCTGCCGCTCCGGGTGGCGCCCACGAGGTTGGAGAAGGCGGCGGCGTCGATGTCATAGTAGACCTTGTCGAAGTAGGCAGTTTGGTTCACGAAGGCGATGACGAGCGGCGACTCCATGGGGATGCCGTAGCGGGCCAGCACGTTGTCGGGCTGCGCCGCGATGTCCCACCAGAGGCTCTCGTCGTTGACGCCGTTGAGGTCCTTGAGCACCAGCATGTCCGCGCCGGGCGCACCCTGTCCGCCGCTGCGCATCCAGACCCAGTAGCTTTTTCTCTTGCCGGAGAAGCGGAGCCCGCCGTTGGCCCAGCTCTGGATGCAGCCGCGCCAGTCCACGAAGCCGGACGACTTGTACTGGGGATAGACGCCGAAGACGTCGGCGCCTTCTCCTTCCAGGTGCTGCTCCAGGCCCGTGTAGTCCCAGTAAGGTTCGTTGTCCTTGGTCGTCTTCTGCGCCCCTTCTTGAGAGAAGCTCAAGAGGTAGGCCCTCGTGGGATCGTCCTTGTCGGCCCGGAGGCCCGCCTTGCGCTTCGGCACGGCCTTCTGCAGCCAGGCGTCGAAGGCGTCGTCATTGTCGTCGGTGAAGAGCAGGATGCTGTCGCAGAGCTGGTCCGGCGTGAGGATGCCGACCTGCCTCCGCTCCAGCTTCGTCTTGTCGTCGGGCTTGGGCACGTCGGCCAGGCGGCGCCGCAGAGGCAGGAGCTTCTGCCGCACGAAGGCCGCCTGGGCGTCCGTGAGGCGGCTGTTGCGGGAGTAAAAGAGCTGGAGCAGCTGCAGCAGCGCCGTGATGCCCCCGTTGCCCTGCGACAGCACCAGCCAGATGCTCATGTACCGGTTGTAGGGCTTGCCGAGGCTGCCGTCGTGCCACCAGGCGATGAGCTCGCGGTTGCCGAACCAGAGGGAGAAGAGCGTCGTGCCCACCGCGAGGAGGAGCGCCCACAGGAAGAGCAGCAGCACCCAGGCCCAGAGGGGGCGCTGCGACTGCGGCAGGTGCAGCCGGATGCGAGAGATCTGCAGCCCGGGGGGCGGGGCGGGGGCGGGGGCGGGGGCAAGGGCGACGGAGCCGACCGCGTCCGCCATGGTCCCGTTTGTCTTGATCATCAAAGCCGCCGCGCATGGCCCTGACCTTCGAGGCCGTGGACGGCGCCGTGGGGGCCAAGCTGGCCGCGCTGCCGCCGGGCCAGGCCCTCAACGTCCGCGCCCTGCCCTTCATCGGCCGCCACTTCGCGAGAGCCCTGCAGGCCGCCGACGTCTACTCCACGCGGGACCTGGCCCGGGTCGCCGCGGCGCAGGCCGACCCCGGAGGCCAGATGCCCGACAGCGCCGCCGGCCGGCGCGCGGCCATGGAGCGGCTGCGGGCCTTCCTCTCGCGGTTGGCCGAGGCGCCGCGCGGCGCCCGCTGCGTGCGCAGCTACTACGACCGGCCGCCCCCGCCGGGGCCGCCGCGCGAGACCTACCTGGTGCGCGACGTGAACCCCGGCGCCTACTGGGCGCTGGTGGCGGCGCTGGGGCGGCTCTGGCCGGCGGCCGGCGGCGCCGCGGCCGTGGCCCAGCTCACGGGCGGCCCGGCGCGCTTCCTGCGCCGCGCCGACGTGCGGGACCTGCGGCGCGCCGTGCGGAAGCCCCGGGCCGGCGGCGCGCGCAGCAACGCCGCGGCCGCCACCTGCGTCTGCCGCCGCTCGCAAGCGGCCTGCGCGGCCGCGCGGCTCGGGGGCAGCCCGCTCTGCCAGTGGCTGGCGCACGGCGCCGCCGCGCAGGGCCTGCCCAACTGGCCGCAGGCGCTGGCGGCCGGCGTCTGCCTGCCCCTCGGCGCGCTGGCGCAGGGCGGCGCCGAGGGCCTGCCGGGCCGCACGCGGGCCGTGGAGCCGGCGCCCTACCCCCCCGCCGGCCAGCCGGCGCAGGCGGCGCTCGTGGGGCCCGGCGGCGACGCCCAGGCCCAGCTGGCCAGGTACACGCGGCGGGGCGCGCGGCAGTACCGCAGCCCGCGGTGAGTGCGGCCCAGCAAGAAAGACCGCGCAGCCGAAGCTGCGCGCGTTTCGCCTCGCAGGCGGGCTCGAGATGGCCGACGCCTTCGACACGCGCTTCTGGCCGCTCTCGGCCGCCGCCACGGCGCTCGCGTGGTGCGGCTACGCGCCGGAGTTCTGGCGACTCTGGAGGCAGCGCCGCTCGAGCGGCACGGGCCTCTGCATGTGGTTCATCTGGATCGCCAGCTCGGGCCTCTCCACGGCTTACGCGGTCGTGAGCCGCGCGCAGCCGCTCATCGTCGTCAACGTCGGCTTCGTCTGCTTGCTGACGCTGCTGGCCGCGGCCGGCAACTGCTACTTCCCGCGGGCGGACGCGCCGCGGGCGGACGCGCCGCCAGGCGCGGCCCTTTACGGCGGCACGTCGCCGTAGTCCATATGCGCCGGCTTGCAGCGCCCGCCGGCCACGAAGTACACGAAGCCGGCGATGGGGCCGAGGAAGAGGATCAGCAGGCCCCATACCAAGCCCGTGGCGCCGAGCGTCGTGGAGCTGTCGCCGCAAGAGAAGGCACGGATCATGGGCAGCAGCCAGAAGAGGATGAACGTCACGCCCATCAGCAGAGTGAAGACGAGCAGAGCCCCCCAGCCCGCGGAGGACACATGGTCCTCCTTGCTGGCGCCGTATACGGACGGCTCGCGCTCGCGCTCGCGCGTGGCCCAGCTCGCGAGGCCCCAGACAGGGCAGGCCAGCATCCGGAGGGCGTCGTCGCGGTGCATTTGTCAGACGAACATTTTTTTTTGTCGACTCCGGGCTCGCACAGCGGGCTCCGGGCGCAAGCGTGCTCGAAAAATAGAAGAGACGCCTGTGCTGAATTTTGAGGTCATATCAGGCCTCGCAGGGCCTGGCGGAAGATGTGGCTAGTGAGTCGATGAGGCAACGGGTACACATTTTCCCCGGTGACTGAGCCCGGCGTCTCGCCCCTGGTGGGTCCGCGCTGTGCGGAGACGAGGTGTTGGCCGTGCAGGGCCTTGTCCGCGCAGTAGCTGCCCCGCCGGCAGAGCGGCAGCTCGAGACCCGGGACGTTGGTCCAGATGTCCGTGTCCTTGCGGTAGTTCTCGCCCCACTTGCAGTAGCTGGTCGTGTGACGGTACGGCTCCATTCGCTGCATGTAAGGCCGCGTGCGCAGCAGTCCCACGGGGTTCTCGACGGTCCAGAAGAAGCGGTCGGCGTCGGGCGCGAGGCGGCCGGCGTGCTTGAGGATGCGCAGCGTCCTCCGCACCAGACCGTCGGCCAGCGGCAGGTTGCGCGGCGCCGTGGTTTTGGCCCTGGAGAACTCGGTGCAGGGCGGCGAGGCGTGGACCCATATGAGGTCGTCAGGCTTGGCGTCGGCCAGGAAGGCCTGCAGCGCCGTGCGGTAGTCCCACTTCATAAGGTCGGTGGCGGTGGTGGGGTTGTATTCCGGATGGATGTCCACGGAGTGCACGCGCAGACGCGCGCCAGTCGGCAGCGACCGAGCGATGGCCTTGGCCACCGAGCTGCTGCCCGAGAAGAGCTCCACGAGGAATATGGTGCGCGGTCGCTGAGACGACATGCCGATCCTTTTTGTGGAGCGATCCGACACACGCACGTTCCAAAAAAAATAGATAGGCACTGGGTTTTTTTTTATCCGCTTTCTGGCTGGCCTCGCGTCGCTTTGTCGCCGGCACGAAGAAAGAAAGATGCCGTCGGACTTGTTCCGAGAGGTCGAAGTTCCGGGCGATGGCGACTGCTTCTACTACGCCTTGCTGGTGGCCGTCGGGGTCCTGGACGCCAAGGACCTCTACGAGCCTGGCCCAGTCCCCGGGATCATGGTTGTCAGTAAGCGAGCCAAGGCCGCAGCGAAAAAGCTGCGCGCCTGGATGCTGCAGGCCCTCGCGCGACCCGAGGTGATGGCTCGCTTCAACGCTCACAAAGGAGCATATGCGTACGCAGGAGAGCTGAGCGACCTGCGGCAGCGGCTGGGTGGAACCGCGTACGCCGAGGCAGCGGAGGTGAAACTGGCGGCAGTGCTCTTCCAGCTTAACCTGCTCGTGCACATACAAGAACCAAAAATCAAAAATGATGAATATTCGTGGGTGGTGACCGTCCCCGACGGGGCGACAGAGTATGTCCCCAGCCTGGGGCTACGCAACTGCCGCGACAACGACGTCGCGATGAAACTGGATGCGAGCGGCAAGCACTACACGCCGCTGCGCTGGACCGAAAAGGCCTGTCTGCGGCGCCTGCGCCAGCACTTTCTGAGCGTGTACCCCGATGCTGCACAGGAACCCGATGTGGCACAGAAGGATCTCGCAGAATATCTGGATGAGCTCGTCGCCGCAGGTAACTACTGTTTGACACTGCAGAAAACATGCGACAAACGTAAATGCGATCCGACGGACATGGACGAACCTAAATGCAAGAAGAAATTAACTAAAGTCCTTCGAGAGAAACTCCACAACTTGATTGACAACGTGGCAAAAGGCGGAGATTTTTCGGACTTCTGCGGGGATATCTCGATACCTCAGTGCGTGTATGTCAGTGATTATTGCGACGTGATCCAAAACTTTAAAGACCCCGCAGGTGCATTTGTATGCGCACCTAAACTCGCGGACAGTTCTGAACCCGACTCAGGCGAATCTACCCGCCCCGCACCAGCAAAAGCGGAGGCTAAAGCGGAGGCTAAAGCTGAGGCTAAAGCGGAGGCTAAAGCTGAGGCTAAAGCGGAGGCTAAAGCGGGGGCCAAAGCGAAGGCAACATCGGGGGTAACAGCGAGGGCCAAAGCGAAGGCAAAGGCGAAGGCAAGGTCGACCTCCGAGAGTTTGCAGGCCATCAGTGAACACGCAGACTCATCTGATTTCGAGACCGAAACCGAATCACATAAGATACCGGCAGGCACCTATGACATCAGCACTTGTGGAAATCTGGCCGATCTTCTGCGCAAAACTGGTGCGTTTGCTGATAAAAGTCCCGAAAACTATACTTCTGTGTTTAACCAAGGATTTTTCAAAACAACGACAATCAAGGAGCTGCTAACCACGAAATCATTAGTGTTCAAGAAGACGGTGTCTTGGCCTTGGTAAGCGGGCAACAGGGCCTTGGCCACCGAGCTGCTACCCGACATGCCGGTCCTTTTTATCGAGCGATCCGATGCACGCACAATGGGGGTCTTCCCAAAAAAAAATAGAAAGGCGCTGCTTTCTGGCCTCGCGTCGCCTCGTCGTCGGCATGAGGAAAGATGTTGTCGGACCTGTTCGAAGAGGTCGATGTTCCAGGCGATGGCGACTGCTTCTACTACGCCTTGCTGGTGACCGTCGGGGTCCTGAACGAGTCGACCCTCTGGGAGGCGCGTGGACGCAAGGCCAGTGGCAAAGCCAAGGCCGCAGCGAAGGAGCTGCGCAACCTCTTCTTGCAGGCCCTCGAGCGACCCACTGTGAAAGATCACTTCCGCCAGTACGGCCAGTACGACACAGAGTTGCATGACCTGAAGCAGCGGCTGATCGGAAACGAGTACGCCGACACCGCGGAGGTGAAACTGGCGGCCGTGCTCTTCCGGCTTCGCCTGCACGTGTACACGCCTGAGAACTTGGGAAACCTTCAATGGGCGACGGTCGCGCCTGATGTGCCGATCAAGTATGGTAACGCCTTGGGGCTGCACCGCTGCCACCAGAGCGACGTCGTGATGCAGCTGCGCAGCGTGCACTACACAGCTCTGCGATGGACCGACCGAAACTGTCTATGGAGGCTGCACGAGCGCTACTTGGGGCGAATACACAGGCTCTCCGCAGGCGTCCAGTGCGCCGCCGCGCTCTCGCGCCTGCGAGAGGCCTACGAAGGCGTCAGGCGTTGCGACAAGCACGGCGGTAAAGACTCGGACGTAGTGCGGAACTTCCTCGAGACGCGGCGCGAAGTGCTTTTGAAAATGCGCCAGCTGCGCAGCGCCCTGAGAGGGTCGCCGGCGCGCGACGCCGGCTTCAGGGAGACGCTCGAGGGCCTCTGCCAGGACCTGAAGCGCTCGCGGTACCCAGTTAGCAAGGATGTCGCACGCTACAAGGATGTCGCGCGCTACCTCGAGCTGCTGGAGCTCAGGTTCCGGCTCATCGCCACCGCCGCTCAAGAATGCTGATCGCCGCTGGCTGCAAACGCGATGAAGCTCGAGCTCTCGGCGAAGGCCGTGCTGCCCTCGGCGGCGGCGATCGCCGCGCTGCTGCTCCTGGACGGCCTCTGGCTGACGCTGGGTGGCGCGGGCGAACGCTTCCGACGCATGGCGGGCGAGCTCTGCGCCGTGCGGGCCTGGCGCCCCTGGCAGCTCGCCTGCCTCACGGCCGCCGCCTACGTGCTGCTGGCCGCGGTCCTCTGCGTCTTCGCCGTGCCGGGCCGAAAGCCGGCGGCCGCGGCCGCGCGCGGCGCGCTGCTGGGCCTGGTGATCTACGGCGTCTTCGACCTCACGAACCTGGCGGTCTTCGGCCGCGGCTACGGCCTCTCGCTGGCCGCCATGGACGTCGGCTGGGGCGTCTTCGTGATGGGCGCCGCGGCCTGCGCAGGCGCGCTGGCCGCGCTCGGAGCCTCCCGAAACGCGGCTAGCGCGTGAAGCGCGGCCAGAAGGCCGCGTGCACCAGGTTGAGGCCCTCGCAGAGCTCGCGGGCGTCGTGCACCTGGAAGCGCTGGTTCATGCGGTCGCAGGCCTGGGAGAGCTGCGCCACCGAGGTGTCGGGCGGGGCCATGAAGGCCAGGTGCCGCACGCACTCGTGCTTCTTCTCCATCTTGGCCATCCAGTGCGCCGTGCACTCCTCCACCATGAGGTGGTCGAAGGCGGCGTCGCGCGGCGGCTGGTACGACGTGGCCATGAGGGGGCGCGGCTTTGCCGAGGCTGCAGAAACCGCGCCAGCCTTTAGGCCTGGGCCCGCCGCAGCTCCCGCAGTTCCCGCGCGCAGGCCCGCTGCTTCTCGCGCCGCTTCGCGGAGCCCAGGACCTCCGTCGCCGTGAGGCTGTGGCGATCGCTGCCGAGGCGGCGCCAGCCCTGGGCGACGTCGAAGACGCAGCAGTCGCAGCAGGAAAGACAGCCGGACGGCCTCACCGCGCGCTTCCGGATGCCCAGCAGCTCCAGCGCGCCGTCGAAGTAGTCGTCGTCGACGGTGAAGCAGCTCTCGGGCATCTGCAGCTGCAGCAGCGGCAGCAGCGTGCGCTTGCAGGCGCCGAAGCCGATGTAGCCCCGGACCGCCTTGGCGCAGAAGCAGTGCACGGCCCCGACATCGGCCTCGACGGCGCGGGCGAGGTCCTGGAAGGCGTCGCCGTCGTAGACCATGTCGTCGTCGCAGACCAGCAGCACGGAGTCCGCGGGCAGCCGATCGGAGCGCAGCGGCCCCAGGAGCTTCGTGCCCGGACCCTCGTCCTCGCAGCGCAGCAGGAGGAGGCGAGGGTCTTCGGAGGCCCGCCCTGCGATGGCCTCGGGTACCTCGTAGGCCTCGCCGGTGCGCTTCATGACGTAGGGCAGCGACAGCACGACGCCGGCGTGGCCGGGCAGCCGCGTCAGCCGCAGTACGTTCTCCACGATCCAGGGCTCCCGCAGCCGGGCGGGCGTCGTGGTGAGGCAGACGAAGCTGGGCAGGCGCCGCGGGGCGGCGGCGCCGCGGGAGGGCAGGCGGAACGGTCGCGTGGCCCAGCGCCAGCAGGCCAGCCCCAGGCAGGCCAGCCAGACGACGAAGAGAAGGCACAGGAGCGAGATGCGCACGGCCCGTCGCATGAGAGCAGAGGGGTTTGCTCATGCGAGGGTTCTTCCTGCCGCCTGCCGCTGTCATTGAGGCGCCGGCGTCGCGCAGCAGGAGTTAGCGGGCGGCGGCGCCGGCACCCACCGCCAGGCCCGCGGCGTCTCGATCTTGGTCCAGACGGGCTGCCACTGCTGCTGCAGGCCGCAGTAGGTGAGGCAGGGCGAGGCGTTGGGGTCCGGGCAGACCACCTGCGGGACGTAGGAGAGCGTCCAGTACTCGTCCAGGGGCAGGTTGGAGGGCCCGGGCTTCCAGCGGGGCCAGTCCGCCACGGCCGGCAGCGCCAGGTCGCACTGCTGCCAGGTGCAGGTGGCCACCTGCTGCCAGCTGCACGGGAAGCCCTCGCAGGCCGCCGCCGCCGGGGTCCAGCTCAGCTCCCAGCGCTTCACCCAGACGCTCGTGGGAGGGGGCGTGCAGGGGGGCGTGGTCGGAAGCGAAGGCTGACACGCTGCCATTCTCTTTTGTGACCATCGCAGAAAAAAAAAGTGGGCAAAGATGGACACCTCCCTCGACGTCGCCGGCGGCTGACATCTCCTCGTGGGGCGCGCGACCTCGAGCCCCTTGTTGGGGCCACGCGGAGATCCACGGGGAGGGTGCTGCTCTCCTGCGGTCCGAGACGACGGAACCGCTTGGAAGCATCCTGGCTCAGCCCGAGACGCTTTTCAACAATCGCCTTTCGAAAACAAAGACGGGCTCCGAGGGCCTCGCACGTCAGGCAGGGACAACTGGCAGCCTCGGCTGCTCCAACCCGCGACAAATTCTCAGGCGATCTGCCTTCCATTGAGCAATGTCGTTGCAACTGCGGGATAGACGGCGCTGACAAAAACCAAACCGGAAACGTTGCATGCAGAAGTGAGGGTAACGACGTCGTTGGCATTGAGAGTCAAGAGTGAGGTCAGCGAGAATGAACGATTCGCTCCCGCAGCGAAAACGTCGGAAATAAAGGTCTGGGCCTTCGCGACGCCATTCACATTGAATGTGAAGGTGATGGAATTTGTGGTCGCAGGCGCAGTAGCAGGATAGAAAGAGCCAGCGAAGTTGAACTCGTAGACGCCCTTTGCTGGAGCGGTGTAGGCGCCGGTGATGACAGAGAAGCTGCCGTCTGTGTTGCCAGTGGTTGTGACCCACGGTCCGGTCAAAGGAGAAGTAATGGTTGGAATCAGAACGGTAAGAGTAGTTGCGCTGAGCTGAGCTTGGAAGAAGGACAACGACTGCGCAGGGCCCGTCGGGCCGGTCGGCCCTGTGCAGCAGGGCGCGGAGCAGGGCGCGGGGCAGGGCGCGGGGCAGGGCACGGGGCAGGGTGCGGGGCATGGATACGGCACGACGCCGCACGGACCGCAAGGATATGGTCGACAGGCCATGGCTTGTTTTGACCTAGGACCATAATTTATGAAATGCATTTAGGCTGCTGCCCTTCGTGTCCGCGCCTGGCTCACGCTTGTGTCCGAGTGCGCGCATGATTGAATGAGTGCAACTGGGTCTGCGCGCGCCCGCGGGCGTGTGAAGGAGGCTGGCGCCGGCCGCCTCAAGACCCCCGGCCCCACCGCTCTCCCTTGCACCGCTCAGAACGCGCTGAACCAGAAGTCACCCAGCCACCTGAACACGGAAGCGCCGGTGGCCTGGACGGCGATCGATGTTGCTGCAGACCCGTAAGCCGGGTTCGGAAATCTCTTGATGATCTTATCCTGTCCGGAGGGGAGCACGACCACCGTTGCCGCACCGGCATCCATGTTCATGACCCTCAAGTAAAATCCAAGGGGCACCGAGTTCCCGGGCGGCAGGAAGCATGTCGCGCCAGGCAGGACGGGCGCCTGAAAGATGACGCTGGAATTGTTGGCAATCGAGGGCGGAATCGCGTAGGTTCTGGTACCCACCACGGAGATGCCCTGAGGCACGACCGGCCGCGCTCCCGCCGTCAGGGTCTGCACAGCCGTGCTGCCCTGCACTGCAAGATTGCTGAGCAGCAGATCTGCGCTGGCGCCGTTCGCCATTTTAGTAAGTTTTTTTTTTTCGCATCAAGAAATGAGAAAGACGACACCGAGCCTCTCCGCCGATCAAGTTGAAGTCCTTGACTCCACTGCCTTGCAGAAGGCGAGCTCGAGCGGGTATCCCATCGGCGTGCAGAGCATCTTCGTCGAGGGCCAGCAGCCGTTGAATGTGTTCCTCCCCGTCATGGCTCCCTTCGGGCTCGTCTATTTTCAAAACACGGCCGGTACGTCGACGTGCCTGCTGCCTCCAGGCGCTTCGGTGGCCTTGGGACAGTCCATCTCCGTTATCACCCAGAACAACGCTCAACCGGTCAAGGTCTACGCCACTCCTCCGGACAAGTTGGGCGTGTGCTTCAACCCCCCTCTGGCAAACGTCGGTTCTTATACGGTAAATTTGCTCGCCACCTTCACATGGACGGGAGGAGCCGACGAAGGCGGCCAAGGCTACTGGATGCTGTCTCAGTTCTAATTTTTTTGATCATTTCCTCAACCTCATCGAAGCTCCAGTATAAATAAATCATGAGCTGCGTCTGCCCGTGCGCGCTGCCCACGCCGCCGATCGATCTGCTCGTGACGGGCGACGCGACGATCGGCGGTCTCGCCACCACCACGATCGCCGTGCAGGGTGTCCAGCTCCAGCAAGGCAGCCTGGTCGTGAGCGACGACGGCCTCACGACCCTGCCCTCGGACTTCCCGTCCTTCGGTGTCGTCATCTTCAGAGAGCCCAGTCTGAACGCCGTGCTGCAGCTCCCAGCCGGAGCGCTGCTGCAGCCGGGATACCGCCTGGAAGTCGTCAACACGACGAGCAAAGACGTCTGGGTGCAAGTGGCCGACACTGACGTCATCTATTCAAGCAGACTCACGCTCATTAACGCTGGCAAGGCGGCGCGAGTGCAGCTTGCAAACGTGGGGAGCTTTTATTACGTGGGCTACAACAGCTGGTACGCGATCGATCTTTGATCAAACGCACTCGTCGTGCTCGGCTTGAACGCAGACAGCCTCTGCAGACTATCCACAAACTCCCGATGAACGGGGTTGATGCATGCCATCGAATGCAGCCGAAGTGACGCCCCTCCCTCCCTCCTCCCCCCTCCGGCGCAGCCGTCGATGACAAACGCGACGGGCAGCATGGCGGAGCGAGTGCTCCGAGAGCTCATGGGCTACTCATCCTTCCGGCCCTACCAGGAGACCTGCGTGCACCGGCTCCTCGAGGGCTGCGACGTGCTGGCCGTGCTGCCCACCGGCGGCGGCAAGAGCGCGATCTACCAGATCCCGGCGCTGACGCTGCACCGCGAGGACGCGCGCCGGCGCTGCCTCGTCGTCTCGCCGCTGCTCTCGCTGATCGACGACCAGATGGCCGCGCTGAACCGACGCTTCCGCGTGGACGCGGCGGGCGAGCTGGCGCGCGCCGACGGCGCCGGGCGGCGGGGTCAGCTGGCGGCCGCGGCCCGGCTCGGCGACGGCAGCGCCGCCGCGGCCGCCGCGCCCTTCGTCTTCACGACGCCCGAGCAGCTCAAGGCGGCCGGGGCGCTGGTGGCGCGGCTGCCGCTCTGCCTCATCGCCGTGGACGAGGCGCACTGCATCAGCAGCCACGGCCGCGCCTTCCGCGAGGACTACCGGGCGCTCGGCGAGCTGCGGCGGCTGCACCCCGCCGTGCCCATCTGCGCCCTGACGGCCACGGCCTCCTCGGAGGTGAGCCGCGACGTCGTCTCGCTGCTGGGCCTGCGCGCCGGCCACGCCGTGGTGCGCGCGCCGGTGGACCGACCCAACCTCCGCCTCGCGGTCGCCCTGCGGCGCGGCCTGCAGCAGGACGCGCCCGAGCTGGCGGCGCGGCTCCTCGGCGCCGCGGCGGGGGCGGCGGCGGCGGCGGCGGCGGCGGGCCAGCAGGCGGCGCCGCAGGGCATCGTCTACTTCCAGACCCGCGCCGAGGTCGAGCGGGGCGCGGAGGCGCTGCGGCAGCAGGGCGTGGACGTGGAGGCCTACCACGCGGGCCTGGAGCCGCCGCGGCGGCGCGAGGTGCAGGAGCGCTTCGTCGCCGGCCGACTGCGCTGCATCGCCGCCACCGTCGCCTTCGGCATGGGCGTCGACGTCCCGGGGGTGCGCTGCGTCGTGCACTACGGGCTGCCGAGCTCGCTGGAGAGCTACGCGCAGGAGATCGGCCGCGCGGGCCGCGACGGCGCCGCCGCCGACTGCGTGCTCTACTGGGCCAGCGGCGACGCCTCGGCGCGGGGCCGCGGGGGGCGGCAGAGCCTGGACCCGGAGCTGGCGGGCCAGGGGCTGCGCGAGGTGCTGGCCTTCGTGCAGACGAGCGGCTGCCTCCGGCGGCACCTGGCCGCGCACTTCGAGGACGAGGACGGCGCCTCGAGCTGCGCGGCGCGCGGCGGCGAGGCCTGCGGCCACTGCCGCGAGGGCCGAGGCGGCGCCGCCCGGCCGCAGCTCTTCGTGGACTACGGCGCGCGGGCGCGTTCGCTGCTCGCCACCGTGCAGCTGGTGCGCGCGGGCGCCACCAAGCAGCTGGACTACCACTGCGGCAGGCACACCAAGGAAGTGGATGAGCTGCGGGCGCGGCTCGCGGGCGCCCGCCACGGCGCCGGTCGCGACGGCGACCCGGCCTTCTGGAAGGCCCTGCACCGCGCGCTGCAGGCCCACGGCCTCCTCGAGTGCAACCAGTACGGCGCCTGCCTGCTCAGCGCCGCCGGCCGCGCAGCGCTCGAAGGCGAGGAGCCGATCGTGCTGCCGGAGCTGCCGGAGCTGCCCGCGCCGCCGCCGCCGCCGGGAGGGGAGAGGAAACGCCCCAGGGGCGGCTGCGGCGGCGGCGGAAGAGAGGACACGCCGCTCCGAATCGAGCTGGGCCGCTGGCGCCACGCCGAGGCCGCGGCTCGGGGCTGCCCCGCTTTCGCGATCCTGGGCGACAGGGCGCTGGACGGCATCGCCGCCGCCGAGCCGGCTGACGCGAAGGCGCTGCTGGCCGTGTCCGGCGTGGGCCAGGCGAAGCTGGCCGCGTTCGGCGCGCGGCTGCTGGAGCTGGTGCGCGTCCACGGCGAGCGCGAGGAGAGCGTGAGGCAAGCTGCCGATCGGTCTTAGATCACGCCCCGCCGTCTCCCGCGTGTCTCCAAGTGCCTGTGCACGCGTGCCTGACGAGCGATCGCGCGCTTCTGGTTCTTCGAAAAAAAGTGCACGTCTTCACGAGAGGAGGCCTGCGCACGCAGATCTCATGGGTTTGGTCGTACCGAATTTTCGAACGAACGTCACGCAACGCGGAGGAAACTCAGCTGGCTGTACACCTCGGGGAGGCCGGAGTCGACGGCGTAGCCATAGTTCTGCCCCGCGTTGTAGCTCACGAAGAGACTCACCCATGTGCGAGTGGGGAGCTGCACCACGCCCGCGAACTGCATGTTGCCGGAGAAGCAGTTGGTGGCCTGCAGCAAGGTGTTCTCCGCCTCGAACCTCGCTTGCTCGGGGTCCGGCAGCGAAGCCAGAAGAGCGCCTACGGGCTGCATCCCCGCGGTGCCCGTCGTGGCGCCGACCACGTACCACGTGCCGGCCTCGACCAAGAAGGCTCCGTTGAGCAGCCTCGGCGTCGAGAACGGTCCTCGAGTCGGCAGCGCGGGCGGCGGCACGACCGTCGTCAGGGGCAGCTGCGCATACGCCGTGGCGGAGGAAACCAGCTTCGGGGCATTCTGTCCGCTCGGCCAGGCCTGGACGACGGAGAAGAAGTCCCGGAAAGGCAAAACGTCGCAGTCGCCTGTCCCGATGCTCAAAAACGTCAGCCCGACGTACACGTTGGCGAGCTCCGTGTTGGCCCGGAAGCCGAACTGGTTCCTGCCTCTCGGGAAGCCGCACACCTGCAGCTCGGAGCCCCCGCTGCCGTCGTCGGGGACGGTCGCGATGCCCAGAAACTGCAAGTTCCCGTTGGAGCCCCCGAAGGCTTGCAACAGCAGCCGCTCCAGGAGAGGGTTGGTCGAGGCTCCTTTCACGACGAGCGCGCCGGCCGCGCCGTTCAAGTTGCTGGCCACCGCGCCGCTCACGAAGTAAGAGCCTGCCGGCACGCGGAAGCCGTTCGAGTCGGGCTGAACGATGAAGACTTCCTTGGTGGGCTGCCGGTCGGGCGTCTGCACCTTGTTGAGAAACAGCGGAGACCAGCTCAGCAGGGGCACCGTCAGAGGCCCGACGAAGCTTGGGAAGGCCTGCACCGCTGCGAATTGGAGCGCCGGCGCGAGGCAGCTCTCCCGCTTAAGGAAGAGCAAGGATGCGTACACCTCCGGCATGCCCGACGACACCGTGGAGCTGAGACCCGTGGGATGCCACGCTTGATACACCCCGACGAGGCTGCCTCCCGGACCGCTGTCGGGCACCTCCAAGCCGAAGCCGATGAAGAGCGCCTCTCCGCTTACGGAGGCCAGGCTCGCTGCGCTGCGCGGGTCAACGACGTCCACCGCCAGCGGCAGCTGCCCCACGGGAGCGACGATGGACTGGACGGTCCTCGCGGTGCCGCTCAAGGCGCCCAGGACGTAGTAGAAGCCCGCGTCGAGGAAGAAAGTGCCGTCAGGTTGAAGACGCCCTGCATCCCCGAGAGCCACGGCGTTCATGGGAACCAAGGACCAGCCCGTCGGATCTTGAACGCCCGCGCCGGGGTTGAAGACCACGGGGTCGTACCTGAGCATGGGCTGGCCGCTGCGCACTCGCTGCTGCAGCCACATTTTTTTTTAAATGGTCGTCGTTTCTGTGCTCGATATATGTGCGAGGCCAAAAGTTTTTTTTTTGGCTCGATCCAGGTGCGAGGCCGAAAACCAGCGGCTGCAAAAGGAACCAAGCGCAGCCACATGCATTTGTCTGGACGCCGACGCGACTACGGCCGGCGCACGCAGGGGCGCTGTTGGCCGCGTCCGGCGGGGCCAGGCGAAGCTGGCCGCGTACGGCGCGAGGGGCTGCTGGAGCTGGTGCGCGTCCACGGCGAGCGCGAGGCAGGTCGTGGTGGCGACCGCTGCATCGGCGTGTGAGGCAGGTCGCGGCGGCGACCGTTGCATCGGCGCGTGAGGCAGGTCATGCCTCGCCGTCTCCCGCTCGTCTCCACGTGCCTGTGCACGTGTGCCTGACGAGCGATCGCGATTCTGGTTGTTCGAAAACGTGCACGTCTTCACGATGTCTGACCTGCTGCAGCGCCCGCGTTACAGCAGAAGGTCCGGTGGTGAAGATGACGTAATAGTCGGGGTCACCCGTCGGCATCGGGAACTTCTTTACCCTTCGCTCCACTTCATTCATTACCAGCAGGAGAGACACGTGTCGAGGCACGCATCCGAATGCGTAGTTGGCGATTCTTTCTTCTATTTCTGGCAGACCTTCTCGTATTGGGTGCACGTCAGCTTGACGACGAGCAAACGCGCTGTCCACAATTGTCTCGACAAAAAATACAGCATGTTTCGAAGCAGACGCGCTATGGGCGAACAACGTGTCGTCTCCCGGCAGGGCGTCGAGATCCATATAAAATCCACCCTGATCGTAGACGATGAGGTAGCGAATCAAGTCGGCTCTCTGCACATTTCTTCCGAGAGACTGATACATGTCGACGAGTCTCCCGTATTCGGGGCGTGAACGGAGAAGGTCTTCGCATTGCTCCTTGTTCCATATTTTCACGTCAAACCCTTGCTCGCGCCAGTCTTCCATGTTTCGTCGGGACGATTGTGGCAGGCTGTCGAAATCATCCCAGAGTCCGTACACGAAATGGAGGACTTGAGGGATCTTCGGCTGGGTCTTTAGGCAGATCCTAGGTTTGCTCGCCGGTCGCCTGCAGAGAGCACACCATACGATGATAACAAAGGCCGATGCCACCAAGAGTAGGCCTGCCCAGGGAAATCTCATGAGTTTGGTTGTACCATTTTTTTTAACGAGGCCGTCTCGAGGCTCCCATCACGTACCACGTTCCGACCGGCCTCGACCAAGAGGCTCCGTTGAGCAGCCTCGGTGTCGAGAAAGGCCCTCGTGCCGGCCGGTAGTGCGGTCGATGAAAACAATCCCAACCAAGCCCGCAGCAGCTCCGGCCGAGGGGGGTCGCAGTGATGACGCACGTCTTTGTGATGCTCACGTCGATGTCTGTTTGCGTTTCCAGCCTCATCTCCCCCCGCCTCCCGACTTCCTCCGGTCGCCCTCCCCTCACTCACTCTCTCCGATGGTGAAACATCTTCGCTTCAACTTCAACCAGAAGCGCTCGCCCTTCATCGATCACCGCAACGACGTGCTGACGGCGGCCGCTCGCCGGCTCACCGGGCTGGTGGTGGTGCTGGACGACTCGAACCTCGGCAGCACCAAGGCCCTGCTGCAGGCCGGCGTCCGCCCATCGCGGGTGCACGCCTTCACGGACCGAGATCGCAAGCGCTTCTCCTGGAAGGTCAGGCAGCTCGGAGCCACGCCGCACGTGGGCCACTTTCGCCAGCTGCCGGAGCGGCTGCCCGCGAGCGGCGCCGAGCTGGTGTACTACGACGGCTGCCGCGGCAGCCCGGACAACGTCTTCGAGGACCTGGAGCCCCTGCTGCGCCGCTGCCCTCCCAAGGCGCTGATGGTGACCTTCGTCCGGCGCTGCAGCCAGTACTGGCCCGACACCACCAAGGTGCTGGGGCTGCTCAGCTGGCTCGCCTCCGAGGGCTATGCGCCGGCAGGCGGCTGGGCGGCGGTGACGCGCGCCGTGAGCACTGACGGCAAGGCCTTCAACCTCTTCCTGGACCGGTTCGGCGACGGCCGCCTCGCGCAGCTCGAGCCGATGTGCGGCGCGGCGGCGCGGACCTTCGCGATGCCCGAGGATGGCAATGCGCCGGGGGGCGCCGCCCGGCTGCGACGGCGCCCTTTCGAGGAGCTGCAGAGACGTCTGTGGCGCCTGCGCCGCGAGCTGCCGCGGCGACCGCCCGTCTTCTGCGCCAAGCGCGACCCCAGGGTCGGGCGCATGGAGAAGCTCCGCGACGACATCTGCGCGGCCGGGCGCTCGGCGGAGCGCCGACTGCAGCTCGCCGTGTCGCTGCCGTGGTTCTGGGCACGGTACCAGCAGTGGTCCACGCGGCCGAGCTCCAGGGCGAAGCGCGCCCGCTTGTCTCCGGCCCGGCAGCTGCGGCTCTTCCTCGCGCACTTCGAGCCCGCCGCGCCGCTGCTGCGCGCGGCCCGCCGGCCGCTGCTCTTCTCGGAGCTGTGCCCGCCGCAGGCCCGCCGGCAGCTGGCAGGTTGGATGCGGCAGCGGCGGCAGCCCGAGGCCGGGGCGGCGCCGGCCGCGCCCAGGTCGCCGGCACCGCCGCCGCCGCGGAAGGCCCTCAGGACGAAGACGACGCCGCCGCTCCGCGGGCGCTTCGACGTGGTGCTGGCGCCGCTGCTGCAGCCCTGCGGCAAGGCCGAGGCCTTCGCAGCGCTGCGGCGCGCCGCGGCCCTCGTGGAAGAGGGCGGGCACCTCCTGGTCACGCTGAGGAGCGCGAGTGCGAACGGGCTGGCGACGGCGGCCTGGGTGCTTCAGGCGGAAGAGCTGCTTGCGGCGCCCGTCGACGGCGCTCGCTTCGAGCGGCTTGCGAGGGCGCGGGCCTGCGAGGACCCCGCCCCCGCCGCCGCCGCCGCCGTCTTCGACCGCGCGGAGCTCCAGGACGTATCGGAGCTGGGCTCGCTGCTGCTGCGTCGGCGCGAGCTCTGAGCCGCGCACAGGACGGAACACACCGACCACACCGACGCCTAAAAGAGAAATGAAGCGCGGCCGCTCGCGTGACGCGCCGACGCCGCTGGATGCGGAGCTCTACGCGCAAGTGAAACGCGAGGCCGATCGGGTCTTCCAGAAGCCCGGCGCGTACAAGAGCGGCTGGATCGTGAGGAGCTACAAGGCACGCGGGGGGCGCTACCGCGCCGCCGCCGGCCGGAGGAAGGACTCGGAAGGGCTGTCGCGGTGGTTTCGAGAAGCGTGGGTCGATCTCAATCGCCCGCGAGCCGACGGCTCCTACGAGCCGTGCGGCCGTCGCAGCGCCAGGGCGACGAAGAGCCCGGGACCGTATCCGCTGTGCCGGCCCAGCAAGCGGGTGTCCCGACGGACGCCGGCGCTGGCCGGAGAGCTGTCGCGCCGCCAACTCAGCCGGGCGCGCGAGGCCAAGCGCGAACACCCGGAGCGACGCGTCAGCTTCGAGCGGTCACGCACGGCCCCCCAAGGCAGCCGGCGCCGGACGCGGAGGGAAGTGTAAAGGCGCGGGCGCGCTTATCAGGCCCCCATAAATGGTCAAACTGCTGCTGAAGAACAACTGCAACGCGCCCGTGCTGCTGCGCAACTTCCTGGAGAGCGAGACGACGCCCGGAGCTGCTGCCGGTGATGGCGGCGGCGGCGGGGGCGGCAACCAGCGCAGCGCCCACGTGGCACACGCGGAGCTGCCTTGCAGCGCCGACCCCGGCTCCCGCAACCGCTGCGCCTCGCTGCGGCCCGGGGACTCGCTGCTGTACGACGCACTGGACCAGCTCGGCCCGAGCGCCGCCTTCCAGTTCTCTTGGGACGAGGAGAATCAGCTCGGCTACCAGCTGCCCTGCGCCAACTACACCTTCTGCCAAGGCCTCGAGACGCAGAACTTCGGCGGGAGCCTCAACTTCGACAACCAGCTGGGCTACTCGCTGCCCGTGGGCGTAAGCTTCCTCGACGCGCAGGGCAAGCCCGTCGAGGCCTGCCTGACACCCGCGGGCGCCGGCCTCGCCTCCGTCGACTGCAACTTCGACACGCGCGCCTGCCCGCAGGGCACGCTGCGCGTCTTAGACCCCTACGGGCCCGGCCCCGGCAGCATGGCCAAAGGCTACAGCCACGAGTACTGCGTCTCGCCCGACGCCAACCGCGCCTGTGTCTCCTCGCCGTCGCGGGACCCGAAGGACAACCCCAAGGACGCGGGGCAGTGCGGGCGCCCCGCGTCTGTGCTCTGCGGCGTGCCCCCTGAAAACTGCAAATCCACGGACGCCTGGTGCACAGCCCGCCAGGACGTCTGGGATGCCGTGAACGGGGCCGCGAGCAAGAGAGCCAGCAGCGTCCTCGACAAGGTGCTGCTGCAGACCTCGCCCGACGCGCAGCCGTGCCGACCCGGCCGTGAAGAGATGCTGAGCATCTTCCATTCCGGCGCCATGGAGTTCCAGGAGGCCGTCAACCTGGCCTGCAAGCAGGGCGCCACCTACAACTACGACGGCAGCCTCACGCGCGCCGAGCCCGAGAAAAACCTCGCCGCGGGCCAGCTCAAGCTGCCACCCGAGCCCAACGTGCGCCGAGCCAACAGTCGAGGCCAGGGCCAGGGCTTCGCCGTGACCTACGAGTGCGACGGCGTGAACCAGTTCATTCCCAAGGCCTGGCTGGAGAAGAATGGCTACCACGGCGGTGATTTCGATGTCTTCCAGTGGCTGCAATCGCACGCGCCTCCGCCGGCCAGGGTCGACATGGCCGCCAACGTCGGGCTCAAGTGCGACCAACACGAGGTCGTGGAGCTCACCTTCTGCCCCGCGGGCGCGCTGCCTGGGCCGGCGCGTGAGGGCGAGGCCCAGGTCGAGGCCTTCCTGAAGAACCAGAAGCTCGGCGTGCGGCCCTGCTCGGACTCGGCCTTCCAGGGCTTCGACGAGGCGCACAACTGGGGCAGCTGCGGCCGCACCAACCGCGGCGGCGCCTGGGCCTGCCCTGCCAAACTCGGGCAGAACTGGCAGTGCAATGTGGAATCTCCCTTCAGCCACGTGCAGGAAGGCGGCGGCTGCGAGGAGTACTGCCGCTGGCCGACGCCGCCGCCGCCATGACGGCTCTCACGGGTTCAAGGCGGCGCAGGTGCCCGAGAAGAGCTGGCTGCCGTCGTTGGGCGCGATCTTGACGTTGGAGACGGTGTAGCCGCACCTGGACTGCGGCGCCGTGCGGCCGTCGCAGCGCCAGGGCGAAGAAGAGCCCGGGGTCGTATCCGCTGTGCCGGCCCAGCAAACGGGCGTCCCGACGGACGCCGGCGCTGGCCGGCGAGCTGTCGCGCCGCCTATTCAGCCGGGCGCGCGAGGCCAAGCGCGAGCACTTCCGGAGCGACGCGTCAACTTCGAGCGGCCACGCAAAGCCCCCCCGCGGCAGCCGGCGCGCCAGGGCGAGGACAAGGTCGAGGCCTCCATGAAGAGCCAGAAGCTCGGCGTGCGGTCCGGCTCGGACTCGGCCTTCCCGGGGCTTCGACGAGGCACACAACTGGGGCAACTGCGGCCGCACCAACAGCGGCGGCAGGGCCTGCCCCGCCAAGCCCGGGCAGGCGCCTGGCTGTGCAACGTGGAATCTCCCTTCAGCCATGTGCATGAAGGCGGCAGCCGCGATGGGCCGCTTTGGGCGCCGGGAAGTCGCTGGGGCTTCGCTGCGGGCCCCGGAAGGTTCATCGCAGGCCCAGGCCGAAGTGCAGCTTGTGGATCAGGGTGGCGAAATCGACATCGCATGTCGGGTCCTTCGGCGCTTCTCCGGCGGCCTCGGCGGCCTTGGCGGCCTCGGGCTCGGCCGCGGCCGCAGGCTCAGTGTCTTGGCTCACTTCAGCGGCCTGGGAGGGCGGAGCCTGGACAGATGACACCTCGGCGGGCCACGCCTCGGCGGCCTCGGGCTTGGCCGCTGCCGCAGGCTCAGTGTCTTGGCTCACTTCAGCGCCCTGAGAGGGCGGAGCCTGGACAGACAACACCTCGACGGGCGACGCCTCGGCGGCCTCGGGCTTGGCCGCTGCCGCAGGCTCAGTGTCTTGGCTCACTTCAGCGCCCACGGAGGGCGGAGCCTGGACAAACGACATCTCGGCGGGCGACACCTCGGCCTGTACCGCCGCCTCTGGCTCGACGGTGGCCGGGGGTTCCGCGACTTTCTGGGCGGGCTTTGGCATTTTTTTTTCTTCCCGTTTTTTTTTCAGCCTCGTCGGAGGAGACTGCCGCTTCTGCCGCCGCCGCGAGATGACCGGAGAGGGGCGGAGGTGCGCGCGGGTGCGGGGCGCGCGCGCGCGAAAGTCACGGGTTCAGGGCGGCGCAGGTGCCCGAGAAGAGCTGGCTGCCGTCGTTGGACGCGATCTTGACGTTGGAGACGGTGTAGCCGCACCTGGACTGCGGCGCCGTGCGACCCTGGCAGGCCGCGTAGCCGGCGTCGCCGCTGACGCCATTCCAGATGTCGCTGATGAGGCTGAAGGGGTTGTCCTTCCAGTTCCGGGACGTCTCCGCCCTGTAGCTCTGCCCGCCCGTCAGATGCAGCCCCATGACGCTCTGGCCCGTCGCCGCGTCCGTCATGGTGGGCAGCACCGACCCGTCTGGCTCGAAGTCCAGGCGGACGTGCTGCTTCCCGAGCGAGGCGGCGCTCCGCCCGGGCCACTGCGCGAAGTAGGGTGGCGCCTCCCCGAAGGAGAGGTTCAGAGATCCATCGCAGTTCTCGACGAAGTCGATCTCACCGCTCGCATGCTGCGGCGGGCGCCAGGCGCGTGGGCTCATCCAGAGTGGGCAGGCCCAGACGTCGCCACACTGGCGCATCTCCACGTCGAAGCTGATGCTGCCGACGCGGGCCACGTCGAAATGGCAGACGCTCTCGAAGTGGGGGCAGCCGGTGCCGCCGCCGCCGTCGCTCGCGAGCCGAGAGAGGTCGACGTCCAAGCTGGTGGGGTCCTCGGCGCACCGGCGGCCGATCTTGGCGGCAGCTGCCGCGTCGAAGACAGGGCTCGTGCAAGAGGGGTGCGTCCCAAGCCGCGGCGCCCATATGCTGCTGCCGTCCAGGGGCTGCAGCGTGCACATACTTTCTTGAGTGCAGCTTTTCTCGGTAAAAAAAGTCGTTGCGACCGTCAGGGTGCCAGGCAATAACGATCACGGAGATATTTGGCTTCTCCCGCAGCGTACCAAATGGTGCTGCTTATGCAATCTCTCTGGGTCAAATTTTGAGGATTGGGGGTCTCCAGCTGGTTCTTGGTGCAAGGGGCTCCCGTGAGCCGCGTGTGCCATTCCGACGTCGGAGCATCGCAGCTGCCTGTGAAGCGTTGCTTCTGCTCGTCTGTGGCACCCTGGAAGAGGCCGTCGGGCCATATCGCGTCCTTGGAAGAGACGCAGATCTTGTCGACGTCGCACTGAAGTGCAATACCGCTTTCCGATGTGCAGTCACATTGGCCGAATCCTGGGATGCCAGACATTGGATTGCACTTCAAGCCAGGTAAGCTCTTGGAACAGTTTGCGTCCGTGTAGCACCACGACAGGCGAACGCCATCCGAGCTGATCTGGCACATGGACAAAGTCGGGTTGCACGCAACATTTTCAGGAGCCCCACACGTCTTTCTTGAATTGCAATGTTGACCACCCATGTGGACCTCGAAGTTTTCCCATACAGAATTTTATTCGGTGCTAACGTGTCAAAAATAACATCTCGAAATCGACAACGCGGGAAGAAGGAACGTGGGGGGGGGTCGCCACGGCAACTTCCCAAATACGCGTCGGTCGATAAAAAAAAGAAAACGAGAGACGTCTGAAAGACATTTTGATGCCTGTAGCTCGCAAAAAAAATGAGCTTGTCCACTTCTTCCGGCCAAGAAAACTCTCAACCATTCACGACAGTCTCCCTACGTAAATGCGCTCCGCTTCGATCCTGTTAGTCGCGGCGGTAGCGGCGCTGTTCCTCTTGTTGGTGCTCTTGGTGCTTTTGCCAGCCATCGCCAAACGATATGGATTCCTGACGCCTGGCTGCAGGCCCGCTGCAAACTGGCTGCCGAGCTTCAAAAGCCTGGAAGAGCTGCAGGCCTGCCCCTGGGGTGCGTACTATGCGGGGATCTACGGTGACACGCTGCTGAAGGGGGACTTCCCCATCAACACGGCCGACCTGTGGATTGTGAAAAAGAGCTTGCTGCGACGATGCGGCGTCGCCGTCCCCTGGCCCGAAGATGAGTTGTGCTGCCCCACGGAGCCAGGGCAGCTCTTCGGCCACATGTCCAGAGACAACGACCCGCTCGACGAACTTTGGATCTACCATCCTCCTCCGTACCAGCCGCTCCTGTCCCACCATTGGGTTGAGATCACGCACTGCAGTTGGGGGGGCATGGGCGTTGTCACGAACGAAGCTAAGGGTGCGTGGCACTACTACGCGCCCGGCAGCGGGGTCTTCTTCTATCTCGGCAGAACGCAGGCTTTCGAAGATCACTTGGAGGCCGCAAATTACTATGACGTGCCCTGCAAGAACCTTTGGTTGGGGGAGTGTGAAGATGCCTTCCGCGCCATCGTCGAGAAGGCGCTCGAGGCCGGTCTGAATTCCCTGCAGTTTCTGGGGCACGGGGACATGCGCTGCGGCAACACCGCCATCGAAATCATCGACCTCGCCGGCGTGGGAGCATACCCCTGCGCGGACGTCTCTCCCGACTCTGATCCATACAAAAACAGGTACAGAACTGGCTGGAAGGCCAGAACGGAGTGTCGATGCGAAGCCGCGGAGAGTAACGACTGCCTCCGCTGCGCCCCAGTGATGCCTGTCTAAACCAGGCCAAACCAGCACTTCGCCGCCGCCATCTCAATTCAGACAGCCTGTGGGGTACACAAATAAGCAACAAAAATATTCTCCTTACGGAAAACCATGATTCCTCTTTTTTAACGGGCGGCACATCCGCCGCCGGGCGCTGCGATCGCGGCGTCTTCTTTCTGACGCTCTGCGGCGCGGCCGGCTTCACAGAGGCTCAAAGCATCGGCCACAATCGACGGGTCTTGCTTTTTCAGCCAAGCCGCACATGATGTCCTGTCCGCAGGGACTTTGAGAAAAACATCTGTTGTCACCATGGCAATAAAAGATTTACTTTGAGATGACATACACTTGCAAATCCAGCTGTATGGACGCAATACCTAAATAACACGGCCAGTTAAGCGGATTCCATATTCTCCAAGTTCGGACAGTTATTTGCATTGAGTCTGGCGGTAAGCACTAGAATTCATTTCATGTACGGGTTGTCTCTATACCGCCGCGCTGAAAAGCAAGACCAGTATTCCTCGCAGGGTAAGTGTCATGGACATTAGGTTGCTCGAGTAGATGGGAATGTCGAAGAAATGAGTCTGATACTGAGTATGTCTCCAAAACTTCATGGACTCTCAGTTTCAATAGAAAGTCGATCCCAGGTCCAGTACCCATTTGTGCCGCCATCTCAATTAAAACTGATGCAGAATGCGGGTGCACCGCATAACAATGAGCGCACCATCCGACCTCTTTTACCCATGTAATACTTGCATCCCCCCACACTTCTTGTGTGCCTAGAAACAGCATATCAGCACCACTTGGCGCTGAAAGAAGTAGCTCCCTTAGCAAATCCAACCATGACTCGTGTCTTGACGGTTTTTTAAATGCACAGTCATCTTCACAGATAATATACCATTTATTATCATTCTTGGATGCTATTTCAGACCATAAAGCTATATGACTCAGAGAGCATGCAATCTCACCCCACCAAGTTGAAGGTCGTCCTTCATCTCCTTTCCAGACCCCGCATGGTTCATCTATCAGCATCTTAAAGCCTGGTATCAATTTTGATGCATCTACCCCACTCGAGGCCCATTTGGGGTACTCTTTCATCAGTTCTGCTCTTGTGAATTTTTGCTGCACGTCATTTTTATCTGTGGCTGACCACCGTTGAAATTGAATCCCTGTATCTTTTGAGTTTTCTTCGAAAATGTTTCGTCGAAGCTTGTCAGTGTCACGATTTATAAAGTATCCCTGAAGGCTCACCATTCGCAGTCCCACAAGATCTAACAATCTCTGTATCGATACTGAGCTTATGTTCATGTCAGAATCATTCAATCCATATGACATGATAATCTCGTCAGGGTTGGTGCACGACGTACAGAGTCCGCTTACATATTGAATTTTGCATTTATGGGCGAGTTCCTTTTTACATGAGAATGGAGTGTCCTCGACGATTTCCCACAATGAACTTTGTCTGATCACCGACCGAGGAATCTTTGTAAAAGTTGAAGGGTCTTGTTGCGAATCCATGATGATTAATACACTTCTGTACATATGATTGCTTGACCGCGGGTGCGCTATGGTTATGTAAGCACCCAGGTCCTCTACATAGATGACTTGCGATCCTCCATGTATATCGAAAGAACTCCCATGTCCTGTGGCAATTTCTTTCGGAGATGACTCTGCTTCGTCGGATATTTTTATTATTTTAAGCTTGGGGTAGTAACTATACACAAACATATCATGGCACATTCCGTCAATGCTTACTATTGGACTCCAATTTTTTTCTATTGTTTTATCCGTTACATAACATGTTGACTTTCCCAATGTGTTGCTGAATGCATGTGAAAGCACACACATCGCACGCCTGCTGCAGTCAGTATGACATATGGTGTTGTATATCGCAGATGTGTCCCTGTTAGTTGCAGATATAAACAATCTTGCATCTTCATAACCAATTCCGAATGATCTACTGCAACAAACCTTGGAGTTTGACTTTTCAGAACGACCCAATGCATTTTCCACCTCAGTCAGGTCATCATTTACGCAATACAAGGCCATCGTACCATTGCAAATGGCACGTGCTACAATGTCATAGCCCTTCAAGGCACCGATGCGTCGCACTATGCTTGGATTAGTGAGCCCACACTCTGATGTAATGTATTTTCCATGGAATGCGATGAATTTCAGTTGTCTCTTCAAAGCAGTGAACGGTTTCACCTTCAGCGAAGCCATATCACCAACTTGAGTGACTTCACTCATGTAGTTTAGGCTGTGCGCCACAGATGGCTTTCGAAGAGTCAAGTAACCAAACCAGACCCCCATTATTATGCCAACAAAAGCAGCTGCAATGAGGACATAGATAATTGTGCGATGTTGATTGTTTGACATGTGTGTTTACATGGAGTGAGATTTTTTGGACAGGGTCATCTTCCTTGAAGCGCCCGTCTGCGTCGTCCTCGACCACCATGACCCACTGCAAGGAACCGCACGCACATTCAACCAGTTCCAAAATGGCTGTGTAGTCAAATGCCTGTCTGCGATTCACAGAACCTGTGCACGGTGTGGAATGCATGTCTCACGCCTGAATGCGGAGGGGATCCGTCGACGTCGTTCGCGTACCTCTACGAGGCGGCCAAAGCGCAAGCAGGCGCCGCGGCGAACCGCGCGTGCGTCTTCGTCGATGATCGCTTCGACCTGATCTTCAGGAGCTACCCGGCGGAGGTTCCATGTGTCGACACGGCAGAAGCTCAAATCCCGGGCCTGTACATCTGGGAAGACCTTGGGTTCGTGGCACCGGTGAACGCAGACGCGCTCTTGAGCCGATACCAGCGAACCTTCTTTGGGTGAACCGCGCAAGCGCCGAGCTGGTGTCATGCACCGGCGCGGCTGCCAGCGACTCGGCTGCCGACAGCAACAGCTTGGCGTAGTGCGGCCATGACCGTGAGCTCTGGCGGGTCCATCGTCAGGTCCAGCATTGCCATCTGATCCTGTGACGTGAATATTTTATGTGCTCCATGAAGAAAATGTCAGCCTCCGTCGGAGAACACAAGAGTCGATCCCTTTTGGCTCGGAGACACGATGACGTAGCTTTTAGCTTGTCCCGCAATGAGGAGCTCTATCGCGACATGTATCGGCAAGCCAGAGACGCCATCCGGAAATTGGCGGATCCCTCAGACGCTCCCATCGCCTGCTTCACTATAAAACATATCTTCAAAGAAGCCCGCGACCTGGACTGGGCCAACATGCCCGACGCCCACCTGCAAGCGCTTCAAAGCCTCGAGGCGCTGCTGCAATCCGTCAAGGAAAAGTTCTGTGGCGACGCCGACGACGAGCGCGGAGCTGAGATTCACGAAGCTCTGAATAAAGTCCTTGACGATCTTGAGCGGCTCATTAAGCCGCTTGTGGGGAAGCGCGACGCAAGGGATCTTGCGCTGTACTTGCAGCCCTCAGAGGACCTGCTGGACTGCCAGACTTGCGGCGGAGAGGTGCTGCGAGGCCCAAACCCCCAAGCGCCCTGGACTGGCGTGAAGTGCTCACTTGATCCTCATAATGGAGACTATCAAAAATGCCGCAGCAGACAACAAGCAAGGAGGGAGGGCTTGAAGCGCTGTGGGGCTAAGCCGCATGGGTTTGACAACGGCTACAGCATAAGCGATCCCGACTTGCGCGAAAAGAAAGCCTGTGTGAAAAAATTCCTCCGCGAGTGAGACTTGTGGTGCATTTGAAGGCCGTGTACAAGGGGACGCAAACGTGTCTGGGATGTTTTGCGCCTGCTCCTGCACCTCAAGACATTGGATCACAGGAACCGCAACTAAGCCGGCCTTCGCCACCACGTCAAAAAAGAAACCGACCTGTTCCACGTTTACCTGCCTGGAACCAAGGACCTCCAGTTGAAGTACTTCAGGCTGCTCGTGTGCAACCTGCGACATTACAAACTCCTCCAGCTGCGCACGAGTCTGGATCCGATCGCGAGAGGGAGCCGAGCCCACCTCTTGAAGGCCTTCTGGGACTCTCTGGTGCGGGTCGGCCTGAAGAGACGCAGCGGCGCGAAGCGGAGCCGAGCTGCAGCGGCGAGGCCTTCGAGCCACGATGGCTCGCCCACGACGAAGCCCCTCCTCCGCTTCAGCCGTCGCTCCGCGCAATGGCGAGGGCCATGACGGAGACCCGCGGGGAGCTGCGAAGAAGGAGGGCGCCGGCGGCCTAGCACGCCAGCGGGCGCGGCTCAGGCGGCCGCGATTTTGGGGCAGAGACAAATCTTCAGACAGACTCCCAGGCAGCTCAGTCCAAGTCAATGGGGCCGGGCGGAGGCGGTGGCAGGCGAGCAAAGCGGCGGTGCGCGCCCCGGTCTTCCGACGCCTCGCGCTTCCGTTTCGCCGTCGGGACATGTCGGAAGTTGAGGGACAGCCGCGCGCAGCTCCTTTTCTGGGCCGGGATACCGTGCTTGCCGCGCTGGTTGGCGACGCGGCCCAGGACGTTGAGCGACCCCGACTGCAGGAGGACGGCGAGAATCGGGTGCGCGGTGTCATGCGGAGTGTACTGGTACAGCCGCGGCCGGGTGCAGCCGGGCTGGTTCAGCGTCACCGTCGCCGTCAGCGGCCCCTCCGCCACGGGCAGGCGGTGGTCCTGGTCTTCGTGGTCACCGAGTTTCGAGTCGTCGCCTCGCCAGTAAAGGTTGGCGTTGGCGAAGTTGAAGAAGTCGGCACCCAGACCAGTCTTGATACCCACGATGTGTCGGATCGCGTCCAGAGCAGGCACGTCTGCGAAGGGCACCACGGGCTGCAGCGCCTCCACATTGCGCAGCGAGCGGTTCACAGTTGCCTGACTGGGCTCGCGAATGTCGGCGCTGGTCGCAAAGTACGCGTGGCGATGCGGCACGGGCCGCACACCATGCCATTGGCTTTGCGTCTGCCTTGCCTCTATGGGGTGGAAAGCGGTACTCCCCAGCGTTCGATGGGCTTTTCCGTCCACCACGGGCATCTCGGCACCCTCTGGAATGCGGCCGGTGGCAGGGTCGAAGTGTAGTTCTTCACCGAGTCTCAGATACAACTCATCGGGGTCTGGGACCACGCCGGGCTCGTAGACGCTGTCCGGCGGCATTTTGACCTCGCTGAGCCCGTCATACTGGACGCGTCGGGGCCTTTGCGGTCTGGGTGGCATGACTTTATTGTGGGCCCTGATACCTTTTTCGACGCAAAGCAGAGCTGCCGCTACGGGCCAAGCGCGGCGCGGCGGTGCTGCAGGAGCGCACGGGCGTGCTGGAGGCGTAGCTGCAGGAGCACGGCGACGGGCTGCCGGCGCAGCAGGAGGCCGCGCAGGGCCAGCGGTTCTTCTCCTTGCGCGCGGGCCTGGCGCTGCGGAAGCCAAGAAGAAGACCGCGCCGCCGGCCGAGATGCCGGGAGCGGCGCAGCTGGCCACGGCCGTGCAGTCGGGGTCGGAGGCGCTGGGGGGCGTCGACGGTGGCGCTGGAGCTGTGGCCGGAGCGCGCCGAAGAGACGCAGCGGCGCGAAGCGGAGCCGAACTACCGCGGCGAGGCCTTCGCGCCACGATGGCTCGCCCACGACGAAGCCCCTCCGCCGCTTCGGCCGTCGCTCCGCGAGATGGCGAGGGCCATGACGGAGACCCGTGGGGAGCTGCGAAGAAGGAGGGCGTCGGCGGCCCAGCACGCCAGCGGGCGCGGCTCAGGCGAGCCGCTCCAAAGACACGAAGCGCAGGCAGCGGTCGTTGTGCAGCACGGCCACGTCGAGGAGACGCTGCGGCGTCGCCCTGTCCGCCAGCAGGAAAGCGCCCGCCTCGAAGCGTACAATCCTCAGGAGCACGTCATAGGGGAGAGCCATAGCGAGATGGAGCGAAGTTGTTTGGTGCAGTAAACCTATGCCTCGTCTGGCAGGCCTGGTTCGCGACATAAAAGCCGCGGATGCAAAGTGCATAAGGAAGGACGGGAGCTGCAGGGCTCGCTCCTGCGGCTCCACGGCTCGCGGCTGCTTCAGCAAGACCCGCGTCGCCGAGAAGCTGCGGAGGGAGCTGCAAGAGCTCCAGCCCGAGCATCCGCTGCTGAGGTTGCTCGGACTGCCCGAGGCGGCGCCGGTCGCAGAGGGCGGCGCGCGGAGGGCTCGGCTTCTCAAGGAGCTGCGTAAAAAGGATCAATACTGCGTGACCCGCACGGGGTGCCGTGCCGTCAACTACTGCGAGGATGACGGAACCGGCTGCAGGAGCACGTCCAAGGCTTCCTTGGAGCTCCGCCAGCGTCTCGGCCAGCCCCCTGCCGCCGCCCCGCCAGCCGCCCCACCAGCCGCCCCACCAGC